>Ga0315284_10004964_pt1 | contig 18905 bp, 13 predicted proteins | sample YL17G09_16_MG_FD_203696 | JGI IMG/M metagenome (GOLD analysis project Ga0315284, IMG submission 203696) | Sediment microbial communities from Yellowstone Lake, YNP, Wyoming, USA - YL17G09_16 | ecosystem: Environmental > Aquatic > Freshwater > Lake > Sediment | place: USA: Wyoming | collected... | reverse complement strand
GTCTGCCCCGCTCGACGCCGGCGCTGGTGCGCTGCCACCACGCATGCACTGCGGTAATTGAGTCGACGCATGCTCTCGTCCAACGGCGCGCCTTTGCGGGCAGCAGGGACGGTGGAGTAGAGCTCAGGCGTGTTGTGCTCGGTGCCGAAGTGCACGAGGAATCCCTCCTGCGCAAAGTGCGACACGTAGCGCTTGAGGTGGTCAAGCGTGTTTCGCAGCGGGATGAACTCCACCGCGTGGATGCCCTGGGCGCGGAGTGCAGAGGAGAGCGTGGCCGGGTCACTCTCATGCTCGTTGAGACCGATGGAGTCATCCACCAACACGGGGTAGCAGGGGATGCCGCCGCCGCTGAGAATGAGCTTCATCACGTCGTGCAGGTTGAGGAATCCCTCGATGTTCTCCTCAACATACGCGGCCTTGCCTGCCTTGAGCAGCCGGTTGCGGATCTCATTTTGCATGTAGACGCTGTCAGAAACTGCGCCGGAGAAAGCAGTATCGCCAAAGATCGTGCGGTATGTGGCGGTCTGGCCGTCGGCAGACGGCCATTTCTGCGCCACCGCGTGGAAAAGGGCCTTTGTGACGTGGCGCTCGCGGACGGTGTTTTTGGCGTAGGTCGAGCGGATATCGTTGTAGCTCAGAGTCACGGAGATGCTCTTTGCCGCCAGGACGGTGTTGAGCTTGTCAATGACCTGCCAGATGTAGTCCTGCGTGCCCTTCCAGAGCCCGGCGAGTGTGTTGCGCGAGTCTGCGTCGAAGGAGACCGGATTGTCCAGCCCCTTGCCGCAGAAGTAGATGATGCCCGGGTTCTTGGGATCGTTCCAGCGAAGGTTCTGTGCCTTGTCCTCGCGCGAGAATGCGATGAACTCGATGCCGTACATGGGATAGATGTGCTGGGCGGCGCACGCCTCGCCAAACTCCGCATATCCCTCGACTGTGTTGAAGTCGCTGATGCCCAGTACCTGCACGCCATCGTGTGCGGCCAACTCCGCAGCATGGCGCACCGAGTCGAAGCAGGAGAAGGATTGCGGCGTGTGGATGTGGGAATTGACGGTGGGGATTGTGGTTGGGTCACTCATTGACGTGGATGCGCCTTTCGACGATGGTGGTGTGTTGCGGATTCGGGGAGACGTTGCACGCAACGTCTCTACAATGGTTTCGACGAAACTGTCGGTTCCCTGGCAACGCCGCCGACAATGGTCACGACGAAACTGTCGGTTCCCTGGCAACGCCGCCGACAATGGTTTCGACGAAACTGTCGGTTCCCTGGCAACGCCGCCGACAATGGTCACGATGATGCCGTCAGGATCCCGACCCCAACGCAATGGTCTCGACGACAATCGCGCAACACCACTACGATCTGGACAACCCGAACCCCGCACGAATGGGCGCGGCGTGCGCCAGCAGGTGCTTCTCCGCCTCCAGCGACCACAGACCACTGTGCCGGCCGCAGATCTCGGCGAGTGTCGCGTACAACGGGTTCTCTTGCCCGAGGGTCACCAGATCCGCGATCGCAACCAGAGGCATCGAGATGCGCGTGTAAATGAGCTTCTTGCCCCCGGGGATCGACGGCAGCGTCCTCGTTGCCTCTGCCGCGCAATCCAAGCCACCAATATGCGTGATCATCACTGCGGGGTTGAGCCGTCCTTGAGCCATGAGATCGAGCCCCTGGCGCATGTCGTCGGTGTTGCCGCCAGAGGTGCCCACAATATGGTGACCCATGTAGTGCACATCGTAGAAATTTACCTGAGCGAAGAAATCGGGCTTCGACGGACCGGCAAAGAAGTTGAGGCAGCCGTTGAATGCCAGGATGCGGCTCGCCTGCTCGATGAGCGGCGCAACAGGCGCAAACACGAACACATCGTCGTACCCTTCCCCGCCGGTGAGGTCCTTGAGGTTCTGCACTGCATTGCTGCCGGAGGTGTTGACGTAGCGCAAATCCACGCCGCACTCCCCGGCGTGCGCAGGAGCGAAAATCTGTGCCGCCCGGTCAAGCCGCAGCTGGTCAACATCGGTGACAACCAGCAGACGGGGTTTGCGCGGTCCGTGCAGCGCAAGGTCCACGCCTCCCAGACCCATGGGGCCGGCACCGGCGAGGATCGCGGTGGTCCCATTCTCAACGATGCCCATCTTGTGCACGTATTCTCCGGGTGCAAAGTGATACTGCGCATTAAACGCGCCCACAATGCAGGAGAGCGGTTCGGAGAGCGATGCCTCGAAGTATCCCTCACCCTCGTAGGGGAGGAGACAGTTCATCTCCAAGACTTCCTTGGGAATGATCACGCACGTTGACTGGCCGCCAATGTGATGGAACGAGTAGCCCGGCGCATCGAGCACGCGGCCCGGGTAGTTGATGGCGGGCTGGATGCTGTACTTGGAGCCGGGCTTGAACACGGAAGTGTACTTCCGTCCGGCCTTCAAAACGGTTCCCGAGAACTCATGGCCAATGATGATCGGGTTGCGGTCAATGTCCTTGGGCACGCGCTTGTGATCGGAGCCCTGAATGGTCGCCTTGTGGTCGGACATGCAGATGCTGTTGGTCACCACATCGGCAAGTACCTCGTTGTCGGCAAGAGCAGGGAGTTCGAATTCTTCGAGGCGCAGGTCGTTTTTCCCGTACAGTCGGAGCGCAAGCGTTTTCATGGATGCCTTTCGCGGTTGTCGGATGGGTGTTCGTCGGCAGCCTATCGCACCGTGGTCGCGGAGCAGGCTACGTGACGTCGGGTTCGGAGTACACGATGCGAATGTTGGCAGACGCGCACTTCTCCTCCCACGCCGCATTCACGCGTTTGTCGGTGACGAGCGTGTTGATTCTCTCTATGTCGACAATCTTGTACAACAGCGAGGGGTTCTCAAACTTGGTATGATCGGCAAGAATGATCGTCTCCTTGGCATTAGAGAGAATCGCCTTGGCGGTCATGGCGCTTTCGTGGTCGATGGCAGAGAGCCCGAATATCAGATCCAGCCCGTCTCCGCCCTGAAAAGCCTTGTACCCGCGCAGTTGGTCAACCCCGATCTGCGTGATAGAGCCCACGGTGTCAAGCCTGTCGGGCCGGAGAGCGCCACCCAATTGCACAATGGTGTGATGGCGGATGGAATCGAGGCAGAGCAGCAGTCGCACGGAGTTGCTGATGATGGTGAGGTTCTTGCGGTCCTTGATGAACGGAATCATCTCCCAGCTCGTGGTGCCGGGATCGATGTACACCACGTCTCCGTCATTGACAAGTGATGCCGCGCACTCGCCAATGCGCTTCTTGGATTCGGTTTCCTGGGTACTGCGGGCAGTGATGGGGGAGACGACAGGAAATGCGTTTTTGTCAATGCGCACCGCGCCGCCATACACCTGCTTGAGGAGCCCCGCAGAGTGCAGTTCGTTGAGATCGCGGCGGATTGTCGTTTCGGAGATCGTGAGTTCGTCGGCAATCTCCTTGACCAGAATCGAGCCCTCGCGCTCAAGCCTGTCAAGAATCGTCCGTTTTCGGAGTTCAAAGCCGTGGCCCATCCCGGTAAAATAGTATAAGGTGGCAACGAATATGCGCTCTGAAATGCTTTGTAATGTGCTTTGTTGATCGAGGCTGCATTATTCCGGTTGATTGGGTCCTCGGGGCAAGCGATGCACGGCGCTCTGGGTGGCAAAACCGGGCGCCGCACTGAGCCTGGCCGAATGTGTGGCGCGTCGTGCCTGGGTGGTTCACAATGACCACCCGGTGCGCGACACCCACGCCCAGTGTGGAATGGTAATGTCGTTGGGGTCGTGGACGCCGCAGGTGGGCTCACGTGACCTGCGGCGGCGGCGGGCGTTGGCGGCAATCCACCCGAACGTATTTTGCTTGGTACACGACGCATCCGAAACCACAAGGGGGACCATCCCATGACCCGCACTCCGATGCTCGCATCCACCGTTCTCCTCGGCCTCGCGGTACTCCTGGCAGTGCCCACCAATGCCCACGCATACCTCGACCCGGGAAGCGGCAGCTACATCCTGCAGGTGGCGCTGGCCATGCTCGTGGGAAGCGCGTTTGCCGTCAAGTCCTTCTGGCGCCAAATCGCCGCTTTCGTGAGCACCAAGATCTTCCGGAAGGCCCCCAAGAATGACGACAGCAACCCCAAGTCCTAGCTCGTTTCGCGATCCATCGGGGTTCATCTTCTCCGTTGGCGGCGTGATCTACCGGCAGATCAATGTGGCGTGTCGGGGTGACTTCGATGCACTCATTTCCTCGGGGCTGTACGACGAGTTGACAAAGGCCGGACTGCTCGTGTCACACGCGGAAGTGGACCCCGCAACGCGGATGAGCGATGCGGCGTACAAGGTGATCCGGCCCGAACGCATCCCCTTCATCTCATATCCCTACGAGTGGTCATTCAGTCAGTTCCGGGCAGCAGCGCTGTGCACGCTTGACATCCAGAAACGGGCTGTGGCACGCGGGATGTCGCTGAAGGACTGCAGCGCATACAACATCCAGTTTGTCGGACACCGGCCGGTGTTCATCGACACCCTGTCTTTCGAAAAGTACCGCGAGGGTGAGCCGTGGGTTGCGTACCGGCAGTTCTGTCAGCATTTTCTGGCGCCCCTGGCGCTCATGGCACATGTTGACGTGCGGTTGTCGTCGCTGCTTCGTTCATGCATCGACGGTATTCCTCTGGATCTGACTGCCCGACTCTTGCCGCATCGCAGCGTGCTCGATCTGTCGCTGCTCATGCACATCCACGCGCACGCAAAGAGCCAGCGCGCGTATGCAGGCAAACGCGTGAGCGCCAAGGGACACCACGTTGGCAAAATGGCATTCCTGGGCATCGTTGACAGCCTGGAATCAGCGGTGCGCAAGCTGCGCTGGAAACCGGGCACTACCGAGTGGGGCGACTACTACGCTGCCACCAATTACTCCGAAGGCGGCGTTGAGGCGAAGAAGGGCATTGTCGCAGGGTATGTGCGCGAGACGAGTCCCGGAACCGTATGGGACCTCGGGGGCAACACCGGACTTTTCAGTCGGGTGGCTGCAGAAACCGGCGCGCGCGTGGTGTCGTTTGACGTGGATCCGCTGGCAGTAGAGCGGAACTATCAGCAGGCTGTCAAGGAGAAGAACACCAGTGTTCTGCCGCTGGTGCTCGATCTCACCAACCCATCGCCCGCCATCGGGTGGGATCACTCCGAGCGCGCGTCACTGCTCGATCGCGGCCCGGCAGACATGGCCATGGCTCTGGCGCTCATTCATCATCTGGCAATTTCCAACAACGTGCCGCTTGACAGAATCGCTGCGTTTCTGGCGCGGTGCTGCAGGTGGCTTATCATTGAGTTCGTCCCCAAAAGCGACTCGCAGGTGCAGCGTCTTCTCGCCTCCCGCGTCGACATCTTCCCACAGTACACGCAGGAGGACTTTGAGCGGGTCTTCGCCGGGCATTTTGCCACGCTCAAGAAGACTCCTGTTGCCGACAGTGAGCGCATGCTGTATCTGTTGGAGCGGACCAGCAGGTAGGCGGTCGGGGTCCGGGCCAGAGGGTCCCGCGCCGGGACTTGGTCGCGATCTCTCCGAACCGTCCTGACCACAGCTTCACCGCCCGCATTCCACCCCCACTCACGCTGCGGCACGTATTTTCCTCTGCTTGTTCCCGGCACCTGACCGACCATCCACGGACATCTCACTCCTTCACCAAAGGCGCCATCCATGCAGATCACCCTCGGTCTCTTCGACCACATGGTCATTCAGCGAACACCGCGCAACACCACCGACAGCCCGTTCGCAGGCGTTTGCAGCCTGACTGGCCCCGTGCGCGTCTGCGTCACCGGGAGCGGGACACGGACGAAGAACGCGAAGTGGATCACCGCAGGCTCAGCGTCGAAGGGGCATTTCTCCGGCACGCTCAAGTCTGTGGCTGTTGGCGGCCCCTACGACATCATAGTCCGCATCCAGGACAAGGCGGGCGCCTCGGAGTGCGTGGTTGTCAGTGATGTGCTGGTAGGCGACGTGTGGATCCTTGCCGGTCAGTCCAACATGGAAGGCTGTGGCATGCACACCGAGGCTGAGACGCCACATCCCCTGGTGCGGGCGTTTCGCATGAATGACGAATGGCGCGTGGCCAAAGACCCGATCCACAACAGAGGGCAGGCCATCGACCCCATTCACGAGGGCTCGCCCGGTTCGCCCGAAGATCCTCGTCCTGTCAAGGGGACCGGGCTCGGCGTCTCGTTTGCGAAGAAGATGCACGCACTCACCGGCGTTCCGCAGGGACTCATCGCCTGTGCGCACGGAGGCACGTCGATGATGCAGTGGAACCCGGCCCTGCGCAAGCTCGGAGGCAAGAGCCTCTACGGTGCGATGTACCGACGGTTTGTCAAGAATGGGAGTCGCGTGGCCGGCGTCGCGTGGTACCAGGGCGAGTCTGACACGTCGCAGGAGTCTGCCTCGGCATACACGGCAAACATGCGTCGCCTGGTCTCGGCCTTACGCAAGGATCTGAAGTCTCCCGCACTCCCGTTTGTGGCAGTGCAGTTGAGCCGTGTGACCGACGGACGACAGCCTCACGACTGGAACCGGGTGCAGGAGCAGCAACGCATCCTGCGCAAGCGCATTCCGCACCTGGCAGCAGTGCCGGCCATTGACTTGGAGCTGGAGGACAGCATCCATATCCGCGGTGCATCGCAGTGTCGGCTGGGCGTGCGCCTCGCCGGTGCGATGCACGGTCTCCTCCCTGCGTGGCAGCGTGGCAAACGCAGACCCGAGGCCGTGCCGATCGAACTCGGGGGTATCACCCTGGAACGCAATGCATCGAGTGGTTGCGTGGACGTGGTGGTGTCCTTTGACAATGTGGTCGGCGAGCTGACGTCTCAGGGACGCCCAACCGGCTTCTCTTTGCGCGACAGTACCGACAACGAGAACTTCTACCGCGTGGATCTCGACGGCAACCGCGCCATCATCCGGACAACCGTGCTCAAGCTCGACATCGGCACAAAGGCTGTCTACTACGGCATGGGTGCGAATCCGTACTGCAACATCGTCGACAAGGCCGATCGGTCGCTGCCCGTGTTCGGACCAGTCCAACTCGGAACACCGATGGCCCGCACATCATTTGTTACGGATGTGGACATCAGCGACGTGTTGCCATCCGCCGGCAAGCTTGGCGATCTCTCCTATGCTGCGGCGGGCAAGGTGCCGCTGCGTCCGATGCGCTTTGGACAGGAGTTCCTCAGCAGGCACGACGAGCTTTCGGCGCGCGCGCCCGAGGACACCCTGATCTACTTCCGGTGCAGGTTCCACTGCACTGAGTCTATGAAGCTTGTGGCGAACATCGGCTACGACGGCCCCATCAAGGTGTGGATCGACGGGGCTATGAGCTACCACGATCCCGAGGGTACCAATCCGGCCATGCCCGATGATGCATGTGTGAAGTTCTCGTCTGACAAGGGCGAGCATGAGGTGCTTGTGGCAATGGCATCCAATGGCGGGCAGGCGTGGGGCATCTGGTTCTTCTTGCAGCGTACCGACGTTTCCTCTGCGTCGCTGCGTATGGGGCCAGGTGCGTATGCCATGCCGAAGATTGTGTCCGGGCTTGCCGGGTAGGTCGGGGCGCCTGGTCCCGAGGTAGAGACGGTCCCTGTCCACGCACGGTCGAGGGCGACCGTGCCACACGCCCTGGGTGGTGGACCCGGGGATGGTGGGTGGATCGTACCGCCGCTCGGTCCCGTGTGGCACGGTCCCCCGGACCGTGCTTCCCGAGGTGCAGACTCCCGCGTTGCCGTCAGCTGCCCGCCGAAAGATCCCAGTCCAGGTTGTTCTGTGCTTCAACCGGGAGTATTTTCTCGTCAAGGCCCCTCGGGTCCGGATCCGGCAACCGGGGTGCTTCCCGCAGCATCGGTTGCGGAACCGCTTGTCGCAGAACGGATCGCCACCTCGTCGAAGGGAGGACCGCATGGGACGGACGCTAGTGATGCTGGCCTTGTGCACTGCCGTGGCCTGGGTGGGCTGCGCTTCCCGCCAGTCAGTCAAGACCACCAGCTCGCAGAAACAGTCGAAAATCACCCGCATCCGGTTTGCGGGCGGCAATGGTGACTCGCAGGACTCGGCAGTGGTGATTGTCGGAGCCAGGGACCCCAAAGAGGGCATGAAAGCCGAAGCTGACTTCATCTCCATGCAGCACGGAGAGAAGGGCAAGGACTGGCGACTCTCAGAACAGAGCGTCTCGCGGGAAAACGGCAAGGTGTACGACATCATAGGCATCATGCTCGCCAAGGCCGATGAGATGCACTACATGTATTTCGATATTACCGACTGCGCGTGGTCGCCCAAGAGCAAGGGCGCAGCGCCTGCGCAGGGCTCTCAGCCCGATACCGATGACCAACCCCCGGCTGGAAGTGGTTCCGCGCCTGCATCCGACGAGTCGGGCGCGCCCGCACCAGCACCCTCGGTGCAAGACGAGTAGTCGGAACCGGTCATTTCACGCGGGGACTCCATGTCAAGCATCTCCGAGACGCCCGACTTCAGCGGCTCCGACGCGACTGTCAATATCACGGTCCGTTATCCCGATGGTGCGAAGCATCTGACTGCCCGACACGGCGAACTCCTGCTCGACGTTCTGCGCACAGGTGACATGCACGTCCAATCTCCTTGCGGCGGCAAGGGCACGTGCAAGAAATGCCGGGTCGAGGTGGTGGGGGAGGGGCCGCATCTTTCGTGTCAGTATCGTGTTGTGCGCGACTGCGAGGTCGTGCTCGCAGAGTCCAAAGATGCCGTCATACTCGCGGCCGGCAACGCCTCGCTCAAGCGGGTCGTCGACGATGCGGGGCTCGTGCGATCGGTCGAGGGTGCGTGGCGTCATGTGACCTATCGCGGACGGGAGTTGCTCGTTGAGCACGCCGTCGACGGTGACACCTCCTCGGCCTTCGGCATTGCCGTTGACATCGGCACCACCACCGTTGTCGCGTACCTGATCGACTTGTGCACGTATGAGGTGCGTGACGTTGCCTCGGTGCTCAATCCGCAGGCCACCCATGGGCAGGACGTGATCGCCCGCATCAACTACGTCATCGAGCACACCGGTGGCCTGATCACGCTCCAGAAGAGCATAGTCGATGCGATCGGCGGCCTGCTGGTGGATCTGTGCAGCCGCAACGCGGTCGACCGCAATTCCATGTACGTGTGCACGGCTGTGGGCAATACTGTGATGATGCACCTGTTCCACGGTGTGAGTCCGGCAACCATCGGCCAGGCGCCCTACACGCCGGTGTTCGTCGATGAACGGACCGTCAAGGCAGGTGAACTCGGCCTGCCCATGAATCCCCAGGGCGCGGTGCGGACGCTTCCGTCAATTTCGGGCTATGTAGGCGCCGACATCGTCGCGGGAGTCGCTGCAACGCCTATGATGCAGTCAGACCGGTTCTCGCTGCTGCTTGACATCGGCACCAATGGCGAGATGGCACTGGGCAACAAGGACGTGGTGTACTGCTGCGCAACAGCCGCAGGTCCGGCGTTTGAGGGCGCGTGTATCAGTTGCGGGGTAGGCGGGGTCGAGGGCGCCATCGCGCATTTTGACGGAGAGAGCTACAGCACCATCGGCTCCACGCTTCCGGTTGGCCTGTGCGGATCGGGCCTGCTGGACCTGGTGGCGCTGCTTGTTGACAAAGGGCTCATCGACATGACCGGGTGTATGGAGGCTGACTACCTCATCGAACGCCAGGAGAGCACCGACACCGACCACGACATTGTGCTCACGCCGCAGGACGTGCGGGAGGTGCAGCTTGCCAAGGCGGCCATTCGCGCCGGCATCACGATTCTGGTCAAGAATGCGGGGATCACTTTCGCGGATGTAGAGCATGTGTACCTGGCAGGCGGCTTCGGCAACTATCTGCGGGCGGAAAGTGCCCTGCAAATCGGCATGCTGCCTCCGGAGTTGCGCGGCAAGGTAGTGCCTGTGGGCAACAGCGCGGGCATCGGCGCGCAGTTCGCGCTGCGATCAATGCGGTTTGACGTAGACATCCGGGCGGTTGTTGACAAGGCGAAGTACATCGAGTTGTCGATGCGGCAGGATTTCAACGAAGAATATGTGAACGGCATGATGTTCGAGTGAGGGGCTGCCTCCGTGCCACCGGCACTTCGCCATGATCACCCAGATCCTCACCAACTACCGCACTCTCACCACCTACTGCGACGGTTTCTTCGCCTCTGTCATGCAGCGGTACGGCGCGCACATGCAGTGTCGTTCGGGCTGCGATGTCTGCTGCGAGCTGCGTACGGTGTGCGCAGTGGAAGGGTTCGCTCTCTACCGGCATCTTGCCGAGACCAACGGGTTCCTCGAAGCACTCCCTGCGCACGGCAAGTGCCCATTCATCCTCGACAGCGCGTGCCGGGCATACGCGGCCCGACCCGTGATCTGTCGCACGCACGGGGTGGTCATTGCTCTGAACGGCACGCAGTCTGTGACGTGCTCGATGAACTTCGCGGACATGCATCCGAGCGACGTGGAGCCCACGCTCGCGCTTGACTCCGAGCGCATCACCATGAACCTGGCGCGGCTCAACAAGGCATTCTGTATGGCGGTGGGGGAGCCGGGGCTTGCCGATCGGCGGCTCGGTCTCGCGGACATTGCGCTGGGGAAGGCGCCGGACGTGTTCGAATGCGTTTCGAGCGAATCGCGGACTCCCGGATAGTCGCGGCGCCTTTCGGGAAATGGTCGCTCGTCGAGTGACGCTCTCCGACCAGAGCGATCCCAACGAGCGGAGGATCCGCGGACCGCTCTACTGCCCCAACGGGGCTGTGTCACCGCAGCCCAGGGCTTCCTGCCCTGGGTCCGTGAGAGAGAGAGAGAGAGCCGCTGCCCTGGAAGGGCTGCGTCACTCCGCGCCATGTTGACGAGGACCGCCTCTACTGCCCGACCACCGGATCCGACGCCACCGGAATCCCCCGTCCATCACCCGACCGCAGATGATACGCCACCGCTGCCAGCCCCGCCAGATTCCCTATTGCCAACACGAGCGGCCCAATGAGGTCGCCGGGGACTCCCAGCGATAGCGCGAAGAACGCTGTGACCGAGGAGGACGCCAGAAACGCCACATTGCCCGAGAGTATGGCGGATGTCTTTCTCCGGAAGGCTGCGATGCCCTCGCGATGCGCACGCAGCGCCACGGTGAGCGGGTACGCCACCAGGGCCAGCGCCGATACGCACACGAGCGGGAAGTCGGCACGAGGAAGCTTCTGCAGCGACAGGTAGTACCAGTCGGATAATCCCGGGATCAGAAAGACCAGAGGCAGCACCGAACACCCAGCTCCTGCCAGCAGTGCGAAACGGAAGATGCGTGCACGCGTGGCCTCGGTCTTCGGCCGGAAGTGCAGTACCACTGCCTGCAACCGACTCGCTCCGTATGCAACGGGATTTGCCAGACCGACAGCCAGCAGATACGCAGGCAGCATGCGCTCGGGCTGTGGCGCGCGCGCCACAAATGCGGTCATCATCATGCCCGACAGCGTCATGAGGAACCCGCCCAGAGCCAGCGGCACGTTGAACATGAGGATCTCCCGTCGCGTGGCAGGGAGCCCTGCGTCAAGCGGCAGTGCCGCGTGGAATGGCCGACTGAACCACCACGACGTCGCGACCTCACCGCCAATGGGAATCGCCTGACACACCAGAGACCACACCGGACCCACCAGCCCCATCGCGCAGAACACGGGCGCCAGTGCCAGGGTGAACAGCACGCGGCCGATGCTCGCGGCACTGGCTCTGCCCGCAGCCCCGTTGTTGTAGAGCAGAACCTGGTATGGATTGCGCGCGTAGAACAGGATGTTGATCGCAATGGTGAGTGGGAACGCTACTGCCGCGGGCGACTCGATGGACAGCGGGAGCCCGAGGAGTCCGGCAAAGACCACGTGCGAGACCACCGGGATGCACATCACCGCAGCAATTGCCGCGCTCATCGCCGACAACAGACCGTTGACATACACGAACCGGGTGAATGACTCCCGGCTGCGGGCGAACACCATGCCCGAGGTCACAAGCCCGGACCCGAGTGTTCCCGTGAGAAACATGAGTATCTGTGCCTGCGCCACACCCGCGAGGTTGAGCGTGCCACCCTCACCGCGCGAGGCCACCATGGCAACCAGCGGGTAGGTGAAGCTCTGCGTTGCCGCCTGCAGTGCCAGCGGAATGAAGAATGCGGCGAGGCTGCGGTGGGTGGGTGTTGTTGAGCGGTCGAGGTGCGGAAGGTTCATCGGTTCTCGGTGGTCTGTCGTGGAAGGTGCCGTCTCGCGGATCCCGAGATGGCGACGCCGGTCTTCCATCGCGGTCAAGGGCTGCGTCCCTGAGGCTTCTGCGCAGTGATCGTGATGGTCGGAGGATGCGCCAGATGCTTCTTGACGGTACAGGTCTCGGCGGCGCGAACTACCGCCTCTTTGTACCTGTCAGGGAAATCCGCCGGCAGTAGAATCTCGATGGCAATCGTCTCAACGAGCTTCTTCTCGGGGCTGCGCTGGAAGGTCACGCCCACACTGATGCCCTGCGTGGGAATCTGTCGTGACTGGCAGAACGCGAGCACGTAGTACCCAGCACAAGTGCCGATTGACGTAAGAAACAGGTCGAAGGGCGAGGCCGCCGAACCCTCTCCGCCGTCGCTTTCGGGCTGGTCGGTCTGGATGGTGAACCCCTTGTACTGGGCCGTCACCTTCTTGCCACCGGGGAGTGTCACGAGCATGTCCATGAGAGTCCTCCTGCTGCGCGAATTGTCGGGTTGACGACGCCTACTTGCCGCCTTTGGTCGGAATCGACGAGACAACCTTCTCCAGAATATGCCGGTACACCTCCGCGTCAGGGCTGTCGGAGAGGAGGCATTGCCCGGGGTTGAAGATCTTCGCCACTTGATATACGGGTGTGCCGCTGGAGCCGAAGCGGTTCGCCTCGGTGAGAAATGCCTTGTCGCGCGGGAGAAAGACCGGCGATACGCCGGGCACGAACTGATCGGCGGTGAAGTCGAGAATGTACTCCACGCCATCGATGTTGACCACGACGAATGTGTGGAACTCTTTGATGAAGGTACCCTCAACCTTGTAGGCGTAGATCCCGGCCGTGTCCAGCACGTTCACCAGGACCGTTGACACGGGCGCGCACCCGCCGGTCTCCTTGAAGTTGAGGGAGTCCTTCACTGTCTTGAAGAGCAGTTTGCCTGGGCCATCCATGAACGCCATGAAGTCGCCGACTGTTGTGGGTTTCTGCTCAACCGGCAGTTTTTCACTGGTCTGAGCGTTTTGCAGCAAACGGTAGATGTCGGCGCGCGACTGCACATTGCGGAACCCGTCGAAGCAGCAGTTGTCGACTTCGGCGGAGGGCAGACTCTCGTACGTCTTCTTGCGGATCCGGTCGTTGACAATTGCTGTCACTGACAGGTGGTGCTCAAAACCCTTGATGTTCCGTTCGCGAGTGCCGCGCACCAGATCCCAGATGTAGGTGAAACGTGGGCCCGAGGTGATCAGGCCGGGATTGACCTTGCGCCTTTGAGCGAGTTTGAGGCCGGCACGGGGCGCCGTATACACGTTGTATCCCTGTGCATCGGCGACAGTATCCCACGTGATCTCCAAGGTCTTTTCGGTGGCCGTGATTCGGGGATTGGTGGGTCCGGCAATAGTGGGCGGAACTGAACTGGCAGGGGCTCCAGTCAACGCGCAGGCCAGGGCCAGAGTGGCAAAGTGCATGGTTCTCCGGGTGTGAGAGGTGGAACCGGTCCGTGCGGTGCGGTTCTGCGGGGCAGCACCGCGCTTCGACGCGTGAGCAGAAAATACGAAAACCGCGACGTACTATGCGACGATGTCGAGGAGTTCGCCTATCATGCGGTCTTTGGTCTTCAGGACGCTCACATTGGCGGCAAGAGTGTCCTTGTTCTGGATCTGTTCCTTGGACTCCTCGGCTAGGTCAACGTTGGAGAGCGTCGTGGAGGAGTTGGGGGTGGTACTGATGCTGGAAATGCGCACGCCCTCTGGCCGCATGTCGGTCTGGCGTGGCGTCTTCTCCGCGTAACCCGGTGTATTTATGTTGGCTATGTCGTTTGCAGTGATGTCGTGACGGGTGATCGACGTCTGGATTCCGGAGATCGGGGTCGCAAGAGAGATGCTCATGGATGGTCCTTTCTCGGTCGGGACGGAGTTATTCCTATCTCATTGTATCGGAAGGTTCGCGGGAATTCAACAGTGGAATCGTCGATCCCTTGCTTCCGCCCCTTGGAAACACCATTTTCTACACCCGGCCCGGGGGATGTCACGGCCTCCTCCTCGACCGAACACCGACACTTCCTCGGCATCACGTCACGCCGACTATCCAATGCACACCAGGAGGATCCCCATGGCTCTCAGTCCCAAAGCCGGCGACTACTACGTTTCACCCAAGGGCAAGGATACATGGTCCGGGATGCTCCCCGATCCCAACGCACAAGGCACCGATGGCCCTCTCGCGAAGATCACCTATGCCCGAGACCTGGTTCGCGATCGCACGCGCCGTGGGTTGCACGAAGACCCTATCACCGTATGGCTCCGCGACGGACGCTACTACATTGACGAACCGCTCCGCTTCGACGCGCGCGACGGCGGGCCAACCACATTCGCCGCCTATCCCGGAGAGAAACCGGTGATTGACGCCGGGGTGAAAATCAGCGGGTGGCACGAGGAGAAGCTCGGAATTCTCACGGTATGGACTGCCGATATGCGGGAGATGCTTGCGCAGAACGGCCCCTTCAAGTCGCTCTACGTCAATGGCCAGCGCCGGTTTCGCCCGCGCTTCCCCAAAGAGGGGTACTACCTCATGGACGAAATTCCCGAGGAGTACATGATCCGCTCCGACAAGATGTTCAACGCATTCCACGGGTGCTTCGCCTTCAAATTCAAGAAGGACGAAGTGAAGAGCACCTGGAAGAACATCAATGACATTCAGGCAGTGGGCCTGCACATCTGGATCGAAGAACGCATGCCCGTGGAATGGATCGACGAGGAGAAGCGTATCCTCAAGTCAACAAAACGCTCCATTCACAAGCTGGCAAAGGGCATGCGGTACTACATCGACAACGTCTTTGAGGCGCTCACCGAACCCGGACTGTGGTACCTCGACCGTGCCGACGGAAAGCTCTACTACGCCCCTATGCCCGGCGAGACTATCGCAAACACCACTGCCACCGCGGGCAAACACCTGCAGTTCCTCCGGGTCAAGGGCGACCTCGACAACAAGCAGTTCGTCAAGAACCTGCACTTCAAAGGCCTGACATTCGAGCACACCGACTGGCAGCAGCCCCTGGGGTGGGGGAGACGCTTTGACCCCGAAATACCCATGGACAAGCAGCGGCCGCAAGACTCCTACAAGCACTTCCTCCGCTTCACCCTTCCCGACGTCGATTACGCCGCACCCATCCAGGCCGGCTTCAACATCCCCGGATCCATCGTGCTTGAGGCGGCGCACAACTGCTCCATCGAGAATTGCCGCATCGCGCACACCGGCTGGTACGGCATCGAGCTGGTGGAGGGATGCATGGGCAACAGCCTCATCGGCAACGAGCTGGAAGACCTGGGCGCCGGCGGCATCAAGCTTGACGGTTCAGACAGCGAGGGACTCCTGCACCACCGCACAGGCAATAACTGGATTACCGACAACCACCTGCATCACCTGGGCAATGTGTTTCACAGCGGATGCGGCATGAATCTCATCCACACCTTCGGCAACAACGTGCTGCACAACCACATCCACGACCTGTACTACAGCGGCATCTCCTGCGGCTGGATATGGGGCTATGCCGAGAACGTGTCGCGCGACAACCGCATCGAGTTCAACCACATCCATAGTCTTGGCAAGAAGGTCCTCAGCGACATGGGCGGCATCTACATGCTGGGGGTGCAGCCGGGCACCACGCTGCGCAACAACCTCATTCACGATGTAGACAAGAGCGAATACGGCGGATGGGCCATCTACACCGACGAAGGCAGCTCGCACATGGTGATTGAGAACAACATCTGCTATAACGTGAACAGCCAGCCATACTTCCAGCACTACGGCCGCGAGAACCTCATTCGCAACAATGTCTTCGCATTTGGAAAGCAAGGCCAGATCGCTCACGGGCGCGGCAATGCGTTCCGTTTCTACGTTAACCAGTGTTACAACGACGGCGCCATCACAAGCGCATTCACGTTCATCAACAACATCGTGATCACCAACGGTCTGCCCATCTTCGTGTGTGGGGGAGTCGATGACACCGGCAATTTCAGCAAGAAGAACTTCCACAGCGACCTCAATCTCTTCTGGGACGTGTCGGGCACGGAGATCGTCAGCATCGATCGGTTGCACGAGAAACCGATTTCCTCCACGTACAACATTGCGAAGATGCGCGAGGTGGGATACGATCTTCACTCGGTGGTGGCAGATCCGAAATGCGGCGATCTTGCGAAGTTCGACTTCTCACTCAAGAAAGACTCGCCGGCGTTTGCGTTGGGCTTCCGGCCTATTGACATGAGCACTGTGGGCGTGCGGCCTGTTGAGAAGAGGGTGCGCGTCTTGTAGGCGCGGCCGTTGACGGGGGCTTCCGCCGCGTGGGTGCTGGTGGGACGTTCGTAGAGGCGGGTTTGAAACCCGCCTCTACGAACGTCCCACCAGCACCACCGTCGACCTCTCCTGCACCCCGTAGGAGCCTCCAACCACCGGCGCTTCTTCCGGTTCCCGGAAGTCATTCGGCGACGGCAATGCCGTGTCAACCATGGCGCGCCAGTTCCTCCCCGCCGGCAGCGCCGGAACTGCGAAAGTGAGCTTCGCGGTATACGAGTTGATCATCACGTGCACGTATTCTCCCCGTGCAGGATACCGCAGGGTAAACGCGAGCGTGTGAGAGTCCGGCGCCAAGTCGGGCTTGTCAACTGCCACACCATGCCACGAAATCGATGGCCCGTCTCCGTCAACCGACGTGCCGATATTGTCGTGCAACGTGAACACCGCGTGCGACTGCGCGAATGCAATCACTTTCTGCACAAATCGCAGCATGCCCGCATGCCTGGTGCACCCACTCCAGTCAAACCAGCTCAGCTCCGTGTCCTGACAGTACGCATTGTTGTTTCCCCGCTGGGTGCGCCGCACTTCGTCACCCATCAGAAACATGGGTGTCCCTTGCGAGAGAAGCAACATGGCGAAGAGATTGCGGATCTGCCTCTCACGGATGGTCTCGACATCTGCACGGTTGGTGGCGCCCTCAACGCCGCAGTTCCACGAGAAATTCCAGTCGGCCCCATCCACGTTGGCCTGGTTGTTGGCCTCGTTGTGCTTCACACCGTACGACACCAGGTCGTTGAGCGTGAATCCGTCGTGGCAGGTCACGAAGTTGATACTTCGGCTGGCATTGTCGGGATAAATGTCGGGGCTGCCGGCAATCCGGTTGACCAGTGTTGCGGCCAGTCCATTCTCGCCGATCACAAACTTGCGCACGTCATCGCGGAACCGCCCGTTCCACTCCCTGAACCGGTCTCCCACGAAAGAACCAACCTGATAGAGTCCACCGGCGTCCCACGCCTCGGCAATTATTTTTGTGCCGGCAAGCACCGGGTCGCTATCGATCTCCCACAGCACCGGCGGACTCACCAGCGGGATGCCATTCTCGTCACGGCTGAGCACCGAGGCCAGGTCGAAGCGGAATCCGTCAACGTGCATTTCCGAGACCCAGTGCCGCAAACTGTCCATAATGAGTCGCCGAACCACCGAGTAGTTGGCATTGACGGTGTTGCCGCACCCTGTATAGTTGAGATAACTACCGCTCTTGTCAAGCATGTAGTATGCTTGATCCTCCAGCCCCCTGAAGGAGAAGGTGGGTCCCTGATGGTTTCCTTCGGCTGTGTGATTGTACACAACGTCGAGAATGACCTCGATGCCTGCCTTGTGCAGAGCCTTGACCATATCGCGGAATTCGTCAACCGGGCCAAGAGCGTCTCTGCGTGAACTGTACCCGCTGTGGGGGGCCGAGAAAGCTACCGGGCTGTACCCCCAGTAGTTGGTCAGGCCGTTGGGAGCATCCTGATCGTCAAACTGTTGCACTGGGAGCAGCTCGACGGCGGTGATACCAAGCGCCTTGAGGTAGGGGATCTTCTCCACCACGCCGGCATAAGTTCCGCGTTTGTCGGCAGAAACGCCGGAGTTGGGGTTGCGGGTGAATCCGCCCACGTGCAGCTCGTAGATCACGGTCTCGTTGTACGGCCTGCGCAGGGGCTCGTCGCCGTGCCAGTCGTAGTGACAGGGCGTGACTACCACGCTCTTGAGCGCCTGAGCGCAGTTGTCTCCCGGCTCGATGGCCGCATGTCGGTCGTAGCGCGATCCCACGGCAACCGCTCGTGTGTATGGGTCGAGCAGTACCTTCTGGCCAACAAAGCGGCATCCGCGACTCTTGTCGTACGGGCCATGTACGCGGTATCCGTAGATTTGCCCGTCTGTCAAGCCCGGCACGAAGGTATGCCAGTAGTGGGCGGTCCTGTTGTGCACGGGCTCAAGGCGAACCGTGCGCGCAGGCTTCATGTCCTCAACGTCGTTGAAGAGAAGCAACTCAACCGATTGGCCATGGTGCGTGTAAAGGCAGAAGTTGACGCCCTCGGCATACACCGTGGCGCCCATGGGGTAGCTATGGCCGTTCTGAAGTTGACGTTTCGGAGGCATGGTAGTCGATATTCCGGGCTGGTTGAGGGTGATCGGTGAGTGTCCTCCAAGAAAGTATACAATCGGGCCAGACGTGGTGTTGAGTGCGCGGCGCCAGACGGGGCAGGGCACGTCGCTACGCACCGGGTGGCCCCCGCGAGGCATGGGAGAAGTGCGTGAGTACGTCAAGGGGGGCGCCCACGGGTTTCTGCCATCTTCTGATACGACGAAACCCGACCGGTGTCGGTCAACGACTTCACCGTCTCCAATATGAATCCGCAGGAGGCCATTCTCAT
>Ga0315284_10004963_pt1 | contig 18910 bp, 17 predicted proteins | sample YL17G09_16_MG_FD_203696 | JGI IMG/M metagenome (GOLD analysis project Ga0315284, IMG submission 203696) | Sediment microbial communities from Yellowstone Lake, YNP, Wyoming, USA - YL17G09_16 | ecosystem: Environmental > Aquatic > Freshwater > Lake > Sediment | place: USA: Wyoming | collected... | reverse complement strand
TCTGTCTATCACAACTAGCGGCCATTCAGTTTATGACGAGATCCATAGTGCATCTATTGGCTTACTTGCCGTAACTACAAGTGCCGATATTCCATATATGGAACTTGATACAATTGCACTTTCCAATGGAACATCTGCTACTCCTAGTCTGACATTTGCTAGTGATTTAGATACTGGTATATATCGTACTGATACTGATACATTAGCTTTTGCAACAAGTGGTGTGTCTGGTATGTACATAAATCAATATGGTAATATATTTGCAAGGGGAACTATAACACTTCCAGGCAACCTAAAGATGTCCGATAACCCTGTTCAGTTCTACGCGCCTAGTGGGTCAAATTGGCTTCCTGGTATAACGACTTTTACGGATGACAATACGGGTATATTCTTTGATGGAGCAGGCAAAATCTCTATCGGTACAGATGGAACAGAAGCTCTATTTATTGATGCAGATCAAGATGTACATATTGTAAAAGATAGTATTGCTTCTGGTGGAGACACCAAGGTTAAGAACATTAGTATACTTGGTGGGAACACGTGGATGGGTTCTGGCAATATGGGACTTCCTCCTAATGATGGGGAACTTCCATATTCTTCAGAAGCTTATGGTCCTAGGACAATTGAGTATCAAGTACACAATATGACCATAGATCTTGGTGCAGCGCCATCCGAAGTACCATTATGGTATGGTCCGTTTGAGTACTATACTTCTGCTACAATGCCTACTGTAAATTCATGTTGGGGTATATATGATGTAGATGTTACTGGAATGCTAGTAGGATTAAGTGTAGAGAGTGTAGTTATAGCTGCACAAGGAAGTGGCTATGGGATTGGAGATGTGGTGTGGGTTGACAGTATGAGGATGGGTCCTGGTAGAACTGATGGTGTAAATAGTTATGGATATGACTGTTCTCTTGTAGTAGCCAATGTCGATTTAACTACGTCTGCAGCAACTGCTGTTACTATAAGTAACTATGGAACATTTTATGTGGACGGGGAGACCTGTGACACAGTAGCAAACTCTCCAGGAATTGGAACTGGACTTACTGTAACTGTATGTACTACTGGAAATGGCACATTTGGGGATACAGCAGCTTTTAAGATTACTGGAGCATTTAAGAACTGTGGTGCAGTTATTACAGTGGCTAGTTGTGCTATTACGATTTTATATAGAGATGATGATAACTGGAATGTAACGGCTCATGCTAACGAAACAGATGGCGCTGCTCTAGCCATTTTAGTAAGTGGGGCACTTTTCCAGCAAATTGCATGGAATGCCACAGTTAAATTAACTTCTATTTACAGAACTGTGTAAAGAAAAGATAGGAGATGAAATAACACGAAATGATAATTAAAGATGTGCGAGGCTTTACTTTTGAAACAGTAGATCCCTATACTCAAGTAATAGTGGATGCAGCTGGTAATCTATCTATTCCAGGTAGTGCATACTTGGCGGGTACAATATATTCCAATTGGGGACTAAATGCGGCATCAGCGAGTATTACTACACTTAACATATCTGATGTATGCCAGACAAGGATATTAAATGGTAGTACATCAGATGAGTATCCTGGAACTATGGAATACATAAATATGGGAGGTACTCCAGAAGTTCCACTACAAACAATATTTGCTGTTAGAACTACTATTATGGGTATTGTTCAGGCGGCTGGTGTTATGACAGTGCATATTCTAAGTGGTGGAAAAGACTATACAACTGCTGATCTACTTACTTGGGTTGATCCTAATGGGGATAGTTTTCTATGCACTGTAGATCCAGTAAACGAAGCTGCTGGTAGTGCAGTTTCTGGAGTTACAGTGACGGCGTGTGGAAATAACTATCAGACAATGGCTTCTGCCTTTGCATCGGGTGGAACTGGAAGTAATTGTATTTTAAAACCTCTTACATTCGTAGTGGGTATAAACTCAGCTTCTACTTTTGCACTTGATGGACAGGGTAGATGTATTACCCAAGATGACGCTATTGTCTTTCAAAGTGACGGATATGTAACTACTCCTATTGTTGAATGCGGAGATGGATGGAATTGCTGGCTTGTTGTAGATGGATATAGTCCACAGTTTTGGATAGGTATGAGTGCCCAGATGGGTACTTTTGTGAACTGGTTTGCTACAATGCAGATAACTAAAGTTGGAGTTACGCCAGCTTAAAGGACTATAACCAATATGGCATCTGTAGATGATGATAATGGTTTGGTAATTGTTGGTAGTGGGCAGACTAGTGTTAAAATAACACTTATTGATAGAATGTAAGGAGATGAAATAACACGAAATGATAATTAACAGCTCAAATGGAATAACATTTAATTGTGAAACAGTTGCAACGAGTTCTGCTGCACTAACAGGAGTTCCAGCCAGTCCTGGATATGGATTTCAGAGTCGTAGTGGAGATGGTTTATACTCTGATGGAGAAGGAACAGTTGGATTAGCAGTAGGTGGTGCTTCTGGTTTGGCCCTTGTTGGTGCTTGTACTGTATATTTGGATACTCTTTACGTCCAGACTGGAATTATAGTAGACCAAAATGTGTCAGCAGATACAATAGAGGGTACATCTTATGTATATTCTCCAAATGCTTTATATATTGGTGCAGATGACTCAGATTACACGCGAAGATATTATCCAATGAGTGCTTGTACAAGTGGAACTACTTTGACTCCTATGGTACTTCAACATGGTCTTCATGGGTATCCTCTACTATGCAATGTTGGATTATTTTTAGTTGAGGCAAAAGTTGTAGGAAACGTTGTAAGTACTGGTATTGTTAGTGTTGCAATAGTTAGTGGTGGAACTGGATACACAACTGGAGATGTTCTTGCTCTTGATCCAGTAGATAATGGAACTGGTTTTCTATGCACTGTAGATCCAGTAAACGAAGCTGCTGGTAGTGCAGTTTCTGGAGTTACAGTTACAGCATGCGGGCAGGGATATGGTGTGTATGGGTCATACCTTAATAATTGGGCAGTATCTGGTGGTACTGGTACTGGTTGCCAATTTAATGCTACAAATATATTAGATCCATATAAAGGAGGAGCTTACGAAGTTAAAGCTGTATACTCTCTAGATTCTCATAGTACTGTTACAGAGAGGTATTTAGGTACTACAGCACTTTATGAAGTTGATGATTGCTGGAACGCAAGTATGTCTGCAGTAGCCATAGCTCCAGGTGAAACAGATGAAACTTTTACCGTTACTGTTAGTGGAAAACCAAATGTTGAAATTATATGGGATACTGTAATAGAAGTAACATTTGCTAGGGGAAAATACTAAAATATAGTAATGGATATCTCGCAATACGACCTTATAACACAAAGGTACTTAAAACAGTGTGGACAACTACTGGACTACGTACCTAATAACCAGACATTGCTTCGAATGCATAAGTCTGATACCAAGGTTCGACTGGTCCTTGGAGGTAAGCGTTCTGGCAAGACTACGTTTGGTGTTGTTGAAGTTTGTTGGGCGGCTCTTGGAATTCATCCTTACTTAGACCTTCCAAAACCGCCTCTTGCTATACGTGTATGCAGTGTAGACTTTACTAGTGGTATTCAGGCGATCATCATGCCGATGATCAAACAATGGTTACCTGCTCATTGCATTAAAGAAGAACGGAAAGAGAAGCGAGAGATCGAACTTGTTAATGGTACGATCATCGACTTCAAATCTTATGACCAGGACATCGAGAAGTTTGAGGGTGTCGCTAGGCATTTGGTGTGGATGGATGAGGAACCCCCTCGTGACATCTATGAATCAAACTATATGCGAACCATTGGTAAGAATATCAATGGTAAGTTACTGATTACATGTACACCTTTGCACGGTTTGACGTGGTTGTACGATGTTTTGTACGACAATTCTGAAGCAGTTCCTCCATATGTGGAGCACTGCCACGTCAGTATATTTGACAACCCGCACTTGCCAGCCGATGCGGTGTCTAACATTATGCACGATCCAGCCATGAAGGACAACCTTGAAGCTGCCCTTTTTGGAAAGTTTATTGCAAAGACTGGCCTTATATATAAGCAATTCGCTGAAGTAAATATCTGTGATCCTTACACTCCCAAGGCTGAGGATATGATACTGATTGGGATAGATCCACACGATCGTAATCCCCATGCAGTAGTATTTGCGGCTTTAAACAGAGAAGAGGATTACATAGTGTACGATGAGATCTTAGAGCATCTGGTCATTGGTGACCTTGTTAATAAGATCAAGACAAAGATGGGAACACGCTTTCCTCCAGCTCTAGCAGTTATCGACACATCCGCGCACGCAGAGCAATCCATAGCTGGGATTAGTGTAGCGGACGAAATGATGAGGCGTGGACTTCCCACCATTGGCGCATTTAAGGATTGGCAAGCCGGAGTTCTTAAGGTTAATGAATTTCTAGACTCTACAGCAGGGCGACCAAGACTTAAGATAGCCCGCAATTGCCCACAGACTATACGAGAGTTTAGACACTATGTATGGGCCGATTGGGCGCGCGCGAAGGATAAGTACAACCCCAAGGAGAAACCCTTGGAGAAGGATGACCACTTACTTGATGCTATTCGATATGTCGTAATGGCCAATGTCAAGTATCGTCCTCCTGGTTTTAAGTTAGAACGTAAAGATGTAAGGACTTCAAAAGTCACAGGATATTTCTAAAGGTGATGTGAATGGCACAACAGGCAAGTTGGGTAGATGTTCTAAATCAAGGCTATAAGCCGCAGTATGAACTTCCTGATCTTCAGAACTTCATACAGAAGATGTACAATACCGAAGCTGGGACATCTAAATTAACTGGGCAGAACCCATTTGCTACTCAAGAAATGGGTCAGGAACGTACGTATACTGATACTAGTAGCCCAGAAGCACAGAGATTTTCTACTATGCAGAATTGGCTTAAGACCATGGATCAATATCAGAAAGCTGGTAAAGATCCAAATACTGCATTCTCTAATATGAATCCTGTTACTAAAATGCAATGGCGGGGTCAGGGAGCCATGCCGGTTAAGGGAGCTTCCTCTGCTTCACAAATGCTGTTCCAAAATGCACCAGATCTGAAAAACCAATTCTTTCAGTATCTAAGATCCATGGGAGGTCAGGAAGGTGCAAATCCATCTATGGGTTTACTACCACCAACCTCGCCAGCAGGACAGACTGGAGTAGCAGCTCAACCGCAGGGATCTTACTGGTCTAATATGGGAAGTCTAGCTGGTTGGAACCAACCACCAACTTCTCAACTTTTAAATCAGACTAATCCCGCCCAAGCTCAACCTACTTTGGCGAATGGGCAACCATCTCCAAATACCTCTACAGCACCTCAGAATATGGTAGCTCAGGGGCAACCTTACTCTGGTTGGACTAACATGTTGCAAAATCCTGCAGCACCTACATACAAGAATGCACCAGGATCTCCATTAGCTAATATGTGGATGCAGACTCAACCGATGATGCAGAATCAACCACAGGGATCATTTAATCCATATGCTCAAGCTGGCCAACTTGGTCTAGCTCCAATCAATAGAATCCAGGGGCAGAGAGGTACATACCCAAAATTGAATCCATATGGAGAATGGCAAAATACTAGAGCTAATAGGTTAATGACAGATAGATATTATGATTGGCAAGGTAATCATCCAAAGAAGGCAGCGGCTGGTGTAATGCCTCCTAGATATCAAGGACCCCAGTGGTCTTCTGCAATGTAAATGAGGGATATGAATGATAGGTACAACCTACGACAAACCAAGTGATCCCGTTAAGTATGTAGTTGACCTTTTTGAGGCAACCAAGCGTTGGCGGGAACCACAGGAAACTCGATGGAAACGATTCTATAGACTGTATAGAAGTCACCGTGACAGCACTACACAGCCGTTCAAAAGCAATATATTCGTTCCATACATTTTCTCTATTGTTGAATCAGTAGTGCCAAAGATGCTTGGTACTATTTTTAATACCAGACCTATCGTTGCAGTCGTTCCTAGAAAGGGTGCGGCTGAGGATATGGCGAAGCTTCTTGAGAGATTACTTGAGTATCAATTAGACGAAGATCAGTTGGAATTCTTCAATAAAATCCTAGAGTTTTTCAAGGAATCTGTCATTTATGGTACAAGTTTTGCTAAGATTATCCCACGTTTTAATGATGATGAACTAGCTACTTTTAACTATATTGATATTGAACCAGTGGATATCTTCAATATCTATCCCGACTATAGGGCGAAGTCGATTAGAAGGATGAAGTATATAATCCAACTATCCTACATGGACTTCGATGAGTTGAAGGAGTTGGAGAAACAGAAGTTCTATAAGAACGTTGATGACTTACTCACCTACGTTGAAAGTAATATGAACGTTGATGAGTGGAAGAAGAAACGACTTACTGACATTGGTATTATTGATGAGTATGGGTACGACAGCGAACGTAAGGTAGTAGAGATCCTTGAGTATTGGGATAAAGACAAGATCATCACAGTTGGTGGTCGTAAGGTCATATTGAAAGAGGAGGATAACCCCTTTGGGGGACTCGTACCTTTCATCATGGCCCGCTATATTCCTGTGCAGCATGAACTGTACGGAATAGGTATACCAGAGATTGCAGAGAGTTTACAAGAAGAACTGAACACTGTTCGTAATCAGAGGATGGATAACGTCAACTTGATTATCAATAGGATGTTCATTGCCAATAAGTATGCAGACATAGATTTTGACAACCTAGTATCTTATCCGGGCAATATCATTTTAACTAATGATGTGAATGCGATCAAAGATCTTGATACACGTGATATAACAAAGTCTGCGTATCAGGAAGAAGAGATCATTAAACGAGACATTGACAATGCTACGGGTGAGTGGGAATACGCACGTGGTGCAACTCCTCCACGCCGAGAAACGGCCACTGGCATCGTTAGGTTGCAGCAAGCATCAAACGTACGATTTGATACTGTTGTCAAGATGTTGGAGTTTACAGTCATTCGTAGCATTGCCAAAGTATTCCTGTGGTTAGATTATAACTTCTTGCCACCTGAAGAGATGGCAAAGATAGTTGGCGAAGAAGATTTCATGAAGCTTGGAGGACCTGAATTCTTTAACCAGGATATTGAGACTATTCTAAAACAGTATAGTTTCCAACCCATGGGTTCTTCTACTACAGCAGTAAAAGAAGTTAGAATTCAGCAGATTATGCAAGCATTCCAGATCTTCAATAATGATCCTCTTATCAATCAAATTGAGTTGCGTAAGATGGTCTTTGATGCTCTGGATATTAAGAATGAGAATAAGTTACTGGTTGAACCACGAACACCAATGCCAGGTATGCCTGGACAAATGCCTCCAGGTCAGGGTGCTCTTCCAGAAGGTGGACCACAGCCTCCTCAACCACCCCAGCCACCAAAGCCAGGAGCTAAAGCTCCTCCAGCCGAGGCAACAATGGCTGAGATGATGAGAATACCTGGTGGTGGATTGCTACCTAATGGTGGAAATATGCCGCAACAGGCAGGTGCTCAATAATGCCTCCGTACAGCAATGTAGAGGAGAATAGGTTTAGGCAGTGGTATGGAAATATGGCAAATCAGTATGGATTGAGTCCCAATCCGTATGATCCTCAGCATATGTATGATTACAAAGTTCCTTACGAGCAAGGGCAAGGACCATCCTGGCAACCAGAACATGGACAGTTTAGATGGCCAGATACTGGCAAGAGTCCAGGATACGATACTTATCAGTACATGCAGCAGCAGTTAAACCAGAATCCTGATCTAAATAATTATCGGGATGCAATGGTTCAGTACTACCAGCAAGATCCTAAGCGTTTACTAAGTCTTGGTGCGGACTTTATCCCCGGAATAGGACAAGGTAAGGGAATTCAAGAAGGAGCCATGGGGACGGATCTCCTCACTGGAGAACCAGTACCAACATGGGCTAGAGTACTTGGACTTCTAAGTGCACTTCCTGTTATTGGGGGAGTAAGTGGAGTTCTTAAAGATGCTGGTAAAGTGGCTAAGGGAGCCAAAGGAGCAACAGATGTTTTAGCACCCTTAAAGAAAATGAGTAAAGCCAAAGCCGCATATGATAAGGCAGCCGCAGCAGCTGGTAAGGTGTTTGGCGGAGCTAAGACTGAGGATATGGATAAGTTGGTAGAAGCATCAATTGTAAAACCAGTAAAGAATACATCAAAGATGCCTAAGCAAGTAGTAAATGAGCCAAGAGCTAATGATATTCGAGGGATGGATGTAGAGCGTGGTCTTGGAGGAGGAACAGTTCCATTTGATCCAGAGACTGGTATGTACATGTTGAATCAAGGACCTAGAGGATTAGCACTAAGTCCCGAACTAATGGAACAGATATCTAAAGTTCCAACTGGAGAAAAGTATCCATCACCACTAACAAGTGCTATTCTTGACTACATAGGTTCTGTGAGCCCTGGTAAAAAGGATTTAGTTGATCAAACTAAAGAATCAATACTTAATTTAGTTGAACACCCGGATGTGAAAAAGGGTTATATCTTTGGTGGAGGAGCAACAGATAAGCCTCCTATCCCTGGTAAAAGTGATATGGATTTCATGTTTCAGTATCAGGGTGCTGGACCAAAGGGAAACATTAATCCTCATCTATCTGGAGAAATGATGAAGTCGCAGAATACGGCTTTTAGCAAGGCTAAACAATATATGCCTGCGGAACAAATGGAGAATCCTCCATTGCATCTTATGCCCACTACAGGTGAGCCATTACAGTCATATGGAAATTTGGTAGAAGAGATGGGTAGACGATATGGTGGTGCACAACCTATTAGAATAGCGGGTGGCATTCCTCCAGCGCTATTGTTAAGTGAATTAATAAGGAGAAGTTATGGCAACAGATCGCAAGGAACTCCTTCTCAGTGAAGGAACTAGGGAAGTAAACCCTAAGGCGGGAATGGAAGCCACTACCCTAGAGGAGGGTACAGCTTTCGCCCAGATGCGTAATACATATGGTTGGAAGCTTTTAATGGAGCGATATGTCGCTCAAAAGTTGGAGAGGAATAGGTTCCTCACGGCGAATAAAGAGGAACTTGGAGAAGTCCGAGCTGCCATGAAGGAGCTACAGGACCTAGTGGACATCGTTGAACGCCGCATCAATGATGCACTTAAAATATCAGAGCGGCGGAAAAATCAATAAGGAGGAAATCCTATGACGGACAAGAAGCGGATGACCGTCCAAGAACTCGCTGATGCCATTCATCAGGGGCTGGACGTTCCTGACGAAGATCTCGCTGTCCTATTTGATGACCCGTCTGCAACGCAGACACAACCGTCACCAGGGACGCAAGGGCAAACCACGACAGTGGCCCCAACACCCCAGGCCCCGACGGACGTTAGTGCACCTCCAGCACCAACACCGACTACGGGACAACCTAACGAGTTTCTGAATATTCTGCCAGAGAAATTCAGAGGCGAAACAGATCCTAAAAATGCCGTATCCAAATTAGCGCAGTCGTACGGCGAAGTTGAGTCAGAACTATCGAGAAATCGACAAGAACTGTCTCAACTCAAAGACTATGTGCAGAGAATGCTAGCCGGCCAGCAGCCGACTCAGCAACCTACACAGTCTGCGGCTCAACCCACGCAATCGGGGCTACCCGAAATGCCAGAGCTTCCCAAGCAGGATGGGGAAGAGGATGATATTTCATTCCTGGAAAAGCCGCGTGCGGAGGCACGAAAAGAAGCCCTGCGAGTCCTGATGAACGAAGGACCAAAAATCATGGCGCATATGCTCAATCGCTATGACACCATTAAAACTCGACAGGTTATTGTCGATGAGTTTAAAAAGACTCATCCTGACTTTGACATGTATCGAGATGAGATGATGGTCGTATTCCGAGAGAATCCCTGGCTTGACCAGGATATCACTCAGTTGCCTAGAGCATATGAAATGGCTAAAGATAAGTTTGCTGCTAAGCAGAGAGGCGTTTCGCCGACAACTCCTGCCGCACAGACACATTCTCAGCCTGCTGTTGATGTTAATGCTCTTCGTGCATCTATCAAAGCAGAACTTCTAGAAGAAGTCCGCAAACGCCGAGCGGCGGGCGGAGTCACTGGTGGTAGTGCTCCCGTTACCCCGCAGCAACGGAGTAACGAAAACCCTCGACAGCAACCTGCGACCGAGGAAGACAGGATATGGGAGGATATGATGAACTCTGGTCCTGCAGCAATGAAGTTAGTTTAACGTTAGATTATCCTATAGTCAGGAGGTGAAACTAGATGAGCCAAGCGATGATTACTAATGCTACTGGAAGTCAGAATATTCTTTCTTCACAGAAAGTGCTAGACATTAGCGACAAGATTTATCTATTGGAGCCCTCAGCGGCCCCTCTATATGTTCTTGTTAGCAAGTTGAACAAAAGGGTGGCGATCAACACCACGTTCTCGTGGATCGAAGATTACCTTAACCCTTCTTGGGCAACCCTGTCTGCGTCTGCAACATCGGCTGCTACGGCAATCGCCACGACAGATGGTATTTTCTTCAATAAATACGACCTGTTGAAGATTCCTAGCACTGGAGAAGTTATCCTAGTTACCGGTTCCGCGGCTGCTGCATTAACAGCAATTCGAGGATACGGTTCTACGACAGCTGCTTCTGCCAATACTGCTGCTGACATTTTCAGGATCGGCACCGCTTTTGAGGAAGGATCTGCGTACAGCACTCTAGTAACTAAGTCGACGAAAGCTTCGAGCGTATCGAACTATGCCCAGATCTTCAGGACGTCAGTTGAGATCACCAGAACACTTGCCAATACCGAGTTGTATGGTGGTGCAGACCGTGCGTACCAGAGGAAGAAAAAGGGTATTGAGTTCATGCGTGACCTTGAAAGAGCATTCTTGTACGGGGAACCGTATGAGGATACTAATGGCAAGGACGCGAGTATTTCCCACGCACGGAGAGTCACTGGTGGAATTAACTATTTCATTGGTACAAACTCTACCGCAATGGGTGGTACGATGACCGAGGCTGAGTGGGAAGGTTTCTTGAGAACAGTATTCCGTTATGGTTCCGATACACGATACATGTTCTGTGCACCTATTGTTATTTCTGTTATTTCTCAGTGGGCGCAGGGAAAGCTTCAGATGTTCCCGAAGGACAAGACGTATGGTATCGCCATTACGCAGTACTTGTCACCTCACGGTACCATCAACTTAGTGAAAGATATTATGCTGGAAAACGCGGGATCTGCTTCGAGTACATCTTACTATGGTGGTTACGGATTCGCAGTTGAGTTAGCCGAGATCACTTATAGGTACCTGCAAAACAGGGACGTTACTATGGAGACTGATATTCAGCTTCCTGGCGACGATACTTATAAGGATCAGTACATCTGCGAAGTTGGTATGGAATTCCATCAGGAGAAGATGCACGGAAAGATCACAGGCGTGACTGGCTAATAAGCCTTTACACATAATCTAGTTTCAGCAGAAATGCTGCGATTTTGAGGAGGTACAAGGAGGTACACAATGTCTTATAAAGTGACCGAACTGGCCTATATATCTTCTTTGTTAGATAACGTAGGCTCAATAAAGATTGAAACCCCACGGAAGGCACCGAAGAGTTCATTGTACGTAACGATCTCTTCGAAGAACTTCAAGCTCATGGAATTCCTACAGCTCTTCGGAGCAAAGGTAGGACAAAAACAGGATGGTCAATATCGAGCTAAGTGGAGAGACAATTCTGCTGGCAAACTCTTAAAAGCCGTACAACCTTGGCTAAAGATCAAGGGTCTACAGGCTAGTATCGGAATTGAATTCGTCGAAGAGAGGGATACAATTACCGAGAGTAGAGATGCCACTTACAGGCTCCGTATGAAACTTTCCAAAGTAAACGGAGAATAAGGAGGCAATTATGTCAATGGATTATAATATGGATGACTTTATGGTTGCGAGGAGCTGGCCAAGGCCGCCCCGCCCATTTAAGTACGTCAGTAAGAAACGAGAACTGAGAATTATTCTCAAACCTCAGGATAGGATCATTGATGACCAGAGGAGAGTTATCCCGATCCAGGGTTTGAAAGCGGAGTTTAAGAATGGGGAATACTACACAGATAACCCTGTTATTATATTCGCTCTATCAGATCACCCGCTTAAGGGATCAAGGGAATTTGTTTGTTGCGACGATGATAAGGCGTATTGCGACTCTAAAGGACAGGTAATAAAGGAACTTCCTAAAGTTGCATTTTCATCTGGTTCGCAAGCTATGACGACTGGAGCTAACTCTACGGTTAATAAAACAGCCGATGAATTTATAGCCGAGATGGTAGCTGCTAAAGAAGCAGATGCCCTCAAGGCTGCAGAGTTAGAAAAGGCCAAGGATCTTGGACTTAGCAAAGAAGAGGTTATTAGGATTATCGACGATCGCCTTACAGCAGCCATTGGAAAGATCGCTGGTATTATCGAGGCTGCCGAAGTCAATAAAGTTAAGAAGCCCAAGACATTTACTTGCACAGTCTGCCACAAACCCTACACTAACGGCGTCGCCGTTGGAAAACATATGAAAGAGGATCACCCCGACGTAGTACGAAAGTAACTCTCCGCAAAATCAATGGCCCATCCTTAGTGGTGGGCCATCCACTTAGGTGATATAATGGATCGACAAGAGATCAGAGAAAGAGTTGTTGACTATCTAGATCGTAATGACATCGATGATAGAGTCAATGATTGGATAAATGATGTACGCCGAGATATCGCTCTTAAATTCAACTTCAATTATCTTTATACAGATGCTTGGGCTTTAACATCTGCTGGTTCTGCAAGATACCCCCTACCCACAGATTATTTAGGTCATCTAACCCTTTTAGTTAATGATAAGAAACTTATGAAGGTTGGAGCTAGAGAATTTGATGAATTGGCAGGAACTGAAGTAGATGTAACAGAAGTTACGCCCTACCTTACTTATTCACAAGGCACTGTTAATGATGATAGTGAGGGAGAACCGGATTACTATATTGATCGAGGTATGGAGTTTGATCTGTACCCAATTCCAGACGCTGAATATACAATGACTATGAGATACTATGCTCAACCAGCAGTATGGGCGAGTGATAGTGATGAGGATTACATATCTCGTTTTCATTTTGAAACTATTATTTGGGGTACGTGTCTTCGTGGAGCTATGTTCCTTGAAGAGGATACGCGTATCATTATTTACGCAGATGCATATAAAACATCTGTAGATGAAATGATTAAACGCGAACAGGAACAGTTCAAGAAACCTCAGGATAACTTTTCACGTATGAAGACTTGGAAAGATATGGATTTAACGACATTCAAACGAAAAATAAAGGTGGTAATATAATGGAAAGATTTATATCTAATGCCAGATTTGGAGTGAATGTTCATCTTGAGTTATTTGATCAGTATGGCAATCTTAAAGAGGAACGTTGGGCTCACAACCTAATTCCCACATCTGGACTCACTCACATAGCAGATCAATTAGCCGCATCTCCTGGAGAAGTCGCTATGGGATGGATGGCTGTTGGAGAAGGAAGTACTGCTGGATCTGCTAGTACTAGTACATTAGAATCAGAAGTAGTTAGAGTTGCCCTTGATAGTAGAACACATACTGGAGCTATAGTAACATATATAGCCACTTTTCCTGCCGGCACAGGTGATGGTTCTTTAACAGAAGCTGGTATCTTAAATGCCACTAGTGATGGAATACTTTTGGCAAGATTGACCTTTGGTGTTGTGACTAAAACTGCATTAGATTCTTTAGTAGTAACATGGACTTTAACTGCCTCTGACGACAACGCGTAAATTATGGCTTGGAACGTACAACAACAGATAGCAGATGCTTATTACTCAGAAGCACAGTGGGCTGTGGTTTCAGATAGTACCTACATCTACTCTGTAGGACATGGATACAATGCGGCTGGAGCCCAAGCCTATATGGTTACAGAGAAACGTCAAATATCTGATGGGACTCTGACATGGAAGAAGGGAACATGGGGTGAGAGAGAAACCTATGGACTCTGTGTAGCTCAGGATGGAACTAGAGTATTTGCTGCTGGAGAAAATAGAACTAAAAACTTAGGTATAATTAGAACATATCTTTTGAATGGTAATACTTCTTGGAGCTATATCCCCACGGTTGTGGGCGTTGATATATGCAGTTATTACAATGCAATTGATGTAGATGATGATTACGTGTATCTTGTTGGTCCAGATGCATGGGTCGACGACTTTCACGTTGAAGCTCGTAATAAAACAACTGGTGTACAAGCATGGGTTTCCGCAGTAGGATCTGGTGGAGATCAGGCCACAGATGTGCGTGTATATGATGGATATGTTTATGCATGTGGATTTCTCTGGGATGGGGTAGGTGGATACACTCCTAGAGTTGTTAGACTTAGTACCTCTAGTAGTGGTACTTTAGATTGGGGAATAAGTGACACTGATTTAGCGGTAACGACTTATGGATATAGGAAGTTAGATGTCGATATCACTGGAATATATATTGCATCTCAAGCTGACTTTTCAACTCAAGCTTACTTCACACTCCGTCAGTTAGCTCTAGCAGATGGGTCTACGAGTTGGTCTGTTCAGGTAACGGGGGCACTAGGCGGGCAGATGGGAACCGTAGAGGATGTACTAATATTAGGAACTAAACTCTACATTATATATACAGAAGATGTCGGTTTAGGTACGCAATACATTATAGAATCAAGGGATACATCTGATGGATCTTTTATCGCCTATGACTCCTTTACAGCCTATACAGAAGTATTTAAGGCTATAACTGGGTTATCTAATGCTCCTGCTGCTGATGAAATAGTAGCAGTGGGTGCTTATCCGCAGACTGATCCATCTTATAACTACTCATATTGGAATGACTTTTTAGCTGCCACTGCTGGCGGAACTGGCACTGCACTTACACTAACACTGGCAGATGGCGTTGTGTTCTCTGACTCCAATACACTAGCAGTAGGTTACAATTTGATATTATCAGATGGTATAATCATATCTGACTCGAAATCCTTTGGTATGAGTGCAGTTCTATCTGATGTAGTTATTATTTCTGAAACGGCAAATGCTACCTTAAGAGGAATATGGACAAAGATATACAATTTAATATCAAGTGATAACTGGACTAAGTTAAATAAATTAACAAGTATTTGGACAAAGAAAAGCAAATCCTCAGGTCCGTGGGTGAAACGATAAATGGCTTGGAACAAAGTTTGGCCTGTTAGTACAGCTACAACTTGCGCAGAGGTAGTTAGTGGAAGTACAGAGCAGATACGTGCTAACTGGGATGCTATGGATGCTATCATGGATGTTGAGCATTCTCCCATGTCATCAGCTGCTTCTGGCTATCACATTGCTGGGCATGTATCAATGGCTGCAACTGGAAGTCACACCCAGATCTTGGCATTGACAGGTTCACCTTCTGGTTCAATGGCTATTGACTCCAATGAAGGAACAATATGGCTTGCCTCTGGAGATGGTGTTTGGCATCCTACTTGGAACATTGGGCATAGAACTAGAGTAAAGGTTGTAAACTTTACCACTCAGTATTGCCTAGATTATCAGACATCAAATACTTGGAATAGTATCTCATTTAAGACATGTGGTTCAGAAGTAGAAGATTGGAATAGTGAATTTAATATGACGTCTGATACCTTCTCACCTTCATGTGATGGTATCTACCTATTTCAAGCAGAAGTTCATAGATTAAGATATAAATACACAGCTCCTCCTTATAGTTATCCAAATCCTTCGATGTCGGGTACAGCATATCCTATTTTCAACTTGGGATTAGGACTTTTTGTAGATGGTTCTGCTGAACCCTACACATACTCAACTAAGTTAATGACTAGAGATGCAAAGATGGGATCTGGCTCTTCAGTTCAATTACTATACATACTTCCTCTTCAGACCGCGCAAACCGTAGAGCTGAAGTTAACACATGATTACAATATTGATGGTCTACATTTCTTTACAACGAGTGCGGATGCCACGATATTTAAGAGGTTTGCTGTTACGATGCAAATTGCGAGGTTGAGATAATGGCTTGGGATCAAACAGTTCCTGTGAGCGGAACAGCAATCATATCAATTCCCGCTATTCATTACGGAAACTGGACTGCATTTGAGGACACGTTCGCCAGAGAGCACTACTCTTTCTCCGAGACTGTAACAGCTAATGAGGTAGAAGTAGCAATGTCTGGAAGGCATATAGCTGGAATGACTAGCATTTTAACAGCTGGAACTTCTGCTATGATAGCTGCTATATCGCCCACATCTGTGGCTGATGGATGGCTTGCTCTTGATAATGACCAATCCACACTATACTATGGTGCTAGGGGTTCTTGGAAATCATTATCGGCATCTGGTGTATTCAAAAGAAGTATTGCCATGGTGGGGTTATCGACAACGCAGGTTATTGCTTCTACAACGGAAACAACTATTCCATTCGACTCTGAAGTAAATGATCCAGGAAGCTGCTTTAGTACAACTACTCATAAGTTTACACCCGCATCTTCTGGTGTGTATCTTGTAACACTTAATTCTGCTTTATCTGGATATGGTGGACAGGAGTATGAAGTGGCATTGAAATACTCTTACTACATTGGTACCACGTTGTATAGTGGTGCAATAGCAAGTTTTAGGAATAGATTTATAAATCAGGAATTGGAGTCGCAAGAATATTCTACCATTTGGGAATGCCCAGCAGATGGTGTAGCCGCTACTTCTAATGTCCCATCTGGTGGGAATATTTGGGCTACTATTAAGTTAATTAATTATGATGTAAGTACGAACTGGCAGTCTATCAAAGTATTTGATTCTGCTGCATTTCCTGCAACTTTCATAGTAGTTAGATTAGTCTAGGGGTGTTTGGATGACTTGGGATACACAAAAACCTAATACAGCCAATACTATAGCTGAGATACCAGCCATATGCCAGGATAACTTTGATTGCATCGAAGATATCATTGGGGTAGAGCACTACACCTTTACTACCACTGGAACAAGTGGGGTACATAAGGCTGGTGCAGTTGGTGCGGTCTTTATTGATGCTTCCTCTGGAATTGCCGCATTGACTAATCCTCCATCTGGTGCTATGGCTTTTGATAAGTCCCTTAACCAGTTAGTATATTATGATGGAGCTACAAATGATTGGATTGGAATAGGAAGTACAGCTACTGATTGGTCGTTTGTTAGTGTGGCCTTATCCTCAGATCTTGATATAGGAGCTGGAGGCACATTACTATTTGATCAGATTGTATATGATACACGTGAGGAATATGATCCCTCTACTGGTAGATTCACTGCCAAGGCATCTGGATACTATTTAGTTAATGCGCAGATTGGCAACATTGCATCAGGAGATGTATTATTCTCCACATGCTCTGCATACGCTCTCCCGCAAAGTGATTTGTATACATTATTTGGAGTTCCTTCTAGTGGAGCACTTGACTACGCGTGTCTTGATACATATCTTCCAGGGGCAGCGGCAGCTGCTATAAGTGGAGATTACGTTCGATATACCTATAATGCTTCGTATCCAATTCAGACCGATTACTACGGACTAAACTCGGACTACGCAACTACCGCCTCATTGACAGCTAGTACTGAAAGTGGTGCTAATGTAGCAACGCGTATGATCGATAGAAATACCAGTACATACTGGTCAGGAGATACCCTTCTACCTAAAATCCCAGACTGGACTACACAAGATTGGTGTAAGTTTGATCTAGGTGTGCATAGAGTAATATCATCTATAATTATTAGACCAAGAGATGATGGTACTTACAAGCGACTTAAAGATTTCAAGTTCGCAGCCACTAATTTATCCATGGCATCTGATCCAGAACTTTGGGATATCTTATACACTGGTATTTGTTCTAGTTCAACCAATACTACTGAATTCTATATTCCAAATACTAAACCATATCGTTGGTACGCTATCATTATGTACAGCCAACGAGATCCAGACGTGGCTGGAAATCGTGGTCAGATCTCTGAGATTTATATGTACGGGCCTCCTTGGGCGATCCCAGATGATTCCACTAATATATCAATGTTCTTCGGCACTGCTCTTAGTGCTGATCTACCATCTAATGGATCAGCTCCAGTAAGTGCTAGTCTTGCATACGCAACTGGAACTTCATTGTATACTAGTGGCTCTACCGATTTGAAAACATGGGCCATAACAGACGAATCGTGGTCGTTTTGGCCATCGACTGTATATCATGGAATAGATTATTCTGCTAGTACAGGTAAACTATACTTTACGCCAGCATCTGCTAATGCTGCATGTGCTATGGGATTAAGTGTTGAGATTTCTCCAGATAATGGTTGTGCCGCCGGCGATAGGGTGTTCGTAGGAGCTGCTTATCTTGGGTTCCAATGGAATCCTCCTACTCCTGTAGCACGATTACAACTGAAGAAGAATGGTACAGTTGTAGCTGCACGAAGTATTCCATATTGGTACGTAGCACCTACAGATGGATCTGGATTGCAAACTATGAGGATAACTCATACAGTATATCTAGTACCAGGAGATTACGTAGAGTTATACACAGCCGTGGATAGTGTTGATCTAGTAGATGCCTATAATGTTTCTCAAAGTCAAGAAGCTACTGGCGATCCGGCAGTAACCTACATGACGATTGCCAAGATTGATGGGGCTGGTATATAATGGAACGCCTTGTTATATCAAACTTTAAACTAGGATGGATATCCGAAGATCAGTGGTCAAAGACAGATTTTGATCCTGCCGCTGCCTCGAATTGCAGAGATGTGGAGTTTACTCCTAGAGGTACTGTTACTATTCGTGGTGGGACAAAAGTTCTAACCCAAGGAGCTTCATCTTTAGATACAGCCTTTATACGAATATATCAGTGGCAGAACTCAGATCAGTCAGACTTCACATTAGGTTTTACGTG
>Ga0315284_10004961_pt1 | contig 18912 bp, 12 predicted proteins | sample YL17G09_16_MG_FD_203696 | JGI IMG/M metagenome (GOLD analysis project Ga0315284, IMG submission 203696) | Sediment microbial communities from Yellowstone Lake, YNP, Wyoming, USA - YL17G09_16 | ecosystem: Environmental > Aquatic > Freshwater > Lake > Sediment | place: USA: Wyoming | collected... | reverse complement strand
CCCGCCGCGCGCCACGCCACAGGCCGGCGCGGGGCGTGCGCGGCGCGGCCCGGATCGGGCGGAGGAGGAAAGAGCGGGGCGGCCGCGGAAAACTGACGGCCGGCCGCAGCGAGCCGGGCGACACACTCTCCACCCCGCGCCCCCTCCCCCCTCTTTCCACCATGGCCGCGCCGCCCGGCGCGTCCCTGGCCATCGCCGGCGTGCGCACGACGGGCGCGGACGCGCGCACCCAAAACGTGGCGGCCGTCGCGGCGGTCGCCAACATCGTCAAATCGTCCCTCGGCCCCGTCGGCCTCGACAAGGTGACTGTGGGGTGGAATGGGGTGGGGGAGAGGGGTGGCGGGAGGCGCGGGAGGCGGCGGCGATCCGGCCGCGGCCCCCGCATCGACCCCCTCTTTCCGCCCGCCCTGCCTCCTTTCTCAGATGCTCGTCGACGACATCGGGGACGTGACCATCACCAACGACGGCGCCACCATCCTGAAGCTGCTCGAGGTGGAGCACCCAGCGGCCAAGGTGGGGGACGGGAGCGGCGAGAGGGCGCGCGCGCGGGGAGGCGAACGGGTTCCGCCGCCCGACCACCCCTCCCCCCACCCCCCTCTAGATCCTGGTCGACCTGGCCGAGCTGCAGGACGCGGAGGTCGGCGACGGCACGACGTCGGTCGTCATCGTGGCCGCCGAGTTGCTCAAGCGCGGCGCCGACCTCGTCCGGTCCGGGGTCCACCCGACGTCGGTCGTCTCCGGGTACCGCCTCGCCGCGAAAGAGGCCGTCCGCTTCATCACGGAGTCGCTGGCCATCCCGGTCTCGTCCCTGGGGCCCGACACCCTGGCCCGCGTCGCGGCGACGTCGATCTCCTCGAAAGTGGTCGGCTCCGACGCCGCCCACTTTGCCGCCCTCGCCGTCGACGCCATGCGCTCCGTGGAGCGCCCCGGCGCCGGCGGTGCCCCCCCGTCCTACCCCGTCAAGGGCGTGGCGGTGCTCAAGGCGCTGGGGGGGTCGATGCACGACTCGACCCTCCTCCGCGGCGTCGCGCTCAACCTCGGCCGCGCCGCGCAAGGCATGCCCGTCCGCGTCTCCCCGGCCCGCGTCGCGTGCCTGGACATGAACCTGCAAAAGGCGCGCATGGCGATGGGGGTCCAAGTGCTGGTCACCGACCCCGCGGAGCTCGAAGCGCTCCGCGCGCGCGAGGCCGACATCGCGCGCGACCGCGTGGCCGCCATCCTCGCCTCGGGCGCCAACGTCGTGTTTACGACCAAGGGCGTGGACGACCTCTGCCTCAAGTATTTGGTCGAGGGCGGGGTCATCGCGTGCCGCCGCGTGCCGCGCGACGACATAAAGCGCGTCTGCCGCGCGACGGGCGCCACCCTCGTCTCCACCCTGGCCGACGCGGACGGCGGGGAGACGTTCGACGCGGCCTGCTTGGGCGGCGCGGACGGGGTGGAGGAGGTGTCCGTCGCGGGCGACGACGTCGTCCTGGTCAAGGGCGGCGCCGCCGGCGGCGGCGCCACCCTGCTGCTGCGCGGCGCCAACGACTACCTGCTCGACGAAATGGAGCGCGCTATGCACGACGCGCTGTGCGCGGTCAAACGGGTGCTCGAGTCCGGCTCCGTCGTCCCCGGCGGCGGCGCGGTCGAGGCCGGCCTGTCAGTCCACCTCGAGTCGTTTGCCACCTCGCTCGGCTCGCGCGAGCAGCTGGCCATCGCGGAAGCCGCCGACGCGTTGCTCGCGGTGCCCAAAGCGCTCGCGGTCAACGCGGCGCGCGACGGCGCCGACCTCGTCGCCAAGCTGCGCGCCTACCACGCCCGCGCCCAGGCGGGCGGCGGCTCGCCCGACGCCGCGGCCCTGGCGCGGTGCGGGCTCGATCTGGAGGCGGGCGCGGTGCGGGACTCGGTCGCGGCGGGCGTGCTTGAACCCACGATGTCGAAAGTAAACGCGCTGCGCTTCGCGGTCGAGGCCGCCGTCACCATCCTGCGTATCGACGACATCATCACCGTGGAAGCGGGTGCAGACGACGGGGACGAGTGATGGGGGGGGGGGGGGTTCTGGGGTGGCGTCTGTGGCGCGGCAGGCGGGCGAGGGAGAAGGAAAGGCGCCGCACCTCACTCACACGCCCGCGCAGACACGCCCCCCCCTCCCACCCCCCTCATTCACGCGTAATAGTTGAGCAGCGCCTTTTTCTTGGACTGCACCGCAATCACGCCCTCGTTGAAGTCTTCGTGGCACACCGTGTCCGCCCCGCGCCGCAGCGCGAGCATGCCCGCCTCGACGCACACCGCCTTCAGCTGGGCCGCGTTGAAGTCGTCCGTGCCGCGCGCGAGCTCGTCGTAGTTGACGTCCGCGCCGACGGTCATGCGGCGGGCGTGGATCGCCAGGATCTTCGCGCGTGCGTCCTCGTTCGGGTGCGGAAACTCGATCTTGCGGTCGAGCCGCCCTGACCGCATGAGCGCGGGGTCCAGGATGTCGGCGCGGTTGGTGGCGGCGATGACCTTGATGTTTTCGTCGGACGAAAAACCGTCGAGCTGGTTGAGCAGTTCCAGCATCGTCCGCTGCACCTCCCGGTCGCCCGACAGCTCCGAGTCGAACCGTTTGGTGCCGACCGCGTCGATCTCGTCGATGAACACGATGCAGGGCGCCTTCTCCTTGGCGAGCGCAAACGCGTCGCGCACGAGCTTTGCGCCGTCGCCGATGAACATTTGAACGAGTTGCGGCCCCGCCAGCTTGAGGAAGGTCGCGTTCGTCTGCGCCGCGCACGCGCGCGCGATGAGCGTCTTGCCCGTGCCGGGCGGGCCGTAGAGGAGGACGCCCTTGGGCGGCTTGATGCCGAGCGCTTTAAACCGTTCCTTGTGCGTGACGGGGAGGACGACCGCCTCGACGAGCTCCTGGATTTGTTTGTCGAGGCCGCCGACGTCGGAGTAGTCTTCCGTCGGCTTTTCGTCGACCTGCGTGCAGGGGTGGGGGGCGGCGTCGGGGTCCGAGGCGCGCGCGGCGCCGGCACCCTGCGTCCTCTTCTCGTTCCTTCCTCCCCCCACCTCCATCGCCTTGACGCGCGCGTCGTACTCGGCCGGCAGCGCGTCCAGGACGAGGTACGAGTCCTTGTTCACGCCGACGAGGTCGCCCGGCTTCAGGGTCGCGGGGTCGACGAGGCCGATGACGGGGAGGAAGACGGTTTGCCGCGTCGACGTTTTGAGCACCGCCGCCGGGCCCGACCGCCCGGCGTCGGCGTCGGCGGCGGCTCCGTCCTCCTCGTCGTCGGCGTCGGGGCCCAGGTCCAGGATCTGTGGCGGGGAGGGGAGGAGAGGGGGGCAGGTGGGCGCGCGGTCGCGGTGGCGCCCTCCTCCCTCCCTCCCTCCCGCCCCCACCCACCTCGACGATATTGCCCACCAGGTAGGGCAGCTGGTTGTTGAGCTTGATCTTCTCTTTGTTCTCCTTGATCTGCAGGGAAGGAGGCAGGGGCGGGGGTTGAGCGCGCGGCCTCGCCGGCCGCGCTCGCCGGCAACACGCGCCGCTGCACGTCCGCAATGGCAGGACGTGCCGGGCGGGCGCGCGGGCCGCGGCGCGCCCGCGGCGGCGCGCACGCCGATGCGCGGATGGACGCGCGCGGCCTCCCGCCCCGATCCCGCCCCCCGCCCCCCCTCCCAATCCCCATCGCTCACCTTTTCGTTCAGGTTGGCCGTCTCTAGGTTGAGCCGCGTCGCTTCGTCCCGCAGCACGCGCACCTCGTTGGACAGCAGCCGCGTGCGGCGCGCGACGTCGTCCGAGGTCGCCGCCGCAAACTCGGGCGGCAGGTCGTCGGCGGGGGCGTCGCCAAAGATCTCGGCCTCCAGGCCGGTCTCCATCACGGTCGCGGCCATCGACGCGGCACGCAGGCGCGGGGCCGCGGGGGCGCGGGGACGGGGTGCCGGGCCCCGGGGTGGGGCTCTGGCGTGGGAGAGCAGCGGGCGGGAGCGCGCGGGTGTGTTGGAGGAGAGAAAACGCGCGCGCGCACTTCGGCCGACCCCGTGCGCCAGTGACACGGAGCGCCTCCCCCCCCCCCCCCCAACGCAAGCCACCAAACCCTCGCTGCTTGCTCGAAAGAATGGGAAACAAGCCAGACCCACCCGCTCACTTGGCGGCCACCTGACGGTCTGCAGCCGCGGCCGCCGCCCCATCCCCTCCCTCCTTCTCCAGCACCCCGTCCAGCGCGGCCCTGTAGTCGCGCTTGTTCTTCACGCCCGGCATGTCGGCGACGAGCCCCTTTCTGTAGAAGAGTTGGATGGTGGGCGTCCCGCCGACGCCCGCCGCTTGCGCGATCTCAGGGTCGGCCTCGATGTCGACCTCCACGAGGTGCACGCGGCCGACGTACTCGGCCGCGACAGCGCGGAGCACAGGCTTGAGCATGCGGCAGGGGCCGCACGAGGGGGACGAGTAGAGGACGAGGAGGGGGCGGGGGGACTCGTGGTAGAGTTTGCGCAGGGCGGCCTGCCCCTGGTGCAGGTCCTGGGACGCGTCGATCTCGCCGGTGGGGGCGGCCGGCGCGGCCGGGGGCGCGGCCTCTTCGTTCCGCGCCTCTGGCGCGGTCGCCGCCGCGACCGCGCCCGGCTCCGGCAACAGCCCGCGCGCCGCGAGCCACCGCTCCGCCGCCAGCGCGGCCTGGCACCCCGACCCCGCCGCGGTGACCGCCTGGCGCCACTCGGTGTCGGCGACGTCGCCCGCGGCAAAGACGCCGTCGACGGAAGTTGAAGGACCGTGCGCCAGCTCGATGTAGCCCGCCGCGTCGGTCGCGACTTGACCGCCCAGCACGCCCGTGTTGGGCGTGTGGCCGATGCCGTAAAACAGGCCGCGGACAGAAAGAGTGTCGCCTGTAGGCTTTCCGGTGTCCGCGTTGATCAGCGCGAGCCCCGTCATCACGCCGCGCGCGTCGCCGACCGCGTCCGCGATGGAGGTGGAGTAGTGGACGGTGACGCGGGGGTCGGCCTCGGCGCGGGCGGCCATGGCGGCCGACGCGCGCAATTTGGGCGCGCGCACGAGGAGGTGCACGTGGGACGCGTATTTGGTGAGGTAGAGCGCTTCCTCGACCGCGGTGTCCCCGCCCCCGACGACCGCCACCGGTTGGCGGGCAAAGAGGGGGGACGCGCCGTCGCAGATGGCGCACGCAGAGATGCCGGCCGACCAAAACTTTTTCTCGGAGGGGATGCCCAGGCGTTTCGCGGTGGCCCCCGTCGCGATGATGATCGAGTGCGCGTGCACGGTGGTGCCGTCGGCGACGGTGACCGAAAAAGGGCGGGAGGTCAGGTCGACCGATTCAACGTCGTCGGTGACCAGCTCAGCCCCCCACCGCTCCGCCTGCGCCCGCATCCGGTCCATCAAGTCCGGGCCCGTGATGCCGTCCGGAAAGCCAGGAAAGTTTTCGACTTCCGTCGTCGTCATGAGCTGCCCGCCGCGGACGCCCCCCGCGCGAAACCCCTCGACCACGAGCGGCGCCAGCGACGCGCGCGCCGCGTAGATGGCGGCGGTGTAGCCGGCGGGGCCGGAGCCGACCACGATGAGGGCGCGCGGGTTGGACGGGGTGGCGCCGAGAGGAGGGGCGGCGGCGCCTGGGTGGTGGCGGCGGGAATCGGGGGGCGTCGGCCCTTGGCGCCCGCCGCCCGAACCGGGCGCGGCCTGCGGCTTGCATGGCGCGCCGCCAGGCGGCGCGGCGGCGCCTGGACCCGGCGCCCCGGCGCGGCGGGTGGCGCGCCCGCGCTCGCCCCCTTCCTCCCACCTCCTCGCTCACCATTGCCCGCCTCGGCCGCAATCCGTAGGACGCGCCGCCTTGCAGGCGTCGTCCTGACTGCTTGGCGCGCGGCGCCCGGCGCGGCGCCCGTGCGCGGCGCGCGGGCCGCGGGCCGCGGCGCGGCGCCGCGCGCCGCGCCGGGCGCACACGGCGCGCGTCCAGCGGCCAACATGCAGCGGCGGCGAGAGGGCGGCGGCGAGCGAGCCGGGGCGCGGGGAGTGTTGGGTTGCTGCGTGAGCGCGCCACAGCGCGCGGGCGGCGGTCGAGAGCCGGCGGCCGACACGCCCACCCGGGCCACCCCGCGCCTCCCGCGCGCCAGCGCGGACACAGGGGCGCATAACACACGGCGCCACAAGCGGCGCGGCGGCCAAAAACGGGGTGCAAAACAACGGCGCGCGCCGCGCCCCCCACCCCGACACCCGTCCCCCCCCCCCACCGCGCCCCCCTAGATCTGGTAGTCGAACACAAAGTCGTCCACCAGGTTCATGTCCCGCCGCGGTTCCGCGGTGAGCCCCGTGCGCACGATGCGCGCGGGGACGCCGACCGCGACGCAGTGCGGCGGGAGGTCGGTCACGACGACCGACCCCGCCCCGACCTTGGACCCCGCCCCGACCGTCACCGGCCCCAGCACGCACACGCCCGCGCCCAGGAGGGCGCCCGCGCCGACGCGCGGGTGGCGCGCGCCGCGGCCGGTGCCCGACCCGCCGAGCGTGACGTGGTGCAGCAGCGAGACGTCGTCCCCGACGACCGCCGTCTCCCCGATGACGACCCCGGTCGCGTGGTCGATGAGCACGCCGCGCCCGATGGACGCGCCGGGGTGGATGTCGACGTGGAGGACTTCCGACACGCGCGACTGGAGCGCGAGCGCGAGCGCGCGGCGGCCGCGCGCCCACAGGTGGTGCGCCACGCGGTGGCACTGCAGCGCTTGGTAGCCTTTGAAATAGAGGACGCACTGCGCGACGTCGCCGCACGCGGGGTCGCGGTCGAGGCACGCGCGCGCGTCGGCGACCGCGGCGTCGACCAGGGCGGGGTCTGCCGCGTACGCGTCCGCGATGGTGGTCACCAGCTGGGTGCCCAGCAGCGTGCGGGAGGCCAGCTTGTTGGCGAGGAGGAAGGCGAGCGACTTGGGCAGCGTCGCGTGCACGAGCACGCTCGTGTGCATGAACGACGCCAGCGCCGGCTCCGCGGCGGCGGCCGCTTCGCACGCCGCCCTCAACGCGGCCCACACCGTGTCGACCGACTCGGCGGGGGTGGGAGGGCGCGGGGGGGCGGGCGGGAGGGGGGTGGGGGCTGGCGGCGGGGCGAGGGGTTGGGGTCGGCGGGGGGCGCGCGACCTCGATCCAGCCCCGGCGGCCGGCCCGGCGGCCGGGTCCGACGCGATTGGCGCCGCGTCGAGCGGGGAGCGGCGCGGGCGCCTCCTCCCCGCGCGGTGCCCCCGCGCGGCGCCGCCGTGCGACCCCTCCCCGCCCCCCCACCCCTTCAACCACGCACCGCCCTCTTCCGAATAATCCGTCGCCAGTTGCGCCCGCCACTGCCTCGACCCGGCAGCGTTGCCGCCCACCACCACCTCTTCCGGCAGCGCGCGCGCCGGGCTCGGCGCGGGCGACGGCCCGCCGCCGCTGGGCGCGGGCGACGGCGCGCCCGAGCGCGAGGACGCGGGGGGGGAGGACGCGGAAGGCGGCGCGACGAGGGCCATGGCCGGCGGCGGCAGCCTGGCCGCGCCGGTCGCGCGCGGCGGCGCTCGGTGGACGGTGGGGCGACCGCGCGGGGCGGCCACCATGCGCCGGCGCGGGCGCGGGGGGGCGGCGCGGTGTGGCGAGGGAACGCGGTGGGCCGCGCGCCGCACACGCGCGGCGGGCCGGCTGCCGCCATGGCGGCGCCCGCCGCCCACTTGGCGGCGCCACTATGGGACCCACCGTCCACGCTGACCGTGCGCTGCGGCGTGCGGGCCACCGACGGCGCGGCTTTCGCGCGCCGCGTCGCTGCGCTCGCTCACGGCCTGCGCCAGGCCGGCCTGCGCGCCGGCGACCGGGTGGCGGTGATGACGGGACCGTTACCCGGTGGAGACCTGGCCCCGTTTCCGAGCGACGCCGCGTTCGCGGCCCTGCTCGCCGCCGCTGCCGCGGGCGGCGTCGCGTGCCCCCTCGCCTGCCGCGCGCCCGCGGGAGATTTGGGCGCCATGCTGCGCCTGCTGCAAGCCCGCTTCCTGGTGGTGGCGCCCCCGGCGGGCGCCCTGGCGGCGGCTGCGGTGGTCGCGTCGCGCGCTGTGTCTGACGACGCCGGGCCGCCGACGCACGGCCTGCCTGCCGGGCCCGCGGAACCGAAAATCGTCTGGTTGGACGGTTGGGCAGGCGACGAGGGCGGTGACCCGCCGAGCGGGTGCCTGCGCGCCGCGCGCTGGCTCGCCTCCACCCCTCCTCCTTCTCTCCCTCTCGCCTCCGCCCCCGGCGACGCGGCTGCCATCGTGTTCACATCCGGCTCCTCGGGCGCGCCCAAGGGCGCCCTGCTGACGCACGCGGGCATCCGCTTTCAGTCAGACACCAAAATCGCCTTCCTGGGCCTCACCCCTCTCCTTGACGCCGTCGCCCTGGTCCCCGCCCCCCTCTCTCACGTGGGCGGCCTGTCCATGGCGGCCGCTGCGCTGGCCGTGGGCGCGGGCGTCGCGTTTCCGGTCGGCGGGTGGCCGCGCGCGGCGCCACTCGCGGCGCTCGAGGCCGCGCGCGCGACGCACCTGTCGATCGTGTCCGCCATGGCGGTCGATTTGGCGGCCGCGGCGGGGGGGCGGGGCGCGGGAGGAACGCTGGGGCGCGTGCGCGCCGCGCTGGTCGGCGCGGGGCCGCCGCCGCCGGCCGCCACGCTGCGCGCCGCGCTGCCTGCGGCGGCCGTGCACACGGCCTACGGCCTGACAGAAGCCGGCTCCAGCGTGCTGTGGGGGCGGGTGCCGTCGGGCGCGGGCGCCGCGCCGAGCGCGGCTGCGGGCGGCGCCCCGGCCGGCCGCCCCCCGCCCGGCGCCGACGCCGCCGTCGCGGTCGCCCTCTCCGACGCCCCCTTCACCTGGCGCCCCGCCGCCCCCGGCGAGGTCGGCGAACTCCTCACCCGCGGCCCCCACGTGTTTGCGGGCTACTGGCGCGACGAGGGCGCGACGGCGGCCGCGCTCGCGCCGCCCGCGTCGCGCGTCGGCCCCACCCCCCTCCCGCCCTCCCCGCACCCCTGGCTCCGCACCCGGGACGCCGCCGTGGCGGACGCGGCCGGCACGGTGTGGGTGCTGGGCCGGGGCGGGGACGCGATCCGGGTCGGGGGCGAGACCGTGCACGGCGCGCGCGTCGAGGCGGCGCTCGCGCGCGCGGCCGGCGTCGCGGCCGCGGCCGTCGTCGCGGTTCCGGACGCCCGCCTGGGGGCCGTGCCGGGCGCGCTCGTGTCTCTAGAGCGCGGTGTCGTGTGGCGCGGCCCCGTCGCGGCTGGCGAGGCGGCTCCGCCGGTCGCCGGGTGCGGCACGCCGCTCTCCCTCGCGTCGCTGCGGCGAGCGGCGGCCGACGCCGGCCTGCCAACCGTCGCCCTGCCCCGGCTCGCGGTCGCCACCTGGCGCGGACTACCGACGCGCGGGACGCTGGGCAAGGTCGACCGGGCGGCGGTGGCAGAAGCGGTGGTCGCCGCGACAGCGCACGCGCGCCTGTAAACCCTCCACACTCCCCCCATGTCCCTCCTGGCCCAGGCCCGCGCGTGGGGCGGCCTCACGGGGCTCGCCGCCGCGGGCGGCATCTACCTGGCGGCCCAGGTGAAAGAGGGGAGGGGGGAAGGGAGGGCGGGTCGCCTGCACGGTGCCGCGCCGCCGCCTCACGCCCCCTCCCACCTCTCCAGCGCGAGCTGTGGACCGCGGTAGCCGCGTTCGGGGACGCAGTCAACCCGGGGTCGCCGCACGAGGCCCCGCCGGTGCGCGCAGCGATGGGGCGATGGGCGCGAGGGCGACGGCGCGCCGCCCGCGCTTTCCAATCACCTCCCACACCCCACGCACAGCCGCCCGAGCCGCTGGTCGGCCCCGCCGCCCGCGCGTCCGCCGCCGAAGCCTGGAACGCGGGCGTGGACGCCGTCTTCGGCCCCGCCGTGCGCGCGCTGAGCAAGCGCGGGCTGTGATGATGTGAGAGGCGGACGGGAGGGGGAAGGCGGCGTCGAGCGGCCCTCGTCACCGCCCTCTCCGTCGCCGGGTTCGCCCGGGCGCGCGCTGCCGCCCCGTTTCCTGTTTTGATCGATGCGCCTTCATTGGGCGCACCGCACTGTAGACACTGAGGCTGGCGTTGGGCGCAGAGGGGCGCCGGCCAGAGCGGCGAGGCACGCGCCCAGCGCCGCCCCCCTGCACAGCCTCGCCCGGGGCGGTCGCGGTCGCGCGCGCCCACCCCAGCCGGCCTCTCCCCCCTAAAATGCGCGCCCTGCATCGGCAAGCGCGCCTCGCGCCGGCCGCGGCCGGCGATGCGGCACGCGCTCCCCCTCCCCACCGCGCCGGCCGCCGCGCCCGGCCCTCGCCGGCGGTCGCAGGCGAGCCAGCGAGGAGCTTGAGGCCCGATTGATGGGCCGCACAAGCCACCGCCCACCCAACCACTCCCCCTCTCCCCCTCTCGTTTGCAGCCGAGCCCGACGTCGCCGTCTTCCGCTTCACCCTCGGCCTCCCCGGCGTGGACGACGCAGTCGTTCCCCGCGCGGTGGGCCTGCTGGCGGCGGCAGCCCTCGTGGCCAACCGCGCGCTCTCGCCGGGCGACCCGTCGCCCGGCCAAGCAGTCTCCGAGGCGGTCGCCGCCCTGCTGGCGGCCGCCGCAATCGCCGTGCCATCTTTGGAGGTCGCGCTCGCGGACGCAGCCCCCGGGCGCGGCCGGCGGGCGGCCGCGCGGCTGCCCGGCGCGGCGACGCTGTTGAAGGTCGACCCCGCCCTCCCCCCTGCCGCCGCGGCCGAGCTCGGGTGGGTGTCCTACGCCCTGCTGCGCAACGCCAACGTGTGCTCCGTGGCGGTGCTGCGGCGCGGGCGGGAGGGGCGGCCGGCGGCCGCGCTGCTCCGCGGCGCGGCGCCGCCAGCGCTCGCGACCGCGGGCGACGCCCTCGTCGCCGCGAGCGCAGCATACGAGGGCGCGCTGGCCGCGTCGCCCGCGCTGGCGGCGGCGGCGGCGGGAGGGGGCGGCGCGCTGTACCTGCCCGACCCCGCCGCGCTCGCGCGCGCAGGCGCCGACGCCTGGGGCCTGCTCCCGCCCGGCGCCGGCTGCGCGCTGGTGCAGCCCATTCCAGGGGTTGGCGCGGGCGCCCCACCTGTCGGCGTCCTTGTCGCGGCGGGCGACGCGCCGCGCGCGCTGACCGACCGCGACCGCGCGTGGGCGGCGTCCCTGGCGGCCAAGCTGGCGCCCGTGCTGGTGGCGGGGAAAGGGTGACCCGGTGGAGAGGGTGGGCGGCGACTGCAAGGCGGCCCAGCGCAGGGAGGCGCGGGCGCGCCCTTTTTTTGTCCGCAGACCGTGGCCGTTTCCCGGTCGCCGCCCCCCGCGCCCCGGCCGCCTTGCGAGGGCGCGGCCGACGGCGAGCGATGGATCCGGGAGCCGCGGCGACGAGGATGCAGGGAGGGTGAGGAGCGCGCGGTCAACCGCGCGGCGGGGCGCGGCATGCCGCCCCGGCGCGCCCGCGGGGGACCCTCCGCGCGCCCTTACAAGGCGGCAAGAGATACGGCGACATCGATCGGGAACCGCCCGCGGCGCCCCGCCCCCCACAGCCCTCGCCCACGCACGGCTAGTCCGCGTGACGACGCCCCCTACCTCCCCCCCCTCCTCCAGTCGCCCCGCCTGCGCCTCCTCCACCGCGCCCAGCACTGAAGCCCTGACCGACGGCGGTGGCGACCCCCCCGGCCTCGCCCCGACCGCCGTCCTGGTATCTAAAGCGCTCACCCGCTCCGACGGCGGCGGCCGCGTCATCATGCCGCGCGCGCCCCTGGAGGCCGCGTTCCCATTCATGGAGACGCACCGGTCGTACGTGCTGGCGCACGCGTCGGCTGTTGCGGCCGCGGCGACCGCGGGCGGCGCGCCGGCGGCCGGCCGCAACGGCCGCCCGCCCCCTCCCCCTCCCCCTCTCGTCCTCAAATCTTGGGCCAACGGGTCGGACAAGCGGCGGGTGTACGTGCTGGAGGGGTCGGCCCCGCTGCTGCGCGCGGCGCGTGCGGGGGAAGGGACGCCGGTCGGCCTTGTCACCGACGCCGCCGGCCGCGTCGAGTTTCACATTGGCACGCCGGCGTTGGTGGCGTCCCTGGCTGCTGCGGTGGACGGCGACCGCGCCCCCCGCCCCGCCAAGCGCCCGCGCGCGGCCGCGCGGCCGCCGCGCGCGTCGCCGCCGCCGCCCTCGCCCGATGAAGCGACCGTCGCCCACGCTCTCGTCGACCTGTGCGCGCACGCTGCCATCGCGGCGGCCGCCCTGGCGGACGCGGTGACGGCGGCGGCGTCGGCGCGGCTCCCCCCCCTGTCGCCGCCGCCGCGCCTCGCGGCAGGCCGCCGCGGCGCGCGCCGGGGGCGGGCCGTGGCGCCACCACTGCCGTGGGCGACGCCGAGAGCGAAGAAGTTGAACGAGAAGGAGGAGGAGGGCGGTGAGGGCGGGCGCAGCCCGCCGCCCGCCACCGCGCGCCCCGCGCCTGCCGGCAAGGCGGCGACGGTCACCAGCCCCGGTCCGACGCGCCGTGCGAGTGCGACCACGCTCTGAGAGAGGGCGCGGGGCGGGAGAGCGAGCCCGCCCACTCCTTCTTCCCCCACGTGCGGCGGGCGTCACACTGTGGACGCCTCCACCCTCCACACCCCTTCCTCTGCCTCACTCGCCCCCCAAGAGCGCGTCCATGACGGTGTACGGGTCGGCGGCGACCGCGCGGGCGCCTGCGACGGCGCGCACGAGCGCGGCCGCCTGCTGCGCTGTCGCCACCGGCGCGCCCGCCGCGGCCAGCACGGCGGCCAGGGCGGTCGCGTCCAGGCGGGCTACCCCCGCCAGCGCGGCGTCGGCCAGGGCGGTGCGCAGGGCGCCCTCTCTCCCCGACACGCCCGCGCGCGCGGCCGCGAGCGCGGCGCCCGCGTCCGCCAGCGGGTGCCCGCGCGCCACCAGGCGGGCCTCGGTGGCGGCGTCGCCCGACGCCAGGCGGAAGGCGCGCCCGTGCAGGCGCAGGGTGGCGCCGGCGAACGCGTCCGCCTCCGTGTACCACCCCGTGCCGCCGCCACCGCCGCCTCCAGGCTCCCCGCCTCCGCACGCCGCGCACGACGCCAGCCCTGGCGCCGCCGGGGCAAAGACCGACGGCGGCGCGCACGCGCACGGCGGGCGGCGCGCGCGCGCGCGGTCGAGGAAGCGGCCGCCGGGGAATCCTTCCTGCCGCGCCTCCACCACGTCCACGCTCCCGTCCGCCGCCCACAGGCGCAGCGTGAACCGGCGGTCGGCGTCGGACGGGTCGGCCAGGGCCGGGGCGCCGGGGGCGGGGACGCGCCGCGCGGGGAAGCGGAGGATGACGCCGTCGTCGCCCGGTGCAGGGGGGCGGGCGACGCGCGTGCGGGGGGCCAACGACACACACGACGCGGCCGAGTCGGCCTCGGAACCGAAGCCGGTGTGCGGGGGCAGAGGGGGAGGAGGGCCGCGGGGCGGCGGCGGCACGAAGAAGCGGTTGAGGACGCCGCGCGCGTCGGCGTCGCCGGGCGCGGCCTCGGGCGCGCGCCACCCGGCGGCCGGCACCGGCATCGTGTCCCACAGGCGGGGGCCGGGAGGGGTGGCGGCGTCCGCAGCACGGCGGGCGCGCGCGGCGGCGAGACGCGCGGCGGCCGCGGCCGCGCCACGCTCGGCGTCGCCCTCTGGCGCCGCCACCGCGGGCCCCGGGTCGGCGAGCCCCGCGCTCGCCAGCCAGGCGCGCGTCGCTGGATCGGCGTCCACCACGTGGAAGGTGCGGCCGTAAATGGTGATCTGAGGGCGGAGAAAAGATAACGAGGGGGCGAGTCGGGGCGCGCGTGCGCGCGCGCCAGCGCGCGCGCATCGCCTCTCTCCCCCTCTCCTCTCCCTCTCTCACCTTCTCCCCCACTTTGACGTGCTCCGGCGCGAGCGCCACCCCCCCGGGCCCCACGGCGAGCGGGCGCCGGCCGACGAGCAGCCCTTGGGCGAGGCCCGAGTGTGGCGACCTGCGCTCGACGACGCGCGCCGACCCGTCCTCCAGGTGGAGCTCCAGGGTCGCGCCCCGCACGCGCACCGCCTCAGCGGGCGTGTCGGGCACCGCCTCCTCAAACCAGACGGCGTAGCGCAGGACGACGCCGGCGAGGGCGACGTGGCGGGGAGTGGGGAAAGGGGCGGGGGTCGCGGGCGCAGCGCGCGGCGGTGCGGGCGCCGCGGGCGCCGCCGCGCCTCCCGGCACCATGTGGGTCACGTCGCACGCGTGCCCGTTGGCGTAGATGAGCGTCTGGGCGCGGGCGAACGAGGCGGGCGGGGGCTGCAAGGGAGGGGAGGGGGGCCGTCGGTCCAAGAATAGCGTCGGCCGCCGCAGCGGCTCCTCCCTCCCTCCCGCGCGCCCGCGCGCACCGGCTGGGGCCGCCAGCCTGGCAGGTTCGGCTCCATCGACGACGCGGGCATCGCGGCGGTCGCGGCGGGCGTGGGGCGGTGTGTGTGAGCGCGGCCCGCCTCTCTCTTTCACTCTCCCCATGTCGCAGCGTACGCTCACCGCCTTCTTCAAACGACCGCCGGCATCGCCGCTGGCATCTCCATCGCGCAAGCGAGCGGTCAGTGCGAGGGCGCTGGCGGCTGCGGCGATTGGCGCATCAAAACGCGCCGACGCGCGCCCAATCCCCCCTCCCCAGGCCACCTCCGCCGCCGCCGCGTCCGCCACGCCGACCGCGCCCGATCGCGCGGCGTCCGAGGCGGCGGCTGCGGCGGCAACGGCGGCGGCGCGAGCGGTCGTCGCCGCGGCCGACGCGGCTGGGCAGTCGCCGCGCCTCGCCGACCTCCTGATCGAGCCCTACTGGAAGGACAAACTCGGTCCCGTCATTGGCCGGGCCACGGGCCTGCAGGCGCTGCTGGAGAAAGAGTGGAAAGGCCCCGCGCCGGTCTACCCCCCCGCCCCCCTCATCTTCCGCGCCCTCAACACCGTCCCCCTGCCGTCCGTCCGCGTCGTCATCATTGGACAAGACCCATACCACGGCCCCGGCCAGGCGGAGGGGTTGAGCTTCTCCGTGCCGGCGGGGCAAGGCATCCCTTCGTCGCTGCGCAACATTCACACAGAGTTGCGCACCGACCTCGGCCACCCCCGCCCCGCCCACGGCTCGCTGGCCAAGTGGGCGGCGCAGGGCGTGCTGCTGCTCAACGCGACGCTGACCGTGAAGCGGGGCGCGGCCAACTCGCACGAGCGGGCGGGGTGGGCGCAGGTCACCGACGCCGCGGTGGCCGCGATCTCTTCCCGCTCCGCCCCGGCCGTCTTCCTGCTGTGGGGCAAGTTTGCCGAGAGAAAAGCGGCGGGCGTCGACCGCGCGAGGCACGCCGTGCTCGCCGCGCCGCACCCGTCCGGCCTGTCGGCGTCGCGCGGCTTTTTCGGGTGCGCCCACTTTTCCAAGGCCAACGCGGAGCTGGTCAAGCGAGGGATGGCGCCCATCGATTGGGACTTGTCGACGCCGTGAGGGAGAGGGGGAGGGGGGGGAGGGATGACATGGAACAGACGCATCAAACGCCGTGCAGTCTCTTTCACAGCCCGTGCCTGCCTGCGTGCTACGCGGCGCACGCGCGGGGCGCGCACTCCAGCCTCGGCGCGGCGCGCGCGTGTGGCCAGGTTTGCGCCGACGGCGCGGCGGCGCGTCACTCCCTCCCGGCGCGCCCCGCGCGCCGCGCCCTGTATGACCATCATCCACGCCATCAAGGGCGGCGTCGCCGAGGTGCTGGACGCGCCGCCCGCCGCGCGGCTGACGACGGCGGCACGCATCGCTCGGCTGGTGGCCACCCACGCCGTCGGCCAGCTGGCCTACGTTCCCTTTGCGGTCCGTGCGCTGGCCACGGCGCCGACGCACAGGGACGTGCGCTATTCGGATGCGTCCGCTCGCGCCACGGCCGACATTTTCGTCCCCTCCACCCCCCCCCCCCCGGGCGGCCGCCCCGTCGCCATCCTCGTCCACGGCGGCACCTGGGCCGCGGGCGATAAGTGGCAGCTGGCGCCCGCGGCGGCCGCGCTGGCGCGCGAGGGGGTGGTCGTCGCCGCGGTCAACTACGCGTTGTGGCCCGCGGGGTGCATCGAGGAGGCCGTGGCCGACGCGCGCGCGGCCGTCGCACACTTTCGAAAGGCCGCGCCCGACTATGGGGGGGACGGCGCGCGCGTGACGCTGGTCGGGCACTCGGCGGGCGGCCACCTCGCGCTCGCGGCCGCGCTCGCCGCTGCCGCGGCCGGCGAGGCCCCGCCCGCCGTCGCAGCGTTGGCCGGCGTGTTCGACCTCACGGAGCACTATCGGTACGAGTCGGGGCGGGGCGTGGAACGCCTGAGCGCGATGGCCCGCGCAGCGCTCGGCCCCCACACGGCCTCCCCGACCGCCGCCGCCGCCGCGCCCGCGCTGGAAGCCGCGTCCCCGCTGGCCGCGGTCGTGACGCCGGGCGGCCTGGCCGCGGGGCCGCTCGCGGGGTTTGACGCGCGGCTGCACGCGGCGCGCCTCTCCCGCGTCCTCCTCATCGGCGGCGGCGCGGACGACGTCGTGCCGGCCAGCCAGTCGACCGCCATGGCGGCCGCGCTCACGGCGGGCGGGGCGGCGCGCGTGACGCACGTGCACGCGGCGCGGGTGGGGCACGCCGATTTTGTGACCGCGTGGGGCGCGGGGCGCCCGGCCGCGCCCTGGGCGGACGCGCTCGTCGCCGCGGTCACGGAGGCGTAGATGAGTAGAGGCGTGGGCGGGGGCTGCGGCGTCGTGGGCGGCGCGGGAGCGGAAAGAAGGGCAAACCGAAAAAAAACGACCCCCGCCTCGACACGCCGCCCAAAAAAAATCGCCGTTGTGGAGGCCGTGGGGGTCGAACCCACGACCGCGTGCACGCTTGAACGGGGCGCGGGAGTCGGGGTTGAGGGAGGGCCTGGACCAGCGCTTTCATCAAAGCCGGCTCCGCACACATCTTGCAAAGCACGCGCTCTGACCACTGAGCTAGGCCCCCACCAAAAAGGTGTCACAGTCTGAATTTCCTGGGGGCCAAGAAAGACAGGGTTTGGCGCGGTTTGGGGGGTGGGGAACAGCGTCGGTCGCCGCGCTGCGGCGACCGCCGCACCGCCGCCCCGACACTCCACACTCGCGCCCGTTCCCGCCGCAAGAACGGTCACAGCCCCGTGCACGTCGGGGCGGCACGCGTCGCGGCGCTGAAGCCTTGATTCTGCCGGTTGCCGGCAGAGGCCGTACGCCGCCGCGGCCCACCACCACACCGCCCCGCCCCGGCGCATGCCCGCGCGGGCCGCGTCGTCGTTCGTCGCCCGCGCCATGAGCGCCGCCACCGCCGCCGCGCCCGCGCCCACGCCCGCGGCGCCGGTCGCGACCGCGCCGCTGCGCGCCGTCGTCGCGGACGCCGTCAAGCGGTGGTACGAGGACGCGCTGCGTGAGGCTCAACGCGGGGACGTGGTGAGACGAGGGGAGGGGAGGGAGGCGTGGCGGGCATTGCCGGCGGCGGCCGGCGCGGCGTCGGCCCCCTCGCCCACCCTTCCCTCCCTCCTCTCCTCAGAAACAGCAGGCCCTACTCTCTCAGATGCTGGCCGAGGGATACGGCTGCCGCAAGGACCCCGAGGCGGCGGCCCAGTGGGCGGCCAAGGCGCGGCGGCGGGGAGGGCGCATGCAAGGGGTGTACTGCACGCTGTGATGTGATTGAGAGGGCGTGGCGGGAAGAGAGGGGAAGGAGAGAGGGCGGGCGGGTCACACGCGGCGCGTCACCATCGCCGCGCCGCCTCGTCCAAGTCCGCGCCCGCCGCGGTCGCCCCCCCCGCTTCCGCCACCGCGGCCCGCGCCAGGCGCACCAGATCGTCCGCGGTGGCGACCGCGAGGCGGGCGGCGAGGAGCTCGGGGCCGTCGTCGGTCGCCGGCGGCGTGGTCGGCAGCGCGGCTCGCAGCGGCTCCGCCGCCCTCACCGCCGCGTCCGCACACGCCGCCACGCGCGCCAGCGCCGCCTGGCCGGCGTCGCCGCCGGCGGCTTCCAGCAGGGCGGCCTCGGCGGCGTCGACCGCCGACCGCGCCGCCGCGAGCGCGGGCGCGGTCGGCGGCGGGAACCGGGCCAGGGACGCTTTCAGGGACGCGTCGGCCGCGAGCACGGCGTCGGCGGCGGCCCGGGCGTCCAGGGGCTTTGGGGAAGGGGGTGGCTTGCTCGGCGCGGGCGCCGCGCGCCGCGGCGCCGGCGCGCCGGCGCCCTTCTCGGGCGCGGCGGCGCACGGGCGGGCGCGCAGGGGGCGTGCCGCCTTCATCGCGTCGCGCGCGGAGTGAGCCATTCGCGGCCACCGCCGCCGCTGGCCACCGCCACACCCCGCGCGCCCTGCGCCCCCACCGGCGCCCGCCATGGCGCCGGCGCGCCCCGCCCTCCCGTGCGCCTACCGCCAGGACGCCGCGGTCGACCCCTTTTACGCGGGCGGACCGCTCGCGCCGCTGCCCGACGGCCGGGTGGCGACCGCCTACTCGGACGAGGTCAAGGTATGAAGGGAGAGATGTATGGGATGCTGCTAGGGAGGAGTGGAGGCGGGGTGGCGGCGGGAGGGGCGGCAATGGGGCGGCCGCCGCGCTCGACGGCCGACCCCCGCCCGCGCTTCCTCGCAGATTGTCTCCCTCGCCACCGCCACCGTCGACCTCACCCTCGCCGGCGACGGCGAGCCGATCACCGCCCTGGCCGCCGGCCCCGCGGGCGGGCGGGTGTACGCGGCGTCGCGGTCGATGACGCTGCGCGCGTGGGCGGTGCCGGCGCGCGGCGCTGGGGTCGGCGGCGCGGACGCCTCGTCGTCCCGCCCCCTCCCCCCCCTGCGCGCCTGGAAAGCCCACTCCGCCCCCGTCGCCTGCCTCGCGGTCGACCCGTCCGGCGGCTTGCTGGCCTCCGCGGGCGGCGACGGCGTGGCGCGCGTGTGGGACGCCGACGCGTTTCACGCGACGCACGCGCTCAAAGGCCACGCCGGCCCCGTCACGGCCGTGTCCTTCCACCCCGCGACCCCCAC
>Ga0315284_10004957_pt1 | contig 18921 bp, 27 predicted proteins | sample YL17G09_16_MG_FD_203696 | JGI IMG/M metagenome (GOLD analysis project Ga0315284, IMG submission 203696) | Sediment microbial communities from Yellowstone Lake, YNP, Wyoming, USA - YL17G09_16 | ecosystem: Environmental > Aquatic > Freshwater > Lake > Sediment | place: USA: Wyoming | collected... | reverse complement strand
GTTGTGTAGTTCCGTTCTTCCATGTTCTCATGCCTTCCATTACATTAAATGCAATTGCAGTTAATGCGTAGGAAGGCTTAAAAGCTTTTCCATTAAGCATAATGCAAGGTAATGTATGATGAGCGGGGTTTCAAAACCCAAGGACTCAAAGCCCAAGCGAGAGAGAAACTACACGACCGTCTCAATACCTCTCTCATTAATCAAGAAAATCGACAACATACTGGATCGTGAGGGCTACCAGAACAGAGCGGACTTCATCCTTGAAGCAATTAGAAATAGACTTGCAGAACTGGAAAAACAGAGGCTGACCTAGATGGTTGAAAAGGGCACAATAAGACTAGACCTCGAAGGACAGCCAGCAGAGAAGTTCAGCGACCTCAAGAACAAGTATGGGCTCAAAACGAATGCGGACGTTGTGCGCTTCCTGATCACCAGCAAATGGGAAGAAGTCGAAAAGAACAAACTTACATGAGCCACAAGTCAGAAATATCCTTTGAAGTAATGTTCTTTTGGTGATCATTTGTCCACAGATGAGATTAAGAAAGAAGCAGAGCAACCCGTGAGAATTCAGGGTAGCCTTTGGAAGTATCGGATTCCAATTGTTGCCGTGGTAGTCGTAGCCGTAATCACAGTCGCTCTCCTGCAGAGCGGCATCCTATCGGCAGGCGAATATGAGTTGACCGTTGCCCGATGCACAATCGTTCTTACTTCACACAGTATCCTCGGAGACAGAACAAATACCAATGTGGTCGCAGCGCCATATCTGATCGGGAAATATCCAGTAGGCAAACAACTGGTCATATCTTACCAACTCACCAACACGGCGGGAACAGGGGCAATGAAACTTACAAGAGTCGAAGCCACAACATCAGGATTCACCTTCGCAATGGCCAGCCCCACATTACCTATCACGGCGCCCATTGTGGGAAGCATTGAAGTAAAACTGACATTCGACACCCCGAGAAGCGCATACAAAGGTCCACTAGACTACACAATCTACTATGATTTGACAATGTAGAATTTGTGGTTAGTAGCGTTCTAGTGCTTCTGCTCTGTCGCTGAAGTTCACCGCCGCCCCATGCGTCAACTTCAACAGCGAGTCCTCGATCTCTCCACGGGCCCGGCGGAACTCCCGCACCGATTCACAGTTCCGCAGCACCTTCCGGGCCCAGGCCAACGCCTCGAGGGCCCCCTGCGAATAATCATTCATTTAAAAACACCACGCCAGAATCAGCAGCCACCGCCTATAAGACGACCAGTACCACTAGAGGGGGAGGGGGGTGCAAACCGCTAAATACGCATACACATCCACATGGCACACAAGTGAATAAATATGTCATTCAACCGAGAAGAACTCTATAAAGCAATCAACTCCTGCCTCAAACCCGTAAAAGACGACCTATCCGAAATCGACAAACGAGTCAAAGGAATAGCCGCCCAACTCGACCAGATCGAGGCAAGAGTGAAACAGATAAAAACCCAACTCAACGGAATAGAGGACACAGTCAAAGCAAAGGCCAAGATCCAATGACCAACGTCACCAAGATCACCTTCCAGAGACCCGAAACCACCTTCGAATACGCCACCCAACAATATGTTAACGACAACCTCACCCTCATCGCCTCAAAAACCCAACTCCCCATCACCCAACTACTCAGAATCCTACGAGACAACCAGATCGAGACCATCGCCTGCTCATGTGGAGACCACAGCTTCTTCGCAGCAATGCAGCGAAACAAGATCGCAGTCACCATCAAAGAACTCGGAAAACAGACCATAGAATTTGAGATACCCGCAGACAAAATAGTTCTCACACACTAATTCTTCCTCCAAAAGCAACATGAGGCCCACGACCACTAGGGAGAGAGGGGGCCCAATCAGCAAATAGGCGATGGAATACTTCCATATAGTTCAGCATATGTGTCCGATTAGTGTTATATATTTAGTTCCTGTTGGATTCCAGCATGGAACCTTTAGTCGAAGCGTGGCTGCAGGATTTCAAGAGCCTGGACACTCGAAAAGTGTATGGGTTTGGGTTGGCATCGTTTCAGCGGGTTCTCGGCTTTCCGAGTTGGGAGCAGTATGTGGCTGGGGGCCCGGATGCGGTTGGGGATCTGCGGAAGTTCTGCGAGGCGTGGTCTAGCCGGCCGCCTAATACAGTGTTGACGAAGATCACGGCCGTGCGCAGTTTTCTGAAGGACCAAGGTGTCAATGTTGACGGACTTGACTGGCAGAGATTGGTGAAGCGAGGGTTTGTGCCTCGCAGTGAAGTCGTGATGCGGGATCGGATTCCTACCCGTGAAGAGTTAGCCCGGGTGCTGAGCTGCAGCGGCACTATGATGAGGGCGGTGATTCTCTTCTGTGTTTCAAGTGGGGCCCGTGTGGGTGAGTCCTGTGCGATGAGGGTTGATGACCTGGACCTGTCTGCGGATCCGCCGAGGGCGCATCTCCGGGGGGCGTCGACTAAGAATCACAGGGGCAGAACCGTCTTCATGAGCCGAGAGGCGGCGGAGGTGCTGCGGGTGTGGTTGAAGGTGAAGACGAAGCTGAAGAAGAAGGACGGGGAAGCCTTCAGCAGAGACCTAGTCTTCGGCGTTCTCTCAAGACAGGTGCAATATGCCTGGAACAACATTCTGCGCAAAGCAGACGTCACGGACCGGTGCAGTGTGACGCATAGGCTCCGCTGCCACTTTCATACTCTCAGAAAATATTTCCGGACGAATATTGGGTTGCCGCCGGAGTACACAGAGTACCTGCTGGGGCACTCGATTGGGTTGGACAGCGCCTACTTCCGGCCCTATGAGTCGGAGCTGGAGAAGCTGTACCTTGCCAACATGCATCGGGTCAGCGTCTTCGAGGGCGAGAACGAGAAGGTGGGCCGAGAACTGGCCAAGGTGCGGGAGGAGAACTTGACGCTTCAGAAACGGGTCCAAGCCCTAGATGAGAAGAACCTGAAGATCGGGGAACTGCAGGGGCAGGTGCAGGGCCTAAACACAGCCATGCTTCAGATGCAGAGCGCCATGCAGCTGCTCGCCAGGGCCATACCTGAGAAGAAGAAAGGCTAGATGAGTTCTGACTCAGTGATCAGATGTCCATCTGCCTGGATGGCTGCGAGCTTCTGCATCAGTATAGCGTAGTCGGTTGGCAGGATGTTTCTGCCGACCGTGGCCGTGTTCAGTGTCGTGATGTCGTGCATCAAAATGATGCAGAGCTTCTTATTCGTCTCCAAGTCTGTGAGTACGGCATCAACATAGCCCCACTGAGCTGAGGTCACAGCAGGCGTACCCGCAGCACCGCCCAAATAGTGGGCGTGGAGCTGCGTCGGCAGAGGAAAAGCATTGAGGTTAGCCACCGCATTAGCATCGAACTGTTTCAACTCTGCTACCCAGTATCGGAACCAGACGTCGAAATATGCCGCCTGCCAAGTATGATATGAGATATAGGGCGGAGTGAAGACCACGGGTTTGGCGCCGGTGAAGTTTTCAATCCAATCCCTTGCACTCAGACAGGCCAACTCTAATTCTTCCAAAGCAGCAGCGGTTTCCGGTGTTGCAAGTTGCGCAAGATCCATGTGCGACAGCGAATGATTTTCGAAGCTGACTCGGCCACTTGCGAACATTTCACGCATCTGACCCGCCCAGAGCGTATCCCAGTAGTAGACGGTGGCGCCGATTTTGTCTCGGAAGGCAAATTGGTTGAAATAGCTGATGAAGCCGGAGATGAGTTGTACGCTAAACTTGTGGGTATGTTTCTTATACGCCTCAGTGTAGGCCGTCAGAGGCGAATCGTCGTGTTCAAGGCATACGTATCCTTTGTAGGTTGTCATTTTCTAAGCCTCTTGAATGGATAATTCATAGTATCTCACTTTCATTTTTGCGCCGTAAAAAACTTGGATGTTGCGGATGTAGACCAATCCGCTGAATGTGTGGCCAGCATAGGACAAGGCGAACTGAACCTGCGCCCCATCCTGAATGCGGGTCATGAAATGCCTCGCCGGGCTTGCCCCCCAGGGGAAACTTGTAACCTCCTCGAAGCAGGTGAATTGCCAACGCATCAATTTCCCATAGGCGAAGACGACTCGGTGATATGCCCCATCGACCCAGTCATCGTATTCGCTTCCGACCTGCTGAGCCTCCTCCCTGAAGTCTGGGCTCCGAATCTTGAGGCTATAGCCGTCAAGTTGACAACTCAACGAATATCAACTCCCACATGGCTGATGCAGCCTCCGAAGCCGTCACATGTCCAAACCATTCCTGAAACCTTCACAACTTCAAACAGGTAGCTATGAGCCACCAGATCCGAAGCACCGGTTCCAAGACTGTAGTAGTCGCAAGCATCGTTGAATCTGACGGCCCGGTGTTTGCCGATCTTGCTGTTCTTAGTCAAATTGACAATGACGGGTTCGAGGAGAGTATAGAAGGTTGAGAACTGGGGAAAACTCAGCGTCACCGGTTCATGACCCGCTTCAGATAGTATCCACGGGCTGAGAATGATTGACCAGTGAACAACTGTGGCAACATTATCCTTCGTAACCGTGATTACGTGGTCAGCGCCAAGTGTCAGGGCCCCAGAGTAGCGGCCATAGGCAGCGCCATAGACCCCTAAATTAACGTCGTCTTGAATACGCTCTGTCCAGCTAACCTGGACACCATCAATGCTTAGAATGACACCGTTCACCAGAGCGCCGTCGCCTACGTTCTCCATATTCGTCTGATCCGCAGCCGTGGCAGCGTACACATTGATGTTTATGGTTCCCTGCTTGGTGAAGCCGACTGGAGTCTTTCTAAAGGGAAGGTTCAATGTCTGCGAGGAATAGGCGTCAAGAACTGCCCCCGTCTGATCCGTGAATTTGACTTTGCCCAGCTTCAGGCTTGTTACGTTGTTATGCGTCGCAGTATTGAGCGTGTTGATGCATTCTAAAAGGATGTTGTGAGTTCCTGCCTGACAGTAGACGTAGATTGCCCGGTCTGCATCATATGTACCTATGCCAATTGCCAAAGCGTCGCCGCTGACGTAGAAGCTGCCAATTTTGAGGCGTTGATTCATCCACACCCCCACGGCTCCGCTTTGATATTGTCGGTGCCAAGTGATGGCGAGAAGAGTCGGCTCCGCCAAAACGATGTTGCCATAGTCATGCAGTGTCCCCCAGAAATTCTGGTTACGGGTGTAGGTTGCAGCGTCATCGATGAGATATTCTTCGACTGCGAGTATCCGCTCCTGCTCCACCAATAGGCCCATCTATATCCCCACCTTACTCGGCTGCATCCGAATCCGCTTCTGCGTCGATGAGCCAAAGCTGCTCGATGCCTCCACTGCTACGCTTCGCAGCAATGCTCCAACTTTTGAAAGGACATAGTCCGCTGTCGCTCGATCGACAGATCCCTCGACGACTAGGAGAGGGCCCTGAATCGTGATCCCTCCACCGATCCCCCCGCCCCCCTTTGCCATAGGTCTGAAGCTGAACGCTTCCGGACCTGCTTCGCCGGCCAAGAACAGGGTAGGCCTCGACACAATGCCTTCGCCTCCAAACTGCATCTGAGCGGCGCCCTGTCGAGCAATCATTCCTTTGACGTCAATTCCGAGCACATCCTGCGCATATTTGGCAGTGCCCGCTTCGAGGCGTGCAGCACCGTAGAGTTGAATATGGCTCATGATCGCATTTGCCTGGGATGATCGAGCGGCCAAGTCCTGAGTATTTGAAGCCTGAAACGCTGCTTTCCGAGCCTCAAGAGCCGCTGCCACCGCCCTCTCAGCCTCAGCAGCCCTCCTAGCGGCCTCAGCCTCAGCATCCACCGCATCCTTCAACGCCTGCTGTTCCTTTGTAAGCTCACGAGATGCCGCACTCATCTCGCCAAGGGACTTGGCATGGCCAAGGATCTCACGGCCGATTGATTCCAGACTTCCTCCAGTCTTCTCAATCTGCGCTGCACAGGCCCACTCAGCGTCAGTGACATCTCTAATCTTGTCCTCAACTGCGCCCAAGGCATCGTCCGTCTTCTTGATAGGGTCGAGCGCCTGGGAAAATGCCGTCTGAAGGCCATTGAGAGCTCCGTCGCATTGATCCATGCTGTTGGCCGCATTCATGAAGCTCTGACGCATCACTATGTTCTCTGAGTCCAGAGCGACCTGTTTCTTTCGGGCCTCTTCGCTCATCGTCACCCACTGAGCAAGACCCGCCGCTGAGAGGGCGACAGCCGCAGCTCCAGCAGCCACACCCACTGCAGAGGCAACGGCTCCAGCGGTCAAGGAGGATAAGGCGCCTGTGCCAAGACCAGCATGAGCCGTGAATCCTCCAAGAGAGATACCGCCCTCACCGAATATCTTCGCCAGACTACTGAACATGGTGATCGCTGTTGGAACAACCGAGGTGATTGCGGTGAGCATGCTCTTGCTGAGGTTGTCCTGAGCTATCTGGGCCCTCTCCATGGCCACAGCGTTGCGATCTTGGGCGATCTCAAGGTCCTTCGCAGCCGCCGCAGCTTGAGGGCTGTCAGTCCCAAACTTCGCCACAGCTGTGTTAAGTCGGGTCTGAGCGTCCTCAACCGCATTAGCGCTGCTCTTCACCATCAGATTGGCCCTGTCGACCATGACCTCTGACTCATGAATCCGGTCGTAAGCATTGTAGAGATTGAAGGCGCTGGTCGCAACATTGTTGAAGGCCAAGGCGATGTCCTTGGTGCTGGTGTCAACCTTCTTATTTGCCTGTTCCACCTGGGCGCTTGCCTGAGCAACCTGCCTCATGGCCTTATCCATGTTGCCTGCGACGGCGTTGGCAACGGCGCTTGCCTCATCAACGCCTTTGAATGTGATCAATAAGGTGCTCATTGTTTTTCAAACCACCAGCTTAACCAGCTTCGAAGGAAAGCATACTGCTCAGCCGGGAGCTCCGCCACCTCAGCAAAGCCTAGGTGAAACTCATGCATGACCCAGCCCAAATTTTGAGCAGTCAGGTTTTTCCCGATCCAACTGAGGAGGAGGGAACTATCTGCGTCGTCGGGGTCTGAGGCAAAAAAGCAATCTTCGGCGTCAAAGCGAGGAGAAGCCGAGTTGAAACATCATGGGGAAGCTTCTGAAACTGCTCCAAGGTGAAAGTTGAATCTGCCTTGTTCATCATGAACCAGATCATCTTCTGGCTCAGAACCTCATCGCTGAGGTTGCCCTCCCTCAAACTTAGAAGCTCCCTAGTCGTCATGTGCATGTATTTGATTGAGCCCAGAACCTCATCTTTGACGATTTGGGTTTCAGTTGTAAGCCCTAAAAAGGCGGCTGGGTTGAAAAGGGACGCAGTTTTTTCGTCCTTTTCATCGGATTCGGCGAGTTTCCTGTCCATCCTCGCCAGTTTCTCTGCCTCTGTTTCCACCATCCAGATTCCTCTTGCTCAGCCACAAAACCGTTTGTTCTAAGGCGGCGCCACACCTATTGTCGGCGACTTGCCCTCACCGCTGACGCCCTCAAGCACTACTCCATCCTTGTCAGCAGTCATGTTCCACCTGCTCAGAATCACGTTGCTCAGCGTTATCGTCATCTCTCCGGCGCTTATCCCAGCTGGGCAGAATACTGCTGTGACACCTGCATAGGTCTGGTTCAGCAAGAGTTTCACATAGATCGAGTCTACCCACAGCTTCTCGACCGTGAATGTGGTGGTGCGGTCGCCGGGAGCAAGAACTTCAGGGTCTACACCATCCATGGAGTAGTCTTTGATGACGTCTTCCGAGATGCTCATTGTGTAGTTTTTGGCTTTTGCGATTGCTGTTGATCCGAATTTGAATATTGCTGCTCTGCCCCTCATGGGGCCTCCTACCATTTTCTATGACCTCCGTTTGGTTTGCGCCCCGCTCAATTAGGGCGGAGCTATGCAACCACATTGAGGATTATGACATACGTTCTAATTCCTTGGCCAAAGAACTCCACTTTAATGGATGGAATAGGGGCGGCCGCCCCTAGTTGGCCAGAAACTCTGCGATTGTGAGAAGCTTCTTGAGAATAGGCTGCTTCACCGCCTGAAAACGTCGCCCCTCACGCCACGTCAAAATGTAGGTTCCAATGTGGATCACTTTTGGAAGTTGACCCAGCCAGACCTTTCGGGCCCTGCAGGTGAGGCAGGTTATGTGCGTCCTTTGAAGAGTGTTGCCGCAGAGCTCTTGACATGGCATCGAGCCCAGGGGCCCATTTGACGCCTTGGAGGCGCCTTCGAGTCTGAAGACCTGATAGAACCGCCCATCTTCACCGATGCAGACAGCGCTGTGGTTGCTCAGCGCCATCCAGAGCTTCAGCTTCATGCGTCGCTAATCATCTTGGCTCTGAATCTGACCACACCGCCATAGTACAGCTTGCTCTCAATGTGGATCTCTCCCGGCGTGAAGGCTGTGGGGTAGCAGTCTATGCAGGCGCCGCTGAGCGTGGGATCTGCGACTATTGTCTCCCTCACAACACCCATCTTGCTGATGACGTCGTCAAACCAGTTGTTGGGCGTGGTCTCTCGAATGATGCAGATGACCTCAAAATTGATGAGGTCTTGATAGGTGTCCACACTGCCTTTTGAGACAACATCATCGAGGGGATTGATGAGGAGAATAGGCGTATGGGTCCAGCGGAAAGTTCCCCCGGAAATCACCGTGGTGTCTGAAATCTTGCCGAGCAAAGCCGCAACACGTGTGAATATGGCCAAATAGTTTGAGTAGAAATTCATTAGTGTCTCAGCCTCTCCCAGATTTTCGCCCAGATCTCAGGCACCGCAGCCAAGGCCCGTTTCCAACTCCTCTCTACGACGGGATTCGGTTTCGTCCCGGGGTGGAAAACGTAGCGGGTGAACACGTCTTGTCCTCCAACCGTGAAGTGCAACACCGAGGCGTTGACGGGAAAAATCATGTGCGGCCTCGTCCCCTTCTCGACGTAGACCCAATACGGAACCGTGGGACCCACCTGAGCGTCTAAGCCCCTGACCCGTTTCATGATACTTGCTCGATAGGCTCCAGTTCGAACTGGGGCATTCATGATCATCTCCATCTGCGCAACAGTCGCCGTCGCCTCAACCGTGTCCAGAATCATCTTCTGGAGATCCGCAGGGAGCTGCTGCAGGGGATACCCCATCTCCCGGATCTCAACCCGCACATGGGGAAGACTCAACTAGGGCACCGGCGAAGTGTAGGCTATGAACCCGATTTCCAAGTTGCTGATCAGCTTCTCAGCCTGCTTCCTGAACTTCTCAGGCGCCTGACCCTTGGCCCCGTACTCGCCAGCGTTGCGCAGAGAGGTGTCGTCGTTGGCGACAAGCTCAGCTGTTAGAAGCATACTCAACTGCTTCAGATTGTTTGCTGTCCAGTTGGTGCTTAGCTTCCGAGCAAAGATCTCGCCGTCGGCTAAGGCGATGAGATCCACGATGCTGCTGTCTGTGAGGCCAGTGTCTACGAGTATTCGTACATCGGATGCGTCACAGTTAGCCATCTTCAGACAGCCTCTCTATTCTTGAAACGCTCGCCACTGGTACGTCTTGTTCAACACTGCTGTGATGTAGATGTTTGTGGCATCTGCCGCTGCACTCTGATAGGCTAAAGCTCCCCCCGTTGTGGACTCAGAAAGCAGCACACGATTGGGCGTCACATTGAGACCGTGAGCTATCGTCTGCTGCGCTCCCGTCCCTGTCGATGTCCCACTGTTATCGTTTACGAAATTGGGGCAGCGCACCAGTTTCAGCAGTGTTACACCCGCTCTCAGAACGAAGTCTGTTCCTCTAGGCGCTCCGAAAATATCACCGATGCTTTTGTTGTCGTAACAACTACCTGTACTGATTTCCTTGATGAAATATTGCCATGTGTACGCCCCAGCTCTAGCGAAAGAATTCCCCATCCCAGTACATTGATAGGAGTCGTCGTAGACCATTCCCTGATAGGTATTACTTATCCCACTCTCTCTGTAAAACTTGCAGCCTATGGTTTGCGCTCGATAACTGTTCTTAAAAGACAGATGATCTTTATCACACCACTCAAAGCGGACACCGATAAACGCTGGACCCGAACACCCTGAAACATATGCTCCAATCTCCCGTGTGTTCCCTATATATCCACCGTAGACTTTCCAGTTTGCACACGTTGTCAACCTCAACGTGTCCAGCGTGTGATTATGCATAGTGCATTCGATGATATGACAGTCATTTACGCCTGTGGCTTCAAATCCCCTCTGGTCACTTAGCCTGTTCTGAATGTATTTGAAGTAATTTTCATAGCCACCCCCTGTGCCTGCGACGAGCAGAATGTTCGATTCATGTCCATTGATAATGAATAAATCTTCAAATGTGGACTCGACATAGGCTCCATAGAGTAGGCTTTTCCCCGTTGCATAGGTGGCTTTTTTGCCGTCTAGATAGAGATGTTTCAGCTCTGTCCTTGAGAGCGGAGCGCTAGCAGATGGGTCTACATGACTCTTGATCAGGTAATCGTTAGCGCCTAACTCAAGAATTGTTGACGTTCTTGAAACTCCGGCCAATGTGACATTTGCGACTTGGATTAGAGGAGTAGCAACAGAATATGTCCCTTCCCGTACCTTGACCTCTCCGCCAGGGTTGATGAAGCCCATGATCGGGTTCACATATCGCCAGTTCCACCAATGCATTGTTGGACTCTCAACTGGCCTATCAAGCAGCTTCATCAGCCTAATGTAGCCATAATATCCCCTGCTTAGGAGCCTTTCAAGGTACTTCTGAGCTGCCCTTTCCTTCTGCGTAGTCTGCCACTCGACGCTTTCACCGACCTTCGTTAGCTCCTTCTGGATCTCAAAGCCCATGATCCCGTTGTCTCGGCCTTGCTGCTGAACGGTAGCGGACGCTTTGAAGCCCAAGTCTCTCTTTGTGTAAATCGAAGCATCGTCAATACCGCACTCAATGTTCACTCTTCGCGTATGATTTCTCCCCATCAATTCGACTGTGTCTCGAATCTTCTCAAACTCTTCACTCATTTTCCATTCACCTTAAGCTGATGCGGTCAAGGCAGCCTGAATCACCGTTGCTGCAACTGTTCCCTTGGCAACCTCAGTCCAACCTCTGTTTCCCGGTTTGACAGCCAGATAGTTGCTTCCGTTGGGAAACACTAGAACCGTGCAAGAGGGTTGGAAGGGGTCGAGTTCTCCGAATCGTCCCATTTACTCAAACACCTCTGTGATCACGTTGAATGGAATGGCTCTTGCAGCGGCCTCATCAACGTCCTCTGTGTATGTGATTTTCCATGCCTGATTTGTCACAAAGTCTTTGTCCCAAGCTCTCTCATCGCTTGCGCCAACAGCCACGGCCTGTTTGATCCAAAGGTCGTAGTTGGTTCCGTCCACTTTGCGGTAGAGCCGGAAGACGCCGGTCTGCGTCATGTTGCGGTTGCTAACCTCAACTGAGACCCGCCTCCGAGTCACCAAATTGGACTCATACACAGTCTGCTCCCCGCCAGCATCCAAGTAGCTGTAGGGACCCGCAGCCTCAATTCCTCTGAACAGGTCTCGAAGGGCTTCAAGGCTGTCCGTCGCTGGGTCGAAGGTCTGGCCGGCGCTCCAGTTCAGGATCTGGTCAATGAGGCTTCCCACTGCAGGCTTTGAGGCGCCGAAAGTCGTATGGATGAGGTGGTCTAGGTCAATGTCTGTGAGTGCTGTGGCCAAGTCTGCAGGGGTGAGGCTGTAGACGGCGCTGGGAACAATGTAGTAGCGGGTCCCCGCTAGGATCTTTCCGCCTAGAGCAGGCGTAACCGTCAGCGTACCCGTGAGGACGGCCCAGTCCGTGATAGCTGCAACTTGACCCATATAGGCCCCAGAGGCAATTATTATTCCTAGACCGTTCCAGAAGTCAGCGACATGAGTATCATTCGCATTGATGAGAGTTGTCCCGCCGACGTTGCCGTCTGCAGTGGTTTCGCCGTCGAAGCTGCGAAGCGCAATCATGAGGTCGATGAAGGATTTGTCCAGCGTCTTCATTGACATTCAGGTCAACCCCGAAAAGTAGACACTTATCAGGCCCCAAGCGCTATCCACTGCGGTCTTCGCCTGCACCAGGACCCAGCGCCACGCATCGCTTAGCGTCTCATAGTCGTCGCCGTCCTTGGCAATGGTCCGCTCCCCTCCTGATGTGAGGGTCTTATAGTTCACATGGTCACTGCTTCCTCGGACCCGCCACTTCAAAGCATTCGCATTGCCTTCTTTGACGTAGATGAGCAGATTGTTGAAGGGATCAGGCACCTCTATCTCCAACACATCTCCCCAAGTATTGAACGGGGAAATTAGTTCGATTTGTTTGATTAGTTCAGTCATTTCTCATTCACTTTGAGTTTTCCGTGCCCATCGAGAGGCCACTGAGGCAGATGCCCACATTCCACGCCCCCATGCACCTTCGCCACATAGCCTGCTCGTTGAACCGTCCACATGAAAACCACATCGAAGCTGCATCCGTGCCACTGGTGGGCGTCGAAGCGCAACCCGCCTTCGAACACCCGCCTCTTGATGAGGACGCAGCCCGACCCAGCGCAGACCCAACCCGATAGAAGCTTCCCCTCGACTTCGCTGCGTTTCAGGCAGCAGCGATGCTTCATCGTATGCTTGGTCTCGCCCTGCAGAAAACCTACAACAACCCTCTCCGAGTTCGCATGGAGAGGGTAGAAACCGTTGGCCAAGTCCACGTCTAAGGCGTAGAGCTTTTTCAGGGCCCACGGCGGAACCTCAGTATCGCCATCTATCAACCAGAGGTAATCCCATTTTTCCTTCAACGTTTTGACAACGGCGCCGTTCAGCGCATTGACCACGGCCAGCCAGCGCTCACCACCCTCTGGCGGTGTCACATAAATTTCATGATCTACGCCTTCAAGGCTCTTCTCTGCCGCCTCGACCACGGTTTTCAGATATTTGCTGTATCTGTCGTTTCCCTTGATGTTGGGGATTGCGACGAGGACTCTGGCCTCAATCTTACCTCTTGGTGTAGGCGGCAGATCCTCGAACATGGGAGGCGGAATCTTGAGCACCTGCCCAGGCTCAACTGCCTCCAGCCAACTCGTCTGCTCCTGATACTCAGGAAGCAGATCAATGATGTCGCCGGCAAAGTAGTGTTTGCCTTTATATCCTACTTTGCTGAATTTTGGGAGAATTCTAAACTTCAAGCCTTCTCCTCATTATGCCACGTGTCATAAAACGATCGTTTAGTGCCACGTGGCACTTTCTGTTCCCGAAAACGGGATGTGGCCCCGGTGAGGGCCCAATGCTTCAACCTTCCCCAGGAGAGCTCCCCTGAGATTTTGAAGCCCTTGTCAGTCTAACTATGGAATTGCCGTATACCTGTTATCAAGGAATAGCAGTGATTTCACAGATGCTTGCGGGTCTTTTGATATGCGGAGTCACAACCTCGTAGACTTTGCCGAGGATGTTCATGTCCTCATCTTGAGTGCTGTAGGTTGTGAGATCTCTACCAATGATCATGTCGAAATTGTCGGCGCCAAGCTCCACCACAAGGGCAGAATCGGTGTCGCCGTCTACTCCGGCGTAGAGGTTGTTACTGACAAAGATGCCTCTTGTGCACAGTTTCTGGATGAGCTCAAAGTAGAAGGCGTTTGTGACACCTACAACTGTTCGGAGAGCCGCCATCTGAGGGCTCCTGCAGATCAGTCCGTAGGGGCCATAGTGGCCATCTGTTTCAAGCTCGTCAATAGCGTCGTTGACATCTGTGAGTGCGAAAGCCGGCCAAGCGCCTGCGCTGATCTCCTGGTTTCTACCCGTTGCGGAGGCCAAGCCCTCGATTCCGTCGGCGGGCCAAGAAATTGCGTCGTCTTCGCCGCTGATTAGAAGCCTATCTTCTTCCTCGGCGACTTGGCGACCTGCGTTCTCGGCACTCCGAGTTTCAAGGGGTATGCCTCCGTTTCGGCTGCTGATGACATCACGCCAGTTCAGCTTGTAGTCTTTGCTGATTACGTCAACATCGACGCTGAAGTCTTCCAGTTCGATGCGGTCTCGGTTCTGAGATTTGCCGTATTTGCTGATGCTCGCCGGACTCATGTCGCTTTCTCGGTAGCCCTTTACTTTGAATATGCCTGCGTTGTTGAGGTTAAAGACGGGAAATAGGCGTCTGGCCACTAGAAGAGGACGCACAGTCTCAACGACACGAGTGTCGATGTACTGCATCTCCTCATCAGTCAGCTCGCCTGTGTCCCGTCCTACTCGTCTTAGAGTGTTCATGGTTGTCCTCCCCTTTCCGTACCCTACATTGGGTTCGACGGGGGTGGGCATTTGAAGAAATGCACCAGGACCGTGTTACACGCCGTTATGTTGCTGTCCTCCAAGGCCTGTCCAACGCACATTCCAGTCGTCTGCGCCTGGAAGTAGCCGTCGTTGGCAGGTTCAAGGAAGTCTCCCGCCGAGATGTCTTGGCCGGCTGCGATTGGGGCGAGCATGATGCATTCGCCCATGACTACTTTGAGGCGGTCGGCTTTCACGATTGGAGGCCCTGCGTCAGCTGTTACAAAGGGCACATCATGACGCTTGTCAGGGAGCACATCGAGGAAACCTATGGCGTATGTGCCGGCCTCTGCCAGCTTCACGGTTAGAATGTCCACGTCGTCGAACTGTACGAGTTTCCCCGCCAGCTGCTCGGCGTCGTGGCCTGTCTCAATCGTGCCAAGGCTGTATTCGACTGGTTTCGGAGAAGCCCCATGTAGACCCATGACCACGATTGCGTTGTTAGGATGCTGAAGTCCTTCAGGCATAGTTATCTCCCTCTCTTCTGGGCTTCAGCGGTGACGATGCTCATGTCTCCGATTGTGAGGCCTTCATCTTTGCGTTCGCTGTCCATGGCGGCGGCTTTGACGCTTTTGAATGTTTTCTCAGTGGCCATCTGGATCGTCTTCGTCTTCTCAACGATCTGATCCAGCGTCATCCTTGCCACATCTTCGACCGTGTACTTGCTGTTACGGATGAGCCATTCGCCTTTCTTCGTCTTCAAGTCAGCTGCGATGATGTCGTTGTTCTTCTGCAACTCGCCGGTAATCGTTTCCTTGTCAGTTTTGAGCTGTTTGACTTCGTTCCTCAATGCTTCAACTTCAAGCATTAGTTCTGAAACCTTGACATCCGCTGCTTTTGTTTCGATTGCCAATGCTTTCACCCATTTCAAAGTTTGTATATTTAGTCTGGTTCTGCAACTTCCAGAAGGCTGAGTTTAGTCAGCTGCCACTCGCTGAAGCCTCATCACGTCGAGGCAATTCTGTAACCGAAGTTACTGTGATTTGAGAAGCCGTCGCAGCTTTTCTGCTCGGCTTACCTCAACTATAGCATCTGTCTCTTGTACGACAGGTTTCTCGTCAAGCTTCTTGCCCTTGTCGGTCTGAGGCGGCTTCACTTCCTCGCCCTTCAGGACTTTGAGCACATCCTCACCGTAGGCCACAGCGAGACGTTTGGAAGCTTCCAAGAGGCCGATCTTCTCAACTTCGACGCAGATGACACAGTCTCCGCTCGCCGACTTGATGATTGCTTGCACCTTGGCCTCCCCCCACGCCCGGATCTCATTGTCCAAGTCGTCGATCTTCCGGTTCAGATCAGTGACCTCAGGGTCGGCTTGCTGCTCCTTGCTCTGAGCCTCCCACTTCTTCCGCAGAACCACCCAAAGTTTGTCCCGGTCATTCCGGAGACTTTCAATCTTCGATGAAATTTCACTCAACGACATATCTGCCTGAGTGGATGCGTCTGATCGAGCCACCCATTTCCCCTCTGAGTTCTTCTCCCATTTCTTCTTCACTGCCGCCCACGCCGTAGCGAAAGCTTTCTCCTCATTGCCTTCATATTGTTTCAGCGCTGAATTGACTACAGCTAGAAATATTTTCTGCGCCTCCTCTGGAAGCGCCTTCACCGCTTCAGGCAACTCGCTAATTGTCGCATATGGATCCCCCGCTATTCGAGTCTTGTCTAGGATGCTGTCGATGCCGATGCCGCACATAGGCGAGGGACACCGACCTACGGGCACGGGAGCGGCCACGTGGTCGATGAAGATGTTGCGCTGCACATAGTCGTAGCCTTGGCCCTCGAACTCTCCAGGCGTCTTATCTTCCTCATAGGTGAAGCCAATACTCACATCCCGCAGGGCCCCGGATTTCACCTGGTCGAGAATTTCAGCGGGAACCTTACTCTTATCCCAGGTCAGGTCGGCTTTGATGCCTTTCCTGCACGGCCTCTTCGTCTTCACATCCATGAGATCCTTGCAGAACTCAGGCTTCGTCACCCGACCCTTGATGTCGCTCCGCTTGGCGATGAGGCCGGTTTCAGGGTGCTGCATGATTGTGACCCAGCGGCCATCAGCAGTCCAAGCCGCCTTCTCAAGTTCATCCGCAGGTTTGAAGGCCCGGCCATCCGGGTACTTCTGGATCATCTCACTCGCAATGATGGCACCCATTGTGAGCGAGGCATCGTCTTCCTTCACGATTTTGCCGTCTAAGACGGCCCGGTCGAAGCCTAGTTTTCTAATGTTCATGTCTTTTGTTCTTCCTCTAGTTTCTGACTCAATCGAGTGAATTTGCAGCGGCAATTTATGTGAAGGTTTGCTGCCACCTCATTCTCATTCAAGATTTCAAGGTATGGAAAGCGGACACGCAGATCCGTACCTTGGAACACTGCTCCGTCAAGCTCCTCGCAGGGGACACATACCTTTGGGTCTCGCTCGCTTTCAAAGAGCCACATGTCATATTCGCTGAAGAACGTGTATATGCCCCGGTACGCCAGTGGGATACGGTTTCGGGCATCATAGACTGCCTCGACAACTCTGATGAGGGTTAACAGGCTCATTTCGGCTCTTCTAAGGGCCTTCTGAAGCGTCTGACAAGCCACTCTTCGCCTGTCTCAAGCGGTAGATCAGGCTGTATTTCAAGGCCGGGACTTCCCACGATCCCTGCATTTGTCGGAGGAGGCTGAGCCTGAGCTTTCAGTAGGCCAGGAACCACGTTGCCGCCTTCCACATCGTTTTTGAGGTTGTTGAGTTTCCGAACCTCATTCACCATCATGTAGTTGAGGCGGAGGTTGTTTGCCTGTTCCAAGTAGACCTCTGTGGCAGCCTTGTCGCGCTCCGTTATCTCGAATCCTGCTTCCCACTCGATGTCATAGTCCTTAAGGTCCAGGGCGAGACTTGGCAATACCTTGTCGATTACCCATCTGACAGCGGGTTCGCAGCGGCTCTCAATCGCCGAGATCAGCTTGAAGTAGTTACGCTCGTTGACTTCGCTTCCAGTCAAGGCCCCTGCCTGGGCCCCCCTCAGCACGGGCTCAGGGATTCCTGTGCCCACTGAAATGTTCTCCAACAGAGGCATGTAATACGGCTGAGGATTCAGCGAAGAGCCAGCGGCGCCTTTGAAGTCAAACATCATGCCCTCAGCCATAATGAGCTGCGTACGGGCATTCATGTTGTCAAAGAGGCCTGTCTCAGCCCATTCCTGCAACTGCTTCGGCGTCCTAACCCCAGGCAAAGTTATGACCGGATAGCCGGGCCCATAGCGGCAAAAGGTCTGCGCAAGGCCCCATAGCATATTCCACAGACATGTCAAAGGATCCCAAATAGGGTCAAGTACACTCATTCCGCTAGGTCTTGTCTGCAACTTGAAGCAGCGAGTCCAATGGACCCGGGGTTGGTTGCTGTGACCTCGGTCAATCGTGTAGAACTCGGCTTCTCCGTATCGCTCATCGTCGGGGTCCTCAACATTCTCGACCTTGAGAACCTTCGTTTTAGGATAGACTGCGAGCTGTTTCAGATTAGCGCCCTCTCGGAGCTCAGTGTCAAGCGCTTGATCATCATCAAAGGCCCCTACAAGCAGGGACCAACCGTAGACTCGTTCCCAGCCAAGGGCCTCCTGAAAGACAGATTTCACCGTCGCTGAAGTCTTGGCATTGATCAGTCGCAGAGCTCTCTGAATCTTGAGATCAAGTTCAGCGTCAGCCCCCTCAGTGCGAGGATCATTGATGGTGAACCATTTCTCGAAGACATCTTCCGCTACCATGAAGGTGACACGGTAGCCAACTGGAACACGTGTGAAGGCCCACTCCCGATCTCGGTCTGTGATCTTGTCACCGAAATTAGCGCCACGTTGACCACTCACCCATAGGTCTCTGACGCCCTGATCGCCCATAGCTTTGAGAGCGTGAGGGCCCATGATGAATAGGGGCCCAGATGCTTTGTCGGCTTTCACTGTGTGCTTCTTCGTTGACATAGTCACCCAAACCTGAACAGAGGCTTCGCAGAAGTCGAAGATTGTTCAAATGCTCCACTCAATGCGTCCACCTGATCGTCATGTGCACCCTTCGGGAACAGTTCCAACTCATCCAAGAGGTCAGTGTTCCAAGGCGCCTCCAGGACCTTGATGTTGCCCTGCTCGGCAGCTGAGGACACGGGGTTTGCTCTCGTCTGCTTATCCCCCGTCGTCTTGACCCCTCGGAAACTGTAGCCTGCGAGGACTTGCCTAGCGTAGTGGTCGATGTTGTTCACGCCTGCGGAGCCGGGTTCCTGCTCCATGTAGACGTCGACTGCTTTTCCGTCAAGTTCAGTCGTCTGCTTGATCAAGGCCTCGACTTCTTTTGGTGTGTTCCGAATTCTCTTCACGTCGAGGACCCAGTATTGGCCATCCTTCGCTGCTAGTTTGATTCCGGCCGTGTAGTCAGGATCCTTATTCTGCTCAGGTGCTGTGCTTGCCAGATCCCAGTATCTGACCTGCCTCGCACCCCGAGGCCAGTCCTTGACCCGCTGAAACCATTGACGCTGAAAGAGGCCGCCGCTTTCCTTGACCTCCCAGTCGCCTTTCAGCAGCTGCTCCCTCGTCACAGGGTCTAGGTGCATGAGGCTTTGGATGTATGTTTCTTTGTCGATGTAGTCGTTGTCCTGCAGCCAGGCAGGAATGAACACTCTCCCCTTTTCTCTGCCCTCGACGAGGAAACGCTGCTTAA
>Ga0315284_10004956_pt1 | contig 18927 bp, 14 predicted proteins | sample YL17G09_16_MG_FD_203696 | JGI IMG/M metagenome (GOLD analysis project Ga0315284, IMG submission 203696) | Sediment microbial communities from Yellowstone Lake, YNP, Wyoming, USA - YL17G09_16 | ecosystem: Environmental > Aquatic > Freshwater > Lake > Sediment | place: USA: Wyoming | collected... | reverse complement strand
ACTGCTGGGTGAAATTTCGCGCATCGATGTTGTAATAGCCGCTGAAGGACAGCCGCCACCCCTGCGAGAGCTGCGCGCTGGCGTTGTACCGCACGTTGCTCCGCTTCGTGCGGTATGCTCCCTCTCCCGACGAGCCGTAGTTGTATCCGACGGCGAGCGACCAGCCCCCTGCGCCGCGTGGGCTCCCCGCCCCGACTGCGTCGCGCGGCGTTTCTTTCGGCGTTTTCTCTTCCTCGGCGGCGACGATCCGTTCCCGCTGCGGGACGGCCCATGTCGCCGGGTACTGCAGCGCTCCCCTCAGATTGAGGTCCATGCTGAAATCGGTCGACACGATTCTCCCCCGGTACGTGGCGTACCGGTTGTTGAGGTTGAACGACATGAGGCTTCCGAGGCGAAGCCGCGTCGTGCTCCCGATATCCGAGAAGGCCCGGTCGGCGGGAAGCTCAGGATTGTAGCTCCCGCCCAGGTACCAGGCGAAGACGTCGTTCGATTTGACCTCCTGCTCGCCTTTCTTGACCTTGAGATCGATCGAGTTGTCGAGCGACCACTGCACGGATTGCGACCTGCGCTGGGACTCGGTCAGCTTCGGCGTGAATCCGTACCGCACGCTCGGCGTGATCGTGTGGCGGACCGCGACGAGCGAGCCGATCCGCGGATACACGGTCCCATACACCTTCGTGCCCAACTCCGCGCCGAAATTCATCGAGATTTCGTTGCGATCACGGGGCCGCGTCGAGGGAGGATAGAGGCTATCGTACTTCTCGTTCACCTTGTACTCGAGCACCTTGTAGTAGGACCACCCCATTCCGACACTCGGACTGATCCCGATAAAACCGAGACGCGCCTGCCGGCTGAAGCCCATGTTATATCCGGTGGATCCCGTGGAGAATTTCCGGGCGATGCTCTCCTCGCTGTTCCGTATCGCCGATATCCGCGGCGTGAACAGAACGCTCCCCAAACCGCGCTCCCACAGGCCCTGCTGCCCTTTCGGGTGCTTCGCGCCGAACCAGAGCGATCGCTGCGGGAAGTTGAGCGAGAACGAGGGCAACGTCGACGAGATGCGCGCCTCGGTCGGCAGCTTCACGCTGAGCTTCTGATCGCGGCGCGCCGAGAGACTGAGACTCGTTCCTCCCCACGCCTTGCGGTAGCTCGCGCTCGAATAGACTCTCCGGTCGATGAAGCGTTCGATGTCCTGCGACTGGTTGATCGATTGCTGGGCGTTGTCGGAGCTCACGAACTTGAGGTGGCTCGTGAAGCTCGCCGACGGCGAGAAGGTCTGCGAATGTGCTGATTCGATCATCCATTCGTTCGTCTTGTTGTACTTGTTCGCCTTTGACCCAAAGTCGCGCACGAAGTCGAGGCGGGCGTCGCCGTTCAGGACGTATCGCACCACGTAGTTATTGACGAGGTGCAGCCGGACGCTTCGCCGCTCGTTGAAATCCCCCGTGAGGAGAAAATCGGTGTAGTCGTTCGTCGCCCAGTAGTAGCCGAGGCCCTGAACGAATCGCCCCTCGCGGCTTCCAATCCCGATATCGAAGTTGGGCTTGAGAAAACCGGAGCTCCGCGCATGGTGGAGCGAGTTGACCATGAAGGGGAGGTAGAAGACCGGAATCTTCCCGATGTAGAGGAAAATGGGACCCGAGACGATCTTGTCGTCGATGTAGACCTTCATCTTATCCGCGTGGAACGAGTAGTGGGGATGCGTGAGATCGCACGTCGTGTAGGTCGAGCGGTAGACCTTGAGAACGTCCCTGCCCACCTTGAAGATGTCTTTCCCCTGGTAATATCCCTCGCCGTACTTCGTCGAGCCCTCGACGATCACACCCCCCTCGGTATCGAGGTCGTACCCCATATCGGTCCCGAACATCCGCTGCTCATCCTCCTCGAGCACGGGATCCCCCGTCGCCTCGAGGAGGTTGAGGCGCGAGTTGAAATCGATCCGCTTCGCTTCGAGGCTCGAGTTCTGGTACTTGAGAAACGCATGCCCGTGAAGAAGGACGTTTTCGGAGCTCGCGAAATACTCGATCTTGTCGGCGTTGTATCGGACGCGTTCGCTCGAGCGGGCGAAGCTCTTGTACGCGAGCGTGCTGTCGAGCGTCGCGGCGAGACTGTCGATGGTCTCGCGGGGGGCGAGGTTTACGTACTTGTAGAGCCCCGTGGACGCGCCCGAAATCCGGATATGATCCAGCACGGCATCCTTGAAGACGAAGCACATCTTGTTCCCGGTCGAGTAGCTGTTCGAAACCTTGTTCGCCTCCCCCTCCACCGGATAATACATCGCCCGTGCGTTTCTCAGGATATTGGCCGAGTCCACCTTCTCGCGGGAAAGATAGACGGCGATCGAATCCCCTTCGATCCAGGAATCCTCCGTCCAGGGGGAGCCCGCCTTCGGCGATTCCGCCAGCCGCCCCGTCTCGGGCAGTTCGATGCGCTCTACCTCGTCCTCGTTGTACCACAGGAGCATCCGTTTCCCGCTCATGGAGGAGGAGCCGTTTGTCGCCTTCGGCGTGCCGGTGAGCTCGGCACGGCCCTCGGCGTCGTAGATGGTCGCCGAATCGCAGTGCGCGCGTGTTTGACCCTTCACCATCTGCACGTCTCCCTCGGCGATGCCGATCGTGCGATCGACGTCGAAGCGCATCGTGCGGCTCACGACCGTTCCCGTTTCCTCGCTTTTCAGATCGAAGGTGAGAATGGGATTCGCATCGGCGACCGCCGTCCTCCCGCGGCGGTCGAAGCGGATATGCTTGCCCGCGATGGAATAATCCTCGACGTCGTCGATGATGACGACCCTGCCGGTCGCATCGGCGATCTCCCGGTCGCGGTTGTAGACGACCGTGTCCGCGTACATCGTGCGCGTGCTGTCGGCGATGCTCACGTTGCCGGTGAAGCGCGCGATCCTCGTCTCCCGATTGTACTTCGCGCGATCGCAGCGGACCTTCCACCCGCGTTCGATGAACCGCACGTGCCCGTCGAGCCCCACGGTATTCGTCTCGCCGAAATACTCCCCGACGTCCCCCGTCATCTCCGCCGGGCCGTCCACGACGCGCACGCTGTCGTAGAGGACGATGTAGCGCCGGTTGGGGTAGTGCTTGCCGCGCAGGCTCGTGATCGTCGTCGTTTCATGATCGATCCGCACGCCGCCCTCGAGGTACACGACGCGCTCTCCGTCCTCGATGGTCCACCGGAGGCTCGACGACGATACGCGGTAGACCGCCGAGTCCGCGGGAGCGGTCTCCCCCTGCGATCTGGCCTCGGGTCCGCCGAAGACGGCGAACAGGCACAGCGCGGAAAGGAACACGAGCGCGTAGTGCTTCATTCCGACCTTACCGCATGCGGGCGCGCACGGCCCGCTCCGGATGACGTAGCTTTCAGCTCACCGCTCATGGCCGCTCGTTCGCCTTGGCCAGGGCGAGGAGCGAGACGCCGATGAAGGACGCCTTGTTGCCGAGCATCGCGGGGACGATCCTGACGGAGGCCATCGCCTCGTCCATAACACAATCTCGCAGCGTCGCGCGTGCGGGATCAAGGATAAAATCCCCCGCGCCCGCGACTCCGCCCCCGACCGCGATCGCCTCGGGCGCCAGGATATGGACGACGTTCGTGAGCCCGATGCCGAGATACCGCCCCGTCTCCGCGAGCGCCGCGACGGCGATTGCATCCCCGGCCGCGGCGGCGTGCGACAGCATCTCGACGGTGAGCGCGCCGTCCCAACCGGGCCGCCTCTCCCCCGCCGAGCGGAGCATTTCGAGCGCGCGCGCGATGATCGCCTTTGCGCTGATCATCGCCTCGAGACAGCCGCGATTTCCGCACGTGCACGGGGGACCGCCGGCGAGGATGACCGTGTGCCCGATCTCTCCCGCGAAACCGGAAGAGCCGCGGTAGAGCGCGCCGTTCAGAACGATGCCTCCCCCGACTCCGGTGCCGAGGGTGAGGCACACGAAATTCCTCATCCCCGCTCCCGCCCCTCTCGCCCATTCCCCATACGCGGCGGCGTTGGCGTCGTTCTCGACGATCACGGGGCAGCCGAGCGCCCTCTCGAAAAGCGATCGCAGGGGAACGTCGTCCCATCCCGCCAGGTTCGGAGAGGTATGCAGGAACCCGCACTCGCCGTCGATGAGCCCCGCACAGTCGACGCCGGCCGCGACGACCGGCCCGGCGCCGCGCCCATGCTCCGCGAGCCACGCGGCTGCGCGCGCCGCGGCCTCTTCGGGGCCCCGGGCTGGCTCCGTCGGGATCTTTCCCGAAGCGCGTATCTCCCCCTCCTCCGTCACGAGCCCGAGCTTGATATCCGTTCCGCCGATGTCGACACCGAGCACGAGAGTCATACGAATTCCTTCCATCAGAGAAATGGTGCGGCCTCTTCGACCGTGACGTGCGAACCCATGATCAGGATCGTGTCATCGCTCGCGGCGCGCCGCCGCGCTTCACGGATGGCGTCCCCGACGCCGCGTGCGACGTGCACGGCCGCCCGTTCGCCCCGGGCCTTCCGCCGCTCATCGCCGAAGACGCCGGCGAGGTGAGCGCCCGATGCGCTCCGGGGATCCGCGAGCGGCGTGACGATGATATCGCGCACCGCCTTGACGGCGCGTGCCGGAAAGCGCCCGAGCTCCTTGTGCGCGAGCGCGCCGAACACGATCGCCGAGCGCTCCCGCGGCGAAACGCGCCGCAGCGTAGCGAGCGCCGCGAGAAAAGATTCCTCGTTGTGCGAGACATCGAGGACGACGCGCGGGGATCGCGAAACGCTCTGGAAGCGCCCCGCGAGAAAGGCGCTCGCGAACCCCTTCCCGAGCGCCTCCCCGTCGACGCACCGGACGAACCCCGCCTCCTCGAGCATCTCGATCGTCCTCACCGCCGTCGCCATATTGCCCGTCTGCGCCGGCCCGATCATCCTCGTTTCGAGGACGCCGTAATCGCGGCGCGGGGTGCGCACCCGCACGGTCATCCGCTCCGGTTCGAGCGCGACGAGGGAGCTCGCCACCTCATCACGGACCGAATGAAACGGCGCCCCCGAGCGCGCGCAATGGGAGGCGGCCTGCGCGACGAGAACGCGCGGCGCGAGGTTCGCGACGAGGGGTGCGGACGAGCGGACGATCCCGAGTTTCTCGGCAAGGATGCGGTACTTCGTCCGCCCGAGATGCTCGCGGTGATCGTGCGATATCCCCGTTATCACGGTCACGACGGCATTGACGAGATTCGTCGCATCGAGACGCCCACCGAGCCCCACTTCGAATACGGCCGCATCGACGCGCTTCTCGAGAAAGTGCCGGGCGGCGACCGCGGTGAGCATCTCGAAATAGGTCAGGGGGATGCCGCGCGACAGAGCCCGCACGCTCCCGATGAGCTCATCGAGCTCGCGAGAGGATATCTCGAGGCCGCCGACGCGAATGCGTTCGTGCAGGCGGAACAGGTGCGGCGAATAGTAGGCGCCGACGACGAGCCCCATCTCGCGGAGCGCCGAGGACACATACGTCGTCACGGAACCTTTGCCGTTCGTGCCGGCGACGATAATCGCCGGATAGCGCCTCTCCGGGTTGCCCATTCGCGCGAGAACCGCCGCGATGTTCGTCAGGCTCAGGTTCATCCGGGACGGCTTGAGCGAGGCGAGATACGAGAGATGCCGAAACGGCGCCTCTTCCCGCAGCGAAGCCGTTTTTTTCACACGCATGCCCGTGGCTTTTCCCTCGACGTTCGGCGCGTCCGAGCACCTTGTGGGATCCGCGAGGCGCCCGTGCAATCGCCTGTAAATCAGAGCGATGGTATCTCATTACGCCGGGCGGTACGAAGAGCTTTTTTCACTCGGCGCGGCGGGCGCGAAAGAGCGCGGCGAGTATCGCGCCGAGCATCGGCGCTCCCGCCTCGCCCATTTCGACGACGTGGGCGTGATCGGTCCGCCCTCCCGATATATGCGCGGTGTAATTTGTGATCCAGCTGAGGCACGCGGCTTCCATGCGAAGACTCTGTGCGGCGAGGAGCTCGGGGAACGAGGACATCGTCGCCGCGTCCGCCCCGGCGATCGCCGCGGCCCGCGCCTCAGCCGCCGTCTCGTACGTGGGACCGCTCGTCCAGCAGAGCACCCCGTCGGCGAGCGGAACACGCGCCGCGCGCGCCGCATCGCGGAGCGCCGAAGAAAGCCGTTCCGACACGATACTCGCGGCACCGCGCCGTCCGAGCCGGGAATCGTCACTTGGATACGGCGCCCGGTTGAGACCGGAGACGAGCCTCGCCGGAAGCGAAACGGCATCGGTGGCGAGCATCCATGTTCCGGGGGAAATCCGCCGCGTGAGGCTTCCCGCGGCCTGCGTCACGACGATACGCGCGCAGCCGGCATACGCGGCGAGCGCGACGGGAGAGGCCAGCCCGGCCACCCCGGTCCCCTCGTACGCATGGAACCTCCCCGCGAGAATGAGCACCGGTTCCCCCGCGATCCGGTTCAACGAAACGAAGCCGGGATGCCCATCGACGGACGGCGCGCCGAAACCAGGGATCCGCGCATAGGGAATCCGCGCGAGAGTGTCGAGCGCATCCGCGAGCCCGGCGAGACCGCTCCCCAGTATGACCGCATCCGCCGCCGCGCCGCGGATGGCGCGAAGCTCCTCACTCGTCGAATACGCGTTCCATGACGATCGCATCTTCCCCCGTATCGCTGTAGTACCTGCGCCGTTTCCCGATTTCCAGGAAACCGCGCGTCAGATAGAATGTGCGCGCTGCCGCGTTTCCTTCCCGAACCTCGAGAATCACCCGTGCGGCGCCCCGCACCTTCCCCCGTTTCATGACCTCATCGAGGATCGTGTCGCCGAACCCGTGCCTGCGCCGCTCCGGCATGACGGCGATGCTGAGGAGGTGCATCTCATCGTAGGCGATCCACGCCGCCGCGTAGCCGATGATCGTCTCTTCCTCGCCGAGAACGAGATTGATCGCATCATCCTTGAACCGGAGCTGGGATCTGAACATCCCTTCAGTCCACGGCGTGATGAAGCTCGCGCGTTCGATCTCCATCACGCGTGCGATATCGCTCTCGCCCATCTCGCGGATCTTCCAATCCGTCACCCGCGGCCACCCCCGCGGGCTTTCGGGCGCGCCGTATCGGGGAGACGGGCATCGGGCGGACGGATGTAGAGCGGCTCGAGTCTGAAGAGTTCCTCGTAGAGGAGAGGCACGCGGGCGAGCGCCACGTGCGCGCAGAGCGATGCCGACGGCAGGGTCCACCGCCCGCCGGCGAAAAAGCTTCCCGCCGGCATGAGAGCTTCGAGAACGGCGCGGTGCCGGAGCATGCCCGTACCGCACAGAATGACCGGGCCCGTGATCGAACGCGTCTCGAGAAACCGCCCGAGCGTTTCGGGCTTCGCCGAAAAAAGCGGCGCGATCTCGCGCGGAGAGCCCCCCTCGGTTCCGTAGAGCGCCCCGTACACCTCGCCGCGGCGGGCGTCTATGAGGGGAAAAACGGGATGCGCGGCAAAGGGAAACGCCGCCGCAAGCACGGCGCAGCTTTCCACGGGAACGACCGGGATGCGCCGCACCGCGGCGAACGCCTTGACCGTCGCGAGCCCGATCCGGAGACCGGTGAAACTCCCGGGACCCGATACGACCGCGATCAGATCGACGTCGCGAAGCGATACCTTCGCCGAGGCGAGACATGCATCGACGGACGGAAGCAGCGTCGCCGAATGCGTGTCGCTCGCATCGAAGAGGATCTCGGAGAGAACCTCCTCGCCGCGGCTCACCGCCACGCTCCCCCGCTGGTGCGACGTATCGAGCGCGAGGATGAGCGGCGTTGCGTTCACGCGGAGCCCCCTTCGAGCTTGACGATAAAACCCTCGCCGCCCTCGATCGTCATCGTGCGACTCCTCTCCCCGGCGATCTCCATGACGATCCGGACGTCGGCGCCGAGCGCCCCCGAGGGGAGCCGGTCCCCCCATTCGACGATCACGACATTGCGGCCGTCGATCGCATCGAAGAGTCCGATGCGGACGACCTCGTCGACGCTGTCGAGCCGGTAGAGATCGAAATGAAACACGGGGAACACTCCCGCGTATTCCTCGGCGAGGATGAAGCTCGGGCTGAGAACCTCGTCGGAAACGCCGAGCCCCGCGCAGATCCCTTTCGCGATGAGGGTCTTCCCCGCACCGAGGCCCCCCTCGAGCGAGAGCACGGCGCCCTCGGGGAGCAGCGCCCCGATCGAGCGCCCGATTTCGAGCGTCCGTTCCGGGGCGTCGCTCGAGAGAACAATCCCTCGCCTCGGCCCCTCGAAACTCCCGAGGCGCCGCGACGCGTCAACGTCCGACGCCTTCGCCTTCCGTCGGGCGGGATGCGCGTTCATGCGTTACCTCGGCTTCAGGGTGACGCTCGGAATGATCATCTCCTCGAGCGAAATGCCTCCGTGCTGAAACGTCCCCAGGTATTGCCGCTCGTATTCGTGGAACTTGGTCGGATAGACGAAGTAGAAGTTCTCCTTGGCGAGAATGTAGTTCTTCGAGGGGCCCTCGGCGGGCAGCTTGAACTCGAGGGGCTTGCGGATGAGGAGCGTCTGCCGCGGATCGCCGTTGATGTTCTCGCCGAATTTGTACCGGAGGTTCGTCGAGGTGTCGCGGTTCCCGTGCACGAGGCTCGCCCGCGCCCCGAGGATTGAGCCGTGATCGGTCGTGATGATCACGGTCGCGCCGTGCTTCGAGATCCTCTGGAGAATCTCGAAGAGCGCCGAGTGGATGAACCACGACCGCATAAGGGACCGGAATGCGCTCTCATCGGGGGCGATTTCCTGGAGGATGTCGCTCTGGCTGCGCCCGTGCGCGAGGATGTCGAGAAAGTTGAACACCATGGCGACGAAGTCGATGCCGCGGTAGCTGTCCACCTGCTTTCTGATCTCGTTCGCTTCCTCTATCTCGTATATCTTGATGTACTTCGAGGTGAGCCTGCCCAGTCCCGAGCGCGCGAGCTGCTCCTGCATGAAACTCTGCTCGAACCGGTTCTTGCTGAGCTCATCTTTCGAGCGCTCGAGCCATTGCGCGGGGTTCCGCTTCTGGATTTCGGCCGGAAACGCGCCGGCGAAGATTGCGTTCCGGGCGTACGGGGTCGCGGTCGGGAGAATCGAATAATAGCACTCCCGTTCAATCGTGTAGAAGGGCGCGAGAAGATCCTCGATCTTGAGCCACTGATCGTACCGCATGCAGTCGATAAGGATGAAGTAGACTTTCTTTTTCTCCTTGAGGTGCGGGAAAACGTAGCGACCGAACACGTCGACGCTCAGGGGAGGACGCTCCGCGCCGTGAATCCAGTCGCGGTAAACGCGTTCGATATAGCGCGCGAAATCGATGTTCAATTTCTTCTTGAGGTCCTGCTGCGTCTGCTCGAGCCCCGTATCGCTGAACCGGTCGAACTCGACGTCCCAGAACGAGATCTCCTGGTGGATCCTGATCCACTCGCGCCAATCGGGGGAGGCGTGGAGGCTCTCTTCGATCCTCTGGTACACCTGGAGGTAGTCCTTGCTGAGAACGCTCTCCTGGATGCGGTGCGCGTCGAGGATACGCTTGGCGGCCGAATAGATCTGGAGCGGGTTCACGGGCTTGAGGAGGTAATCGTCGATTTTCATGCCGATCGCCTGCTCGACGAGATCCTCGGCCTCGTTCTTCGTTATCATGATGACGGGCAGGTTCGAATCGATCTCCTTGATCTCCTGGAGCGTTTCGAGCCCGCTCTTGCCGGGCATCGTCTCGTCGAGGAGGATGAGGTCGAACCGGGCCGCCCTGATCGCGGAAACGCCCTCATCGCCGCTCGAGGCGGGCGTGACCACATAGCCCTTCTCCTCGAGAAACATGATGTGGGAGGCGAGGAGATCGATTTCGTCGTCGACCCAGAGAATTTTCTTTTCCTTCGCCATGCGACCTCGTCCGCGGCGTCCCTTCAGTCCACGGGGAACGTGATGAGAAACGTCGTCCCTTTCCCCGGCTGCGTCTGAAGCACCCTGATCGAGCCGCCGTGCATCTCTTCCACGATGCGCTTCACGAGAGAGAGCCCGAGGCCCCATCCGCGGCTCTTCGTCGTGAAGCCGGGGGAGAACACGCGTTTGCGCACGCCCGGGCTCATCCCCTTCCCGTTGTCGCTGAAGAGGATTTCGACGCGCTTCTCCCGTTCGTTCATCCTGCATTGAATATGAATCTTCCCCTCGTCCCCCGCAATCGCGTCGAGGGCGTTCTTGATCATATTCTCGAGAACCCAGCCGATGAGCTCCCTGCTGCACCGGATGAGGGGGAGCTCCTCGAACTCGGTGGTGATCGTCGAATTGATCCTGAGCGTGGGGCGCCTGCGCTCGAAGTAGCCGACCGTCTCCTCGACGATCGGGACGAGCTCCTGGAACTCAAGCTTCGGGGCGGAGCCGATCTTGCTGAATCGCGCGGATATCTTGCTCAGCCGGTCGATATCGACCGAGACCTCGCCGATCGCGGAGGCGAGCTTCTCCGAGGTCCCCGTCGCCGCCATCTCATCCCGGATCAGCGAAAGCCAGCCCATGACCGAAGAGAGCGGCGTGCCGAGCTGATGCGCGGTCTCCTTCGCCATGCCAACCCAGATCGAGCGCTGCTCGCCGATCTTCACCGCGCGGAAACCGAGGAACCCGAAAAGCATGAAGATGACGAGAACCCCGAGCTGGACGTACGGCGCGACGGCGAGCTCCCGCGAGAGCGCGGAAGCCCCGTAGTGGAGCCTGAATCGGTACTGCTCGGTCTCGATCGGTATCGGCTCGTTCTCGCGATCGAAGACACGGGCTTTCCTCAGAACACTCTCGAGCAGCGGATCGTTCGGGGATGCGGGATCGAAATCGAGAAGACGCCCGTATTCGTCATCGCGCAGGTACGGGATCCCGATCTTACTCCAGAGCATGGGTCTTCCCGTCACATCGGTTATGATGTAAGGAACGTCTATCGAGTTCCGCACTTCGCGTATGAACCTATCCCGGCTCTCGTCGGCTTCCGCGAGCTGCTTGAGCTCGAGCCCGATAAAGTAAGAGAAAATGCGGGTCGTCCGTTCCGACTGCTCATTCATCTTTCTTATTAGACTATTATTGTAAATGACTGCAAAGGCGACAATTACAATGCTGCCCGCAATGAGGTAGACCGTGAGAAGAAATGGCAGATTACGTGGCGCCCTCATGATCGATTCAGGCCTCGAGGTACTCCCTGCCCCCCATGTAGGGGACGAGGGCTGTGGGGATACGGACCTTGCCGGTCGGCGTCTGGTTGAGCTCGAGAATCGTCGCGATGACCCGCGGGAGCGCGAGCCCGGAGCCGTTCAGCGTGTGCACGAATTCGGGCTTTTCGTTCGGCCGCCGCTTGAACCGGATGTTTGCCCGACGCGCCTGGAAGTCCTCAAAATTGCTGCAGGAGGAAACCTCGAGCCACCGCCCCATCCCGGGAGCGTACGTCTCGAGATCGTAGCACTTCGCCGCGCCGAAGCTCAGGTCCATCGTGCAGAGCTCTATGACGCGGTACGGGATCTCGAGCGCCTCGAGGATCGCGGTCGCATCGCTCGTGAGAGATTCGAGCTCCTCGTACGACGCTTCGGGGAGCGAGAGCTTCACCATCTCGACCTTGTCGAACTGGTGCACCCGCACGAGCCCTCTCGTCTCCTGGCCGTAACTTCCCGCCTCGCGCCGGAAACAGGGACTCGCGGCGGTGAGCTTCACGGGGAGACGCGCCCCGTCGAGAATCGATTCGCGGTACATGTTCGTGAGCGGCACCTCGGCGGTCGGGATGAGGAAGAGATCGTCTTTCTCGCTCGCGTACATGTCCTCGGCGAGCTTCGGGAGCTGTCCCGTCCCGACCATGCACGCGCGGGTCACCAGGTAGGGGACCGAGATCTCCTCGTACCCCTGCGTGCGGTGTATGTCCAGCATGAGCGTGATGAGCGCGCGTGACAGGAGCGAGCCGTCCCCGCGCAGCACCACAAATCCGCGTCCGCCCAGGCTGCTCCCCGCGGCGAGGTCGAGGATCCCGAGCTTCTCGCCGATCTCCCAGTGCGGGAGCGGCTCGGTGGAGCGCTCGGGGAGCGTGCCCCACTGCCTCCGCACGACGTTGTGCTCGGGGCAGGTGCCGTACGGAACGGAATCGTGCGGGAGATTCGGCATGAAGAGCGCGAGCTCTTCGAGCCGCTCGGCGATTCCCTTGAGCTCGGCGTCGATTTCCTTGATGCGGTCCGAATTCTTCTTCATACGCTCGAGGATCGAGGATGCGTCCCTGTTTTCCTTTTTGAGGCGGGATATCTCCTGCGAAACCTCGTTGCGTTCGCGCTTGAGACTTTCCGTTTCCTGGATGAGGGCGCGCTGACGCTCGTCGAGCGCGAGGAATCCATCGAGATCGAAGGCGGCTCCCTTCTTCCGCAACCCCTCCCGAACCCGGTCGGGATCCTTCCGTATCATTTTCCGGTCGAGCATCGCCTCAGCCGTTCCCCCGCAGTTTCCTGAACGACACGATGATGTCTTCCCCTCCCGCGGCGAGGAGCTCGCCCGCGAGCTTTCCAATGATCCTTGACCGATCGGCGAGGGCGCCGCTCGCGGTGCCCGAGATCTTCTCGGAACCGTCGGGCGCGGCGATCGCAGCCTCGATCTCGAATCCGTTCCCCTCGACGTTGCCGAGAACGCCGACGGGACCCCTGCCGTCCTTCGCCACGCGTGCGAGGAACATCCGTTCGAGCTCGACTTCCGCCGCGGTCGACGGATCGTTCAGATCCCTGAGCATCGAGAGCACGTCCTTCCTGTCGCGGCGGGCAAGGAGCGCCAGCGCGCCCTGCCCGGCCACGGGCGTGCATATCGAAGTCGTGAACACCTCCACGACGTGTTCCTGCTGGTTGAGTGTCTCGACATCCGAGGCCGGAAACACGAAGGCTTCGATCGCCCCTCGATTCATCGAGGCGAAAAGCGATTCGAAATCATCGTCCCCCTCGACGAGCCTGAGATCGTTCCGGTAATAGAGGAGCTGCCCGCGCTTCACCGCTTCCCCCGCCACGATGCGCGTGTTCTCCGGCTGCTCGTCGAGAATGAGGCTCTCGCACGAAATGAGCGCGTCGAATGGATTCGTGCGCTCGAGGATCGCGCCGACCTCGAGGGTACCCGCGAGCTGGAGCGGTATCCAGCGCGCGTCCATCACGGCGACGTCCATCTCTCCCTTGCCGAGCCGCTGGATCATCACCGCCGCCGCCTTCCGCGCGTCGAGTCTCCGGGGGGATGACTGGCGAAAATCGACGAACTCCCCGTGCGGGTGCGCGTCCCTGAGCGCCTCGCGCACGCGCGTCCGATAGATCACTGACAGCGCATCTCCGCGGCAGCCTACGATAACCTGTTTCGCGCGGCCCATGGCGACTCTCCGTGTGCATCAGGAACAATGAAACGCGAGGACAAAACTATCACAGCCCTCTCAAAAACGCAATTGGAAAGGTGCACGCGCTAAAGGTGCACGCGCTAGCGCTGACGGGGAATGCACTGTGAAGCGGTGATGCCGCAACCGCCGAGAATCTCCTCTTCGATCGCCTCGGAAAGAGCGAAGCGCACCATGCTTCGAAGCGAGATGACGTAGACGGCGATCTCGAGCGCGAGTGCCGCGCAGAGGGCGGCCGCGTTCCCCCGCATCGTGAGAACGCCGAGGGCGCCGAAGACGGCCGCGAGCCCCCAGAGAACCGCATCGACCTTTCTCGCCGAACGGAAACGGTAGAGGAGCATGTGGTGCATGTGCCGGTGATCAGCCTCGAAAACGGGGCGCCGCGTGACGAGCCGGCGCGTCAGGGCGAGCGCCGTATCGAGGAGGGGCACGGCGAGGATCACGACGTTGCCCGCGATCCGGTAGAACAAGTCCGTGCCCGGCACGAGGAGGAGCAGAGAGACGAGACCGAAGAGAAGCCCGAGAAAGAGGCTCCCCGAATCACCCATGAGGATCTTCGCCGGCGGGAAGTTGTACCGCAGGAAGGCGAGGACCGCGCCGCAGACGACGAGCGCGACCGCGGCGACGAGCGGCTGAGCGAAGAGATACCCCGCGACGGCGAACGAGGCCGCGGAGATGAACGCGAGCCCGGAGGCGAGACCGTCGAGCCCGTCGATGAGATTGAACGAGGTCGTTACGACGAGCATCCAGAGCGCGATCGCGAGAAAGAGCGGCGGCAGGAGATACACGGCGACGCGCGCCGCGCCGAAGTGCATGAGGAGCCCGAGCCCTACCGAGGCGACGAAGACCGAGACCGCGATCTGGAGAATCAGCTTATAGATGTAATGGAGGCTCCGGAGGTCGTCGATTATCCCGAGGAGAAAGACGAGAAAGCCGCTCGCGATGAGCACGGGCGTGAACGCCCGTTCGATCGCGCCGCCGGGGAGGTAGAAGAGAAAGAGCGGGATCAGCGTGAACAGGATCGCGCCGATGATTCCGACCCCGCCGATGTGGGCTATATCCCTGCTCGTCCGGCCGTTCGGCTTTTCGCAGATCCTGAGACGCACCGCGATTCCCCGCACGAGCGGCGTAAAAAGGGAACTGAGCGCAAAGGATAGAACAACCGCCAGAATGAGCCCGATCTTCGACAATGGCATTCTCCTCCAAACCCTTCCCCTGTAAGAATTGATTATTCGCGGTAGTCTGTCAAGCGCCAGTTTGAGCGCGCGCCGGCGGGCCTGCGTTGGCGATTGTGTGACGGTCAGACCGGGAAATGCCTCTCGACGATGTCCGCGATGCGTTCCGCCGTCTTCCCGTCCCAGAGGGGCGGCACGCGGTGCGCCCGCACAGCGCCGTCGAGAATCCGCGCCGCCTCTCGGCGGATCTTCGCCGGATCCGCCCCGACGAGGACATTCGTACCCATCTCTATTGTGATCGGCCGTTCGGTGTTCTCGCGGACCGTGATGCACGGGATGCCGAGCACGGTCGTCTCCTCCTGGATACCCCCCGAGTCGGTGATGACGATCCGCGCGTGCCGCATCGCCTTGACGAAATCGAGGTAACCGAGGGGCTCGATGAGCTTCAGGCTTTCCGGGATCTCGAAGGCGCCGCGGGCCGATTCGATCATCTTCCTCGTTCGCGGATGGACGGGAAACACGACGGGGAGCCGTCGCGCGACATCGGCGAGCGCCCCCATGATGAGCGCGAATACGCCGCTTTCATCGACGTTGGAAGGACGGTGCAGGGTGACGAGAACGTACCCGCCGGGCGTAACACCGAGCTCTTCGACGATGCGCGACCGCTCCGCTCGCTCGAGGTAGAAGAGAAGGGAGTCGATCATGATGTTCCCGACGAAGAAGATCCGCTCGGGATTCACCCCCTCGCGGAGGAGATTCGTCTCGGCTTCCGGCGAGGTTGTGAAGCAGAACTTCGACAGGATGTCGGTGACCATGCGGTTGATCTCCTCCGGCATCGCGAGATCGAAGCTTCTGAGACCCGCTTCGACGTGCGCCACCGGCACGAGCGCCTTCGCCCCGACGAGCGAGCAGGCGAGCGTCGAATTCACGTCGCCAACGACAATGATGAGATCGGGGCGCTCCCGAGAAATGACCCCCTCGAAGGCGACCATGACCTTGCCCGTTTGCTCCGCGTGCGATCCCGAGCCGACGCCGAGATGGATGTCGGGCTCGGGGAGCTCCAGATCTTCGAAAAATACGCGGGACATGTTCTCGTCATAATGCTGCCCCGTATGGACGAGGAGGGTATCGAGGCGTGGGCGTTTCCTGAACTCCCGAATGAGTGGCGCGGCCTTCATGAAGTTGGGGCGCGCGCCGACGATGATTGCGGCTTTCACCGATTCTCCTTCCGTTGAGACGCCTCCGCGATGCGCGAGCGATGGAGCTTCGCATAGTATCGCTTGAAGCTGCCTTCCTTGACCGGCCTCCACCAGGGCTCGTTCTTCGTGTACCAGCGGACGGTCCGTTCGAGGCCCTCATCGAATCCGACGCGCGGCCGCCACCCGAGCCTGCGAATCTTCCGGCTGTCGAGGGAGTATCGCCAATCGTGTCCGGGACGGTCCGAAACGAAGGTGAGGAGCGCCTCGTCCGCGCCCGTAAGCTCGATTATCCTTCTCGCAATCTCGATGTTCGGATGCTCCTCCCCCGCGCCGATATTGTAGACCTCCCCCACCTTCCCCCGTCGAGCGACGAGCTCGATCGCGCGGCAGTTGTCCTCAACGTAGATCCAGTCGCGGACGTTTCTGCCGTCCCCGTAGAGGGGAAGCGGCTTTCCCTCGATCGCGTTCGTGATGAAGAGCGGGATGAATTTCTCGGGATGCTGCCGGGGGCCGTAGTTGTTCGAGCTCCTCGTGATTACCGCCGGAAAACCGTACGTCGCCGAGAACGCGCGCACGAGGAGGTCGGCGCCCGATTTGCTCGCCGAGTAGGGGCTGTTCGGCTGCACGGCGTCGCTCTCGCGGAAGCTCCCCCGCGCGATGCTGCCGTAGACCTCGTCGGTCGAAATCTGGACGAAACGGGGCACGTGCGCCTTGCGTGCGCGCTGAAGGAGCGTGTAGGTTCCGAGGACATCCGTCCTCACGAAGCTCCCCCCCTCGAGGATCGAACGGTCGACGTGCGTCTCCGCCGCGAAATTGTACACGATGTCGACGCCCGGAAGCAGTCGGTCGAGGAGCCGCGCGTCGCAGATGTCCCCGCGCACGAACCGAAAATCGCCCCGCCCCGCAAATCCCCGCAGGTTGTCGGGATTTCCCGCGTAGGTGAGCTTGTCGAGGACGGTGACGTGCGTGGCGCTCCGGGCGCGGAAAAGCAACCGGACAAAATTTGATCCGATGAACCCCGCCCCTCCCGTGATCAAAACCTTCCGCATCGAGACTCCTCCCGGCCAGCCCGCGCGCGACGCGCGGAGCGCTACCGCTTCACTCTTCCGAACGAATGATACCTGAAGCCCATCTTCTCCATCGCTTCCGGCTGATAGATGTTTCGGCAGTCGAACACGATAGGAAACCGAAGCAGTTTCTTTATCGCGTCGAGGTCGAGCACCCGGAACTCGTTCCACTCGGTCATGATGACGAGCGCGTCGGCGCCCGAGGCGGCGGCGTACGAGTCTGTGCCGTACGAAATCCGCTCGCCGAAGATCCGGCGCACATTATCGAGCGCGACGGGATCGTACGCCCGCACCCGCGCTCCCTCCGCGAGCAGCCGGTCGATGAGCCGCACGCCGGGGGATTCCCGCACATCGTCGGTATTCGGTTTGAACGAGACGCCGATAACGGCGACCGTCGCTCCCGCAAGGGAGGCGAGCTCCGCGTGGATCTTGCCCAGAAGGCGATCCATGAGGGTGCGATTCACCTCGGCGGCCGCCTTGATGACTCTAAGGGGAACGTCCGCTTCCTCCGCCGTGTGAATGATCGCGGCGACGTCCTTCGGGAGACACGACCCGCCGTACCCGACTCCCGCGTGGAGGAATTTCGGTCCGATCCGCCGGTCGAGCCCCATGGCTTTGGCGACCTCGTCGACGTCCGCCCCAACCTTCTCGCAGAGCTCGGCGATTTCGTTGATGAACGAGATCTTCGTCGCCAGAAACGCGTTGCTCGCGTACTTGATGAGCTCGGCGGTCCGTATCGTCGTGAAGACGATGGGCGTCTCGAGGAGATAGAGCGGCCGGTATATCTCTCCCATGATCTCGCGGGCCCGCTCGCTCTCGACTCCGATGACGACTCGATTCGGACGCATAAAATCCTCGATCGCCGAACCTTCGCGGAGGAATTCGGGGTTCGAGACGCGTTCGAACTCGACGGGCTTCGCGAGGTTCTCGCGGATGACCTCCCCTACGAGCTCGGACGTCCCGACGGGCACCGTGCTCTTCTGGACGAACACCCTGTATTCGCCCATGCAGGAGGCGACGTCCTTCGCCACCGTGAACACCGCCGAAAGATCGCAGGAGCCGTCCTCGCGCTCGGGAGTGCCGACCGCCGAGAAAACGACGAGCGAGTCCTCGACCGCGCCCTTGAGATCGGTGGTGAAGACGAGCCTGCCCGCCGAATGGTTCCGCGAGACGAGCTCCTTGAGCCCCGGCTCGTAGATCGGCATCACGCCGTTGCGGATCGAGGCGAGGCGCGCCTCGTCAATGTCCACGCAGATCACCCGGTTGCCGAAATCTGCGAGGCACGCGCCGCTCACGAGCCCCACGTATCCCGTCCCGACCATGCAGATTTTAAACATTCACGTCTCCCTTGCGATCCGTTCCCAGTATTCAAACAACTCCAAGAGCATCGTCTCGGTCGATCGTTCCTGCTCCCACCCGCACACGCCGCGGAGCCGACTGTTGTCGCCGACGAGGACCGGAATATCCGCGACCCGCACGAGGGCCGGATCTTCCTCCACCGTCACTTCGACGCCGCACGCGCGCACGAAGAAATCGAGCGCCTCCCCGAGCGCAAGCCCGCGCCCCGAACATACATTGTATACGTCCGCCTCCCCCGTGTCCTCCGCGATCATACGGTACGCTCGGACGACGTCGCGAACGTCGAGAAAGTCCCGCACGATCTCGAGCGTGCCAGTCTTCACAACCGACGCGCGCCTTCCGGCCTTTATCTCCGCGCACTGCCGCGCGAACGAGGGAAGCACGAACCGGTCCGTCTGGGCCGGCCCCGTGTGGCTGAAGCTCCTCGTCGCGACGACGTCGAGCCCGTAGGAGCGCGCATACTGAAGCGCGAGCATGGTCTGCGCCGCCTTGCTCACCGCGTACGGGCTCAGGGGGTCGATCCGGCTCTCTTCGCCGAGCGGCATCTCGCCACGCGGCCGCCTGCCGTACTCCTCCCCTGAACCGACCGAGAGAATGCGCACCGTTCCCGATCTCGTCTTCGCGCCCGGGCAGACGGGAGCGAGCTCGCGCACCCCCTCGAGAATGTTGAGCGTTCCGAAAACGTTCGTCTCGAGGGTGCGCCGCGGATCTGAGAGGGACCGCGCCGCGGAGCTCTGCGCCGCGAGATGGTAGATGTAATCGGGCC
>Ga0315284_10004955_pt1 | contig 18929 bp, 20 predicted proteins | sample YL17G09_16_MG_FD_203696 | JGI IMG/M metagenome (GOLD analysis project Ga0315284, IMG submission 203696) | Sediment microbial communities from Yellowstone Lake, YNP, Wyoming, USA - YL17G09_16 | ecosystem: Environmental > Aquatic > Freshwater > Lake > Sediment | place: USA: Wyoming | collected... | reverse complement strand
TCTTTGTTTATAATCCCGCATGGAAATACATAATAATAAAAATCATATACGTGAAACACCGGCTGGTAATACCAAAAGCCATAAGAGAGACGGACGTATATATAAACAAGTAATACTAATAATAGTATCCCTAATATGATGTATGTGTAATATTCTTGCATTTAATAGATGATTATAAAAATATGTTTAGATTAAAAATATTTTTAGTATATTAGATTTATTTAACCAATAAGTCCAAGTAGTCTGTCTGCAATCAGTTTTACTACTGGCACCGATACGGCATTTCCAGCCAGTTTGTAGAGGCTCGCATCAGATAACTTGGGCAAAGTATAAGATTCAGGAAAACCTTGAAAATTAAAGCATTCGCGCGGTGTTAACTTTCGAATACCTTTATTGTCCAATACTAAAGGTACGTTATGACCACCGGTTCCCATATTAGCGGTTAATGTAGGACATTCGTTGCTTTTATTCTCTCTTACATATACGCGTCTATATTGGTATATCGTATTTTGTTTAACCACATCTTTCTTTACTAAATCCCACGTTGATGATTTATCCGTGTAATAATATTTATCAGGAATATTCTCTTCTAACAATGAGACTATTTGTTTTTTTTCTATTTTATTAAAATCTAGGGAGAACTTGGCGTATATCTCTTCTGATTTCATGCATACTATGTATATTCTTTCTCTATGCTGTGGGATACCAGTAATTTCTGCAGTATTCAAAACTTTACATTGAATCAAGTATCCTCGTTTTGTTAATTCAGTTTTTATGGTCTCAAATGTTTTTTTGTTGTCATGTGAAACCAGATTTTTTACATTTTCAAGAACAATAAAATTTGGCTTGTGATAATCAACTATTTCCAAAATTTTCCAAAATACGTTGGACCTGCTGTCATTAAATCCTTCTTGTTTTCCAGCAATACTAAATGGTTGACACGGAAATCCGCCTGTTAATATGTCGTGAGCGGGTATATCGGCTACTTTGATGTCATTTAAATCCCGTAGCGTTAAAGGATGACTAAAATTTGTATCATATGCGCGTTTAGAACTTTCGACCATATCATTCGCAAAAACACACTCTACCTTACCAGTGTTCTCAAATGCAGACGTAAACGCACCCGTTCCGGCAAACAAGTCTATCATTTTTAGTTTTGTTGCTGTTGTGGGCTGTGGGGTTAAATGTGGGCTGTGGGCCACAGGCGACACTGCATCACAAATTAGTTTAATTAATTCTTGTTTAGTTTTAGATTTACACTTTGTAATTTGTAATTCTGCACATCTAACCAATAAATCTGCTTTTGACACATTATCGTAATCCATCTGAGAGAATATATAGTAGTATATTTAATTATATATTTTCAATTTTATTTTATTAGATTAAAACTCGTATGTTTTATCTATTTGTATATGTATAATTAATTATGAATATGGAACACATTTGTAAAACGTGTCACGAAGATTCGACCAGCCATTCCTTTTCCAAATTATGCGAAATCGGGGGTGTTTCTGTATTCTACACAAAACCAGCAGACGCAACCAAATATACCGACACTGCAGGCATTCTTGCTCATTATGACAATATGTTGAAGCATAATGGCGACAAGCCCTGGACATGGATTTTTGATAGCGCCGGATTTGGAATGAAACACGCGCTGGAAATCAACACAGGTATTGGGATTGCAAAGCTTATTACCTCCAAATATTCTAAAAACTTGCAAAAGATTATCGTGAAAAATCCGACATGGCATATTAAACTTATGTATACATGTGTCTCCCCTTTTCTCTCTACAAAGGTAAATTCAATGGTAGAATTCAAATATGATTCTGCATAGTAGAGAGAAAAAGAGTGACAATTTTTAATTCCAAAAAATGAAATATTCGGTCATACCTTCTAATAATTCTCGCTCCTTTTTGACCTTTGCGTGTGCTACTGGTTTATGTATGCATTTTAATATGTCTTTACACAAGGCTTCGCACTCGATAATTGCTTGCGTTTGCATTTTATTACATATATCCTTCTGCTCTTTTTTATGTATTTCACTCTTGTCCATGACAATGTGTATATTGTATATATTTATAAATTATTATTATAACGATTGTTATACTATTGTGGCTTTACAAATATATATAGATATTGGTATTCATAACCAACTTTCAATAAGTCAATTTTTCCTTGCAGAAGAAATCCGGCTTCTTGTGCCATTACTATGATTGCCTTGTGTGGTTCCATATAAAATGTGTGTTTATTCTTGCGGGTCTTGTCGCTATCCTTTTCCTTAAATTTCTCTGTAAAAGTAGCGACATTTTTATCTGGATCTAAATTGAAATTGGCTACATATTCCATGTTATTAAACATGACTTTGGATTGTGTGATGCGCTCCTTTGCATATCTTTGTGGCGATACCAAAAACAGAGGGTTTGCGGGCGGAAGAATGGGATCAAACATATCTCTCTCGACGACATGCACAACTAAAAAACCTCCAGGCATGAGCCATCTCATAGTATTATTAAAGAATGCAACCTTATCTTTGAAATAATATATGCTAAAGTACAAACAAAGAATATGAGTGTATGAACCAGGCATAAACAAAGAGGAGTCCATCACATTTCCTTCAACAAATTTATATTGGGGGTAATTTTCTTCTGCCTTTTTCACCATGGCTTTAGAAGAATCAACCCCAGTAGCCTTTATGCCTTGAGCTTCGAGTAATGCAACATGATGACCAGTTCCACTACCAATATCCAACACAATACTTTCACTAGTCGGTGTGGTTGCATTTATAATTTCGCCAATCTCATAATTATCCTTTGCTTGATTGAATACTAGCTGATCATATAAGCCTGCATAAAAATCATCGTAAATATCGGGGCCTTCCTTCAACGTAAAAACATCCTTTTGTATAAATCCTTCTTTGGTTGAAGATTTATTTCTATTCATTATGGTGTTAAATGTAGCTACACCTATCAACAATATCAATACTAATATTAAAATAATTGCCCATCCAGACAAATCATTAAAGATGGATGCTATAGAATTTTCTTTCATATATATGTTATAGTCATATTTTTTTTGTATAAATCATATTTAATGAATATCGATTTTGAAATAAATGATATACGCGAACAGAGGGATTTTAAAGGTGTTACATTTTCAGGATTTAAAAAATCGGAAGTCAGAAAAGAATTACTAAATAGTTTAACTAATTCAAGATTGGAACCCTCCTGTTATTGGAGCGCAGAATTAATATGCGCGGGCCATTTTGCAGACCTATGGGAAATCATATTTTTTTTTTATAGCAAACACGTTCATCTAGGAAGTCCAAAATTGGCAATCTACTTGGAAATGCGAATAAATAACTTTAAAGAGATCATTTCGGTAGGCTACGCTGGTAAGGAACTAAACCTGAGAAATAATGATAAACTGAGAAAATTAATGTGTGAAGTCGTTTGTATTTTGTGTGAAATAGAGAGAAAACATTCATTTGAAGAAATAAAAATAAATCAAGAGGATTTTGATATGACACATCTTACAGACAAGCTAAAGGCGCCAAATGTTTTATATGCACAAAGTGTATTTCAACCAGAAGACCCAAAAGAATTATACATTGCCGTCAATGAATTGTCATACAATTTATCTAAAGAGGGGCGAAATACGATTCATGCATGCTTTTGGCTAGAATGGATAATGGAATTTAAAAATGTCTGCAAAAGCAAGCGCGAAAAATGCGCATGTGAACGTAGAAGTTGGGCTCCAGTCGAAAGCAAGGACCAACTAGACATAGTTTGGCTCATTTGGGACATTTTCAAGAAAGAGGCTGAAAATCGAAAAAATCCGCTCATTAAGAAAATAATTAACAGCCTAATGACATTGTTTACATTGAAATTTTCGGCAAGCACTTATAAAAAGCGCAAATTTATAATGTATTTTATTATTTCGTTGTTGGTTGAAAATCCGAAAATGAACAATGAATTGATTAAGGATACTACAAAGGAGAAGGTTTCTCTTGTAGTAAACAAGGTACATTTGGTTTATAAGCAAATTAAAAAGAATGAGCAACGCCCTGCTACTGATTACTTGTTTCATAATATAAATCACAGCAATCTAGAAAAGACGATTGAGAAATTGGATAAAATGAACGACTTTGCAGAGACGTTTATTCCACGTCTCTAGTTTTAGATTTTATATTTTGTTCGTATAATATATAATATGAAATACGGGACAATGAGAAAACGTTCTAGCCAACGCGGAAGGCGAACACGCATGCGTGGCGGAAAAGCCGCATCTGCTTCTTCGTTATCCGCGTTTGAGAGCGAAATTGCGTGTAAATTTTTAGAAATGTTAAACAACATTAAATTATATCATTGGAAAACGTACAGCTATGCTACGCATAAAGCGACGGATGAATTGTATGCCAGTTTAGGTGTCAACATTGATAAGTTTGTTGAGGTTCTACTTGGCAAAGCACAAAACCGCATCAAAATGCGGACAAAGAATATACCAATCAAAGATATAAATACACCGCAAGAGTTCAAGAGAGAAATTGAGGCATACAAGAGTTATTTAGTCAATTTGAGCAATAACAAGGCACTTGGAGCGGGAGGGATGACGAATTCCGATTTATTGAATATTCGCGATGAGATTTTAGCAGATTTAAACCAATTCCTTTACTTATTCACCTTCAAATAAAGCCGGATACAATCAAAATACATATATAATCAAAATTTAATATATGTATTTTATTTATAATGTTGCCCTCACCGAAAAATGATTCATTTCCCGAATTACTAATAAATACTCCAAGCTTAGATTCAAGTTCAAGTAACGAAGGCATGTTTTCTTCGTGGTGGGTATGGATATTTATTATTCTATTATTGGCATATCTAGGATTCAATATTTTCAATTATTTAGCAAAAGGTGCGCAAACTACAAATGATGTTCTCTCGCCGTTTTGGGCATATATCATGTCCTTCTTTAATTACGGACCTACTATAACTCCTCCTGAAGACACTGGTGTAGACGCTGATGATACACATGAAACAGACACAAATGACAAACAAGGTGGTAGCACAGAGACTGGCAACAAACCAATCTCAGCAGAAAATGCACAACCCAACCCAGCTTCCTTATCAAAAATAAATCCGGAATCAACTAGTAATCCGAACGCACATGATAACGCGCAAAATACGGCGCTGAACCGCGCATTGAATATATCAAAACAACAGGAGCTACCCAAGCAAGATTATGTTGCAAACGATTCGTATGATAGCACACAACAAGGCAAGGCGGGATGGTGTTACATTGGAAGCGAGCAAGGGTATCGTAGTTGCAGTCAAGTCGGCGAGGCAGATACTTGTATGTCAGGTAATATTTTTCCCACACAAGATGTTTGTGTAAATCCCAGCCTGCGTGCCTAAACATTTGTAGTTTACTGGAAATTTATCACCGCTATTTGTCATAACATATCGTTGTCTAGGATAATATGTTGGTAATGCGTCATTATAACATAAAGGTATAACAGGACCAGGCACATCAGAGGCAGAACTTGGGTTGCAATTATCATTTGCTTTTGTAACAGATAAAACTTCTCCAGTACAAATATTTTCTGTTATATTACAAATTAAATTACCGCCGTCAGGAATAACCACACGGGGTGCAGGTTCAGTTGGTGGTTTGATATAAGGCAGTGCAGGAATAATGATAGGATCCACTGGTTTTTTAGGTAATTGCTGAGATGGACCAGTGTTTATATATATGGGTTCACCAGTAGGTTTTACATAAACAGGGCATGCGGGTGTGATGATTCCTAATTGATTATTGTTTAATTGAATTGATCTATTTATGTTTGGATTAGTAGGCAATACACTAGGAATCGTTGGTTCTACTGGAGTTGGACACGTAATAGGCTGGTTGGCAGGTGCTCCGTTATCCAAATAAATTGTCTTATAATTGACACGCCTTAAACCTTGTGTGTTTGGCATCGTTGTGGTCACAGATTGTGACGCCCATGTTGTATTACGATTTGTCCATTGTCCTTTGGCGATTTGCGAATAACGCTGTTGTTTGGTAAGATTGCTGCTATTATTTTTATACTGAAGAACATTGCCTTTATTTAACATGGCAATAGCACCCGCCTCTAGTGGACCTATTGTATCTACCGGCAATGTTGAACAAATTCCTTGAACACGACTCCAAACACGAGGTGGACGTGGAGGTTGGCCATTAAATGCAAAGCATGCCATTATATATACCGGGTTATTTTCTTTGCACCAATAATCAAGATAAAATCATATTTTTATTAAAAAATATGATAAGTAATAGATAATACTACGCTACGCCACAATAATTACGGATTGAACATATCTTGGTTGCCGAAAAAGTACCAACGTAGAGACAAGTAGTCGGGTTTTTTCATCTCTAAATCGCTTGCAGAATCGTCCAACATCTTACGATTTGGTCCGTTGTTAAAAAGGGCTAAAATCTTGGATGCATTCAAGGCCTGGTTAAAATACCACAAATTAGAAACATACCCGGAAAAGCCTCCGTTCGCACACAGCCAGACATCCCCGTAGTTTTGTTTGGGTACTCCGGCTAGCACGACACTCTGGGTTATGATACCATTAATATAAACATCCAATGTCGTATTTTGGCATCGAATAACAACATTTACCCATTTGTTCAATGGAATGTCTGGTATAGTCACCTCTTGGTTCATATCATTGTAAGTATTCATAACGATTGCAAGAGCATTTGTGTTGGGAGCTATATATAATCCTGGCGCGTTATTTGGATAGACCTTTCCATTTTGTCCAATACGTGACGGGTCGTCGCCCTTGTGGAAAATATGTTTATAAATGCCTGAGTTATATGTCAAATCATCTATGTATATCCAAACAGACCAAGTAAATTCAAGACCTTCGCGTTCATTTTGCGAACGCTCAATCGTTTTAGAACCTTTTATTGCTGGGTTTTGGCTAAATACTTTTAATTGCTTGCCTTCTTGCATTCCATCGATAAATCGCGGAGAGTTATTTGGACCAAGCGCCCAACTAAGTATACTAATTCCTAAACGTAGGAGAATAACAAATATAAAAAAGGTTAATAATAAGAATGCAACTTGGGCAACTAAACTATTTGATTCTAAAAAATCTTTGGTAGCATAGGGCGAAGCAGTAATTGAAAATTTATTATAATTTGAGTTATCTCCACTGAACATATCCATAATCTATATATATATACGATTAGATATTTTATGGAAATCTAAATTTATAATGTGAATTGCGCCTTTTCTTGATTATCTGTTAATAATGCAACTTTGACTTTATATTTACCAAACAAGTTAGAAAACAATCCAGCACCATATCCGGCCATATAAGTATCCCAAGCCATTTGCGGGTTCGATGCGGTATTCCAATATTGCAATTTGCTAGTCCAGCCATTAAAGCCTCCGTTTGGCGTTAAATAAATGTTTGCAGTAGGGTTAATTTTTGCAGTTCCGGGGAGAATACCAGTTCGGACAAGTTTGCCATCTATATAGACATCAAGCGTTCGGCCATATACACTAAAGAACAAGTTCACCCACTTTTGAATAGGCACGTTGACTATCTCTAGATAATGAACCATACCTTGAGAGTCTGTAGATGCGTTGGTATAGCAGGTAACCGCAATAGTCAAGTTGTTTTCTTTGCCGCCTAACACTACAAATGGGCATGGCTGTAGACTAGATAAATCTTGCGGATTGTTAGTATTGCTGGTAGTTCCAGTCGTATTAGTTGTTGTTGTTGTACTGGAATCAGTACCGCTCGTCATAGGTTCAGATGCCAATGCTGTGCCCGATCGACCTAAAATGACTTTTTGTTCGCCATAGCGATAATTCCAATCATTAATATAGAACCAAACAGAGTAGGTGAAATTGCTAGAGTTCATATTATTGGCGCCCGAACTACTTGGATTAATCATTGTCATGACATTACCAGCAGTTATTTGTGCATTCAACATATCTCGTTCCTTTGTAATATACGTAAAAATAACATATAATAAAACCATTATTACAAGTATCCATAAAATTGATTGCCACTCCATTATATAATATATATCTTCATAAAAAAAATATTTATTATAGAATTTATACATTATATTCTATTGGACGTTTTTACTGATAAGGTCCGCGTTTGTTTCTGCAAACGAAAGCGTTGGTGGTGTTCTATCTTTTACAGAATTGTATAATGCTAATATACTATTTGAATCTAATACATAGTTATAATACATAACGTTACATATTGCTCCATTTATACCATTTGATGAGCCAATCGTCATTGCATCGAGCTCCATATACGGAACAATATTTTTGGCGGACTTCACCAGTTTTCCATTATAAAATATATCTAAAATACCTCCATTATAATTAATGAGAATATGGTTCCATTTTTGCAATAACACATTTTCTAATTTGTAGATAATAACATCCCCATTTTCGTCCTTGTCCATATTGGAACGCGCTATTCTATCATCTGTAAGGTCCTTTATTTTCGCAGTAATCATCATGGTATTATTGCTCGCCTTGTACAATATGGTTGGTTTTCCTCCATAACTAAATACTGGCGTATATTTATCAAACGACGCACTAGTACTTGGGGGCACTGCATCAAGATACAACCATAATGAAAGGGCGTAATTATATTCATACACGGGATTGACGTCTGCAGGATCCATATCATTCAATGGTACATATGACGCAATCGTATAAGGCTGGTTTAAAACGACCGATTCGTTTACTAATATTTTTCCACCTTGATATGTAGCAACAACCCATTGCAGACCCATCGGCAGAAGATAATAAATTGCAATCAATAGAATGCTAATAACAAGTAATATGACTTCAGGTAGCCTGGTCTTTTCCTTTTCCTTATAAATCTGAGCTACGATTGCGTCAAGTATACCTGCAAGTATACATGGGATGTATAAAATGGTATTTACTACTAATCTAAACCAAGGCCAAGACTGCAAAATGGGGCTTCTAACCAATACTTTATACATCAATGTAAGAAGGGTTGAAATAATCAGGACGTTCAATATAATAGACAAGGTAGGTGATGTGCTTGACGTGTTAAAAATCATAAAAACCAGGAACAACATGAAAATTATGCTACAACTTACGCCAAAAGCGAGTTGAAATAGGTTAATTACATATGTTGGTGTAGGAGGTACATATGAATATACATCAGATTTTGAAAACGCCAATACATAATAGAGTATGATTGCAAATAAAAAACAACCAATAACAAGAGATGTTATAGTAACTGGTCCAAAATAATCAGTCGATAAATTCAACAAGTCATAATAATACATGACAAATACTAATGAAAGAAATAAAACCATGATGGACAAATATTTTATTCTTATTGCAGTTAACAGATTATTTGTCAGAAATTTCAAAGGATTATATTTATACGTTATTCCAATGAGACCAATAAACGTCAAAATAGATATAAAGTCGGTTGCATTGCGTGCGGAGAATATATTTGTTTTCTTTTCATTATTGTCTTGGTTATCAATATTAACTTCGTTATTCACAACATCAACCATGCTTAATTAATATATATTAAGAATATAAATTTTATTGTAATACTTACTAGGGAGACGTCATTTACATATTTTCCATTGCTGTTTTTTTACCATGACATTCGCGACACAAAGCAACTAAATTTCCAACGTCATTTCCGCCGCCATATTCTAATCGTTTTATATGGTCTACTTCAAACCAAGCAGTTAATTGATTTTCGCAGTCACCGCATTTCCAATTTTGTTGGGCGGCAACAAATTTTTTCTTGGTTTCGCTTACCGAACGCTTCGTCGCCTTTTTGCCCGATTGAAGTATTCGTTGCTCATTCAAGTTATTTGAATCCATAAATGATGACATGAATGAGCCTGTTCGCGTCCCTTCCCCTGTAGCACCTCCTCCACTTTGATCACCAGTCGTAAAATCCAAAATAGGATTAATCATATTCATGGACGTCTTATTTATTGGCATGTATTTTACCATATTATTTGCATGCATTAGCATATTTTTACATTGGGCAGGGTTGCGCTTCAAAAGTAAATAAATGCCTACGCCTAAAACTCCATAAAACGCCATTTGATAATATTTTTTACCCGCCATTAACATTTTAGTGTATTTACCATCATGATATGTGTTATATATTAAAAATCCAGTTATAACTACCAACACTAATTCGACGCGCATATATAGATAATTACGAAAAGAAAATCGTAATTATATTATGATTGACAATGAGACTAAGCTATAAACGTAATGTTTGTGCTTTTATCATATTTGCTCATCAATCCAGTTCCAGCAATATGTCCCCACATGGGAAGAAAGATTTCGGTAGCTTTTCCTAGATATACGGACGAAAAACAATATAAACTTCTAGAACATATGATTACATCGCAATTAGACAAAAATGTCAAATCCATATCGGCATCATTATTACGAATCCGAGGATATTGTAAATTTACATCTCCAAGTGGCGACGCGACGATTACGACATTATGGTCTGGATATTTGGCTTTGGCGCGGTTTATAAATTCTTGTACTCTATTTTCGGCAATGGGAGCCTGACAATCGTGCGTATTATAATGTCGTCCCCAACCACCGATAGCAATACCACGTCTCTCAAAAAATAAACGCTCGTCTTCGAGGTCAATATTTATATTTCCCGAATTTAATCTATCGCGATAATACTCTGCTGACAACATACCATTATAATCATAACGACTAGAAACATCATCTAAACGCAAATGCACGCCGATTGTTTTCTTGAAGTCAACATCTGGGAAGGTATATCCTTTGCTTACTATCAACCCGTCTAATATATCTCTCATTTTAGAATATAGATGTGTCTTGAAGTAGCTAACCAAGTCGCATTCTATTTTTTTGCACACCTTCATATTGTTTCCAGGCCAGTCTTGTTGATTATTTTCTACAAAGTGCTCAGTCCATAAATGGTCATGAGAACCAAGTTCATCACCCAATTCTTTATTGTATTTATGCAAAAAGGTTGCAATCATTTGCATAAAAATACTATCACCGAATAATATACCGGCGCTGTCGTGAATAAACCATTTATGGTAATGCGCGTATATAATTTGCATAAGATACCAAGTAAAAGTCGCCCCCATTCTGTCTGGTCTGCCAATTAAAATAATAAACATGGCTCTATTTGTAATAATAAACGATTAAAAAAAGAATTATTTACCCAATTTTCTCTAAAATAAATTCCTTAAATCATGTACCAAATTCTCTATATCAATATTTTCAGTCGGCATTCTAAATAGGTAGGTTATAATGAGGTTGTTTATTTTTTCATTTTTATAGCCGGCTTCCAAGAATGCCGCATAACATATTATAAATCCCCATAAATCAAGCAGTTTCAGAAATACATTTTGAAAATATCTCATCGTATCAAATTGCCCATTTTGCGTGTATTCAAGTAAAATAGCGCTTAAATATGGTATAATAATAGTCTCTTGAATATTTTGTTTGCCTGTTATATCTCTCCATATTGATGTAATTGTTTTAATATGTCCTTTACCTCGTTTTGTATTCCATTTTTCAAGATATCCTTTTAAAAAAACAGCTACAGAATTATTGTCTAAATGTGACGTTGTCTTTAAAAACGTAGAATACATGGTTTTGAAAGTATTATTAAACAATATTATAGAAAACGGCAAGTTATATTGAAATGGTTTACCTTGCAACACACTTGGTATATTTTTGCCACTTGCTGTATACATTGACAACCCCCAATCAATTAATCTTACATATTTACTCGTATCCACTACTATGTTCGCCTCTTTAATATCCGCATGATATACGTGATATTTATTCATAGGTAATATTCCATTCATAAGTAGTTGAATCATGCGTATATTCAAGTCCTTCATTCCATCTAGCGATAAACCAGAATAAATATAAGTGCCCAATTCAACGCCACCATCTTGTAAATTTAAACTCGATAGTTTATCAAGATTGCTATTTATATTTGTAGAATTAATATCCCGCTTTCTTAATACTTTGCATTTTACATCAAAATTATTCAAGTCAGACCGAGTTAATGGCGCAGGTTGACAGATATTTGCTCCTTCAATAATAAAATAATTTTTATAGTTGGGTATTTTTTGTAAAATGGGTAAAAATTTGGTTATTTCCATATATTCGCGTTTAACGTATTTGTTCAACATCAATTTTGATATTGTTTTTGAAGCACGTTTGCGCGTGCCGTTACATATAAGCGCGGGGCGAAATACGCACCCATAGCCTCCAGACCCGATCACTTTACCTCCCCGTTTTCGTCGCGTACGGGTGTTTAGTCCACGACGACGGGATTGTTTATACTTTCTTGTTTTCATAACTATGTTATTATATTATTGTGATATAATAATACTTTTGAACCAGGATTTACTTGTCATATAAATAATAGATGGATGAACCAACTAGACAAATAATCCCCAAGTGTATTGCTTTCTCTCTTAGGCGATAATATTCACTAAATTTCACCTCTTTCGGTTTATATGCTTCGTAATATTGAACGTAAAATTCACTTAAACTAATCTTGCGTTTTTCTAATTTTTCATTTATTTTATTATGTATGAAATGCATCCACCGAACAAATGAGTCTCGAGAATCTAAATAGGGGGAAAGAGGATATTCGTCTAACAATTTGCTAAAATCGGTTGCATGCTTTTCTACGGGAATGAACAAGGGTAAATTTTGTATGAAATCATAGTATTTTTTTTTTGTGACGGCATTTGGATACTTTGGATAATTCATTGAAATAGTATGCAAGAAAAACCAATAATGTGGCCCAAAAACCTTTGGGTCTAATGCCATTATAGTAAAATACATATAAAAAGATTACAAGATAAACCTATAATGCACAAAATGGTTGCTCATTCGTTATGTAATAATTGTGGAAAACAGGGACATTCCTTTCATCAATGTAAATTACCGATAACAAGCTACGGAATCATATTATGTCGTCCAAGTAATAAAGGCGTACAATTTTTAATGATTCGGCGGAAGGATAGTTTTGGATACATTGATTTTATACGTGGCAAATACTCACCCTACAATATTGAACAATTACAGCATACCATCAATGAAATGTCGGTGAACGAAAAAAAACAAATTATAAACGAACCATTTAATAAATTATGGGCAATGATGTGGGGAAATACGTCATCGGATAATCAATTTCGTAGTGAAGAATCCATTTCTGTTAAAAAATTTGAGTTAATTACAAATGGCGTCTATATTAACAATGTTAAATATACCTTGCGGGATTTAGTCGAGAAAAGTGATACGGCTTGGACGGAAACTGAATGGGAATTTCCAAAAGGGCGACGCAATCCTCAGGAAAGAGACCTTGATTGCGGACTACGTGAATTCGAAGAGGAAACTGGATATTCACAAGATAGTATTGCAATAATTGAAAATATTTTACCATTTGAAGAGATATTTATTGGGTCGAACCACAAGTCTTATAAGCATAAATATTTTTTGGCATATATGAGTGAATATAAGAATCAAGAAAAGGATGACATGGTTAATTTGCAAAACTATCAAAAGTCTGAAGTATCCAAGTTAGAATGGAAAACCTTTGACGAATGTTTAAAATCAATTCGCCCATATAATTTAGAAAAAAAGAAAATTATTACAAATATCAATAACTTGCTACAACAATATAAATTATATTATTCTACGTAATATATAAGTATGTCTTATGAATTAAAACAGGAATATGAATTAAATAAATGCGACAATCCTGAAAATCAATATAGCAAAGAATGTAACACCTTTTTGTTGAAAAAAGAGTTGGCGGAATATAATTATTTATCTGAGAATTCCGACGAAAATGAATCATTATATCCATCGTTAGACGACCCCAATTTTATTATTAAAATTGCAGAGAAAAAGGAATTTAATGACACTAGATATGATGGGGATATATATCAAGATATACAAAAACGCGCAGATATGTTAAGCGTCGCCGAATTTGAATTGGCTCCGCATCAGCTATTTGTTAAAAACTTTCTCTCATCTCAAACACCTTATAATAGTTTGCTGTTATATCATCAATTAGGCACTGGTAAAACGTGTAGCGCGATTGGTATTTGCGAAGAGATGCGCTCTTATTTAAAACAAGTCGGCATACAAAAACGGATTATTATTGTTGCGTCCCCCAACGTGCAGGATAATTTTCGTCTACAATTGTTTGACCAGAGAAAACTGAAATTGATTGATGGATTGTGGAATATTCGCGCATGCACTGGAAATAATTTAATTAAGGAGATTAACCCAATGAACATGAGGAACATGACAAGGGAAAAGGTAATCAGTCAAATAAATACTCTTATAAACACGTCTTATTTGTTCTTGGGTTATGATGGGTTTGCAAATTACATTACAAAGATTTTAAATTTTAATAATGAAAAGTCAAATCAAGCACAAGCGATACGAAATCTGCGTGCAGAATTTAACGGGCGATTAATTGTTATAGACGAGGTCCATAATATACGAATCTCAGAGGACAATGCAAATAAAAAGGTTGCATTGTATTTGATGAAATTAGTCAAGTCAGTTGATAACTTGCGTTTATTATTGCTTTCTGCTACACCCATGTACAATACATATCGCGAAATCATATGGTTATTAAATCTAATGAATGCAAATGATCGACGCGGACAAATTGACATTAAGAACGTATTTGACAAAATGGGCAATTTTAAACCAGGTGGCGAAGAATTATTGATACGAAAAGCGACAGGTTATATATCTTATATACGCGGTGAAAATCCATACACGTTTCCGTTTCGCGTATTTCCAAATATATTCAGTCCTGCCAATACTTTTATGGATAATGCTTATCCAAAATATCAAATGAATGGGAAAATTATTACCAAGGAAGGTGCAATTAAAATATTAAAGGATCAAATATATACGACGAATATTGGATCATATCAATCGTTGGTATATAAGGTAGTTATTGATGGGTTGCGAAAACGCGCACCGGTCGCAGTAAATCAGTTTGGCGATTCGCGTAAGATGCCCACATTTGAAAACATGGAGACGTTTGGGTATACTATGCTACAATTACCCATTGAATCATTGAATATGGTATATCCCATAGATGGATTAGAAGAATTTGCTGAACGCGTCCAACCAATTGAAAGGTATTCAGATGGAACTGAAGAGGAACTTATCATTGAGCCCGAGCTAGTAGTAGATATGATTGCACCAGAACCGGTTATTGTACCTGAGCCAGTAGATGATGATGCGATTATTACTATCAAGGTGAAGCGTTGCCCAAACGGCACACGTCGAAATCCAAAAACAAAGGAGTGTGAAAAAATAAAACAGAAACAAGAAAAGATTGTTCAAGAAGAAGAGAGAGAACCGGTCGAATATGGACCATTTGTTATGAATGCTACACAGGTAAACCCTGAACCGATTGAAGATTTAGATATCGATTTTGCGAATTTGCGCCTGGAAGAGCCGCCTCCACAAGTTGATATTACAAATCGAGAATCAAGTGAAAACTCTATACCCGATGCTCTTACTGAAGCACTAGAGGATGTGGAAGTGGATATTACCGCGGAACCTTCAAGTGAAAACTCCATTGCTAGCACTGGTGGAGATCCATCGCCGAATTCTATCGAGACGGGTATGCGCGACAATGATTACATTAATTACCACGATTTAACGGGTAAAAAAGGATTATCTAGAATTATGTCCTTTGTTGATAGACCTTCACAAGAAAAGGGGTCATATGCATATAAAACTGAAAAATTCGGCAGAATTTTTGCTCCAAATGAAATCGGGAAATACAGCAGTAAGATTAAGAATATATGCGATATTATTTTAAAATCCGAGGGCATAATACTTGTGTATTCTCAATACATAGACGCTGGAATAATACCAATTGCTCTTGCATTAGAAGAACTCGGCTTTACACGAAATGGAAGCGCCTCCTTATTTAAAGAACCGCCGACTTTGCCGATTGATTCAATCACTATGCAACCTAAAAATACTGCTGGAGGCAATTTTTCACCTGCAAAATACGCAATGATTACCGGCGACCCTCGTATTAGCCCAGATAACCAAGCAGAGGTGAATGCGATTACAAATGATAATAATAAAGACGGGACCAAAATAAAGGTAGTCCTTATTTCTAGGGCAGGTTCAGAGGGCGTAGATTTCAAATTCATACGACAAGTACACATTTTAGACCCTTGGTATACCATGAATCGTATAGAACAAATCATTGGGCGCGGTGTGCGCAGTTTTAGCCATAAAGATTTACCATTTGAAAAACGAAACGTGGAAATTTATTTACATGGTACGATACTAGAAGACAATAAAGAGGAGGCTGCCGATTTATATGTGTATCGTGTAGCAGAATACAAGGCTGTGCAAATGGGGCGTGTTGCGCGCATACTAAAAGAAACTGCCGTTGATTGTTTGTTAAACAACGACCAAGTGAATTTTACACAAGAAAATATGCATATAAATGTTAGACAGGTATTGTCTGATGGAAAGGTGATAGAGGCGTTTCCAGTGGGCGACATGCCGTATAGTGCAACATGCGATTATATGGAGACTTGTGAGTTTAAATGCAAGCCTTTTAAAAATATAGAGGCGGGCGATATTAACAATGACACATATAGTGAATCGTTTATCACGATGAACAATGATAAATTAATACAAAAGGTGAAGGAATTGATGAAGGAAAAGTTTTTTTATAAGAAGAATGAACTTCTCTCTAAAATCAATACACCAAAACCCTATCCATATGTGCAAATATATGCGGCGCTTACACAACTCATTGAAGACGGCAGTGAAGTTATAGTGGATAAGTACGGCAGGAGTGGATATTTAGTAAATATCGACGAATATTATTTGTTTCAGCCATCAGAGTTAAATAGCCAGAATTCGTCGGTATTTGATAGGTCTGTGCCCATTGATTATAAGCACAATATGATAAACTTTGAGTTTAATGATGAAGTTGCGAAGAAAGAATCGCCCCAAGAACCTATACAGGAAGAGAGAGAATTACAATTATCGGTTGATATGGATAAAAAAACAGAAAAAGATGACAAAACCAACCGCCTAATTACATTGTGTCAAGCCGAGTATGACCTTGCGCTAAGTTTTATCTCTCAAGAGAGAGTTCCGCGTGGAGATGATAATTGGTACAAACATTGCGGTGTGGTCATGGGCAGACTTATGAAAGAATACCCCGACATATCATTAGAAGAGTTGAAGGGATATTTGATAGACCACATATTGGATTTGTTGGTATATGATGACAAACTACAATTGTTGAGTTATATTACAAAACTACAGGTAGTAGATGAAACCTCGTTTGAATACAAAATCAAGTCTTATTTTGATAAATATATTATTAAAGGCGCGGGTCTAACTGGTATTATTATGTATACCAAAGACGATCGAAAATTATTGATATTAAATGCAGACGATATGTGGGTAGACGCCGAACGCGAAGACCAAAAAGATTTGACAAATGCGATTAAAGAAAAATATACTATAAATTCGAGCCAATTTAATCAATATGTTGGCTTTATTGGATACGAGGCAACAAATAAATATCTTGTATTTAAAGTCAAAGACAATCTTGCAAAAAGAACACTCGGTGCGCGATGCGACCAGGCTACCAAGGCGAAAAATTTAGTCTTGTTAAACAAGGTAGTAGGCGAAGATGATAAATATACCAAAGAGAATATCAAACCCTTAACCGACACTAGTGTGTGCTGTCTACAAGAATTGCTAATGCGTTATTACAATAGTAGAGAGAGAAATGGTAAGATATGGTTCTTGGACCATACAAATGCAAAATTACACAACTTTTAATTAGCCAAAAATCTTATTATTTCTGGCTTTGAATGTGTAATATAATATTGTCTACACATGGTTTCCATATATTTATATCATTCCATACATTATTTTTTTCTGTATGAATATTTTTTATTTTATCAGTTTCGAATATTTCCTTTGTTGAATTAATAAAATAAACATTTTCTTTTTTATAATATTTTAAAAAAAATTGTTGTAATTTTAGTACGTCATTTGTGTTATATCTGCATAAAACAATAATTGGGTGTTGATCATTAATAATATTGTTAAATCTTTCAATTCTTCTATTATATTTAGCTAACACATCATTATGATAATTTATCCAATCATCACATATAAATTTACCACTTTCTTCACCAAATACACCTTCGCCAATATTATCAATATTAATATCACTATTACTTAATGGATAATCGTGTGGAAATTGAAACCCATATTCATCAATTAATCTTGTTTTAGAGCGATTAAATTTTAAATTTTTATGAAATTTAGAAAAGTTGTCTTCAAAACACCTTTCTAAAATAGTTATATTAGAAACAACCCAATCAAATGGAAGCGCAAATTCGCGTAAATTTAAATTTCTTAATGCTGCTGCTGGAGAACAATCATATCCAAGTGTTAAATAATGAATTGACATTATAATAACTACATTATAAAATATAATAAATGTTACGCAAATAGTAATACTATGACCACTAGTGATATTCTATTAATCATACTTATGTTTAGCGGAAGTATAGTATTTTGTTGTGTTGCAAATTACATGTGTTGTAGTGAGGAGGACTTCATAGAGCGACCCACAATGCCATTACAAAATAAAGACACTGCTGGTGTAGTTGTCATACAAGACATATGAAAATACATTTTACACGGGGATGTTATATAAAAAAAATGAAAATCAGTTAAAAGAATTGTCTATATAGTATATAATGATGGAAGCGCAACCTTCTAAATTAAAATTCAAAAAGAAGGATAATAAAAGGGAGCAAAA
>Ga0315284_10004953_pt1 | contig 18930 bp, 20 predicted proteins | sample YL17G09_16_MG_FD_203696 | JGI IMG/M metagenome (GOLD analysis project Ga0315284, IMG submission 203696) | Sediment microbial communities from Yellowstone Lake, YNP, Wyoming, USA - YL17G09_16 | ecosystem: Environmental > Aquatic > Freshwater > Lake > Sediment | place: USA: Wyoming | collected... | reverse complement strand
AATGCGAGGGATGGGATTCGAACCCAAGAACTCCTGCGAGATCAGGCCCTGAACCTGACGCCGTTGACCTGGCTTGGCTACCCTCGCGCTTGTATACATTATGTATGAAATTACATAAAGATAGGGGATCACACTCCCTTACCGGCGTTGTTCCCGTTCAGGGATCTCTTCATCTGCCGGTCACGGAGCTCATTTCGCTTGATCTTTCCTGACACGGTCTTTTGGAGCGATTCCACAAACTCGATTACCCACGGGTATTTGTACGGTGCAGCACTCATTTGATTGCAGGGTAACCGCCAGAATAAAAAAAATCAATACCCGATTACCTTCAGGCCAGGGATTTTTTCAAAATGCTGGTCGTGGGTGATGATCTCCCCATCATTACAGAGGGCAATTGCAGCTATCACTTCATCGAAATCCCCGATGGGATTACCCTTTATGAATAACCCTGCCGCAATACTGCCAAAGACTTCGTAGATGGTCTCGTCAACCGGCAAGAGGGTAAATAATTCCAGGATGGTCCTGACTTTTATCAGGTTATTGCTGTTCCCTGAAACATATGCCCCTTTGTATAACTCCATGGCAGTTATCGCGGTTGTAGAAAGAGCAATGCCCTGCTGTTCAAAACCTGCATACCGCTTTAGTGCCCCACGGTCTCTCCGCATCAGGTCAACAACGAATGAAGTGTCGGCAAGCGGCATCAGAACGTGACCTCACGCATCCTGCCTTTCCGCATCTCCCGGGATACCTTCTCAATACTATCGGCCAGATCAGTACAGTCCCCGAGTTCGGCAAGCACATCCGATAATTTCCGCCTGACCGGGTAATACTTTACAATCACTTCAGAGAAACTTGTTTTTTCATCTTTCTTTAATTCCCTTAGCCGGTCGTACGCCTCTTCTGTTATGCTGATGGTTTTTGTGGCCATGATCAGCTCTGTGTATGTATGTGTATTTAATGATAATCGCGAGAGGGTTTTGCCAGATGCCACATACATCCTGCTGTCAGGAGAATGCACGCCATCACAATTATCGGGACAGGCGTTGAGCGGCGGAGCGGGGTCATGAGGTTGCCAGTACCGTTCAGGATCTTCTTAAAAAACCCGATGAAAAATTTTTCACGAAATAAAAAAAAGTACCCTCACATTTTGATCTTAACGAGAAAATGATGGTAACCGATAAAAAGCCAGTCAGGTCAGGCTACTATGCCATGAAACAAAAAAAATTAATGGAACAATTATCAGGAAAAATGGTCCGGGGTTTCAGGATTGTTCTTTTGTCGGCTCTGTTGAAATCCTAGAGAGAAACAAGCAGTCGCTCTTGGGAGCTCTTTGCACATCATGCTTCCACCCCCGCCACTCGGGCAATCCCCACTATTGCAATAATCATCAGAAGGTTGATGAAAAACCTTAACAAAAGAGGGGGTAAGAGGATGCTCCCCACATGCTGCCTCCCCCTCTGGGGGAGAGTGGGGGTCACCCTCCTGGCTGCCGCAGAGAATAAGCGAATTTCCGGAAAAAGAGGATTTCAACAAAGCCCTTTAGTCATGAAAATTGCGAGATCTTCCGGCAGACTAACACTAAAAAAGGAGATTGCTCTGGGTGGTGAATACATTTCATTGCCCGGGATGAGGCTTATGAGATTCGTGCAGGTTTTTATAAAAAAACTTCGTGACCCATGCTGGTCTCATCTTTTCATACCACTATCCGGCCACTTGCCAAAAAAACCGTTCGTGACGTGATCTCCACCGAGGGGACATAAAGATTGTCCATTAGTATTATGATTCAGGGCAAAGCATAGTATAGTGGATGGCAGAGAAAAAGTACGAATCATTAAAAATTGAGAATATCGTAGCATCTGGCGTTATTGCCAATTCCATTGATCTTGCTGATGTTTCAAGCAAGATAAAAAGCTGCGAACTCAATACGAAGCGATTTCCCGGCGCGGTCTACCGCATTGAGAAACCAAAGATTGCGTCCCTGATTTTTTCATCAGGTAAGGTCGTACTCACCGGTATCCGGGACAAAAAAGCGCTTACTGACGGGCTGAGAATCATCATGAAATCCCTTAAGGAGGCTGGTGTTGATACCTTCAAGGAACCCAAAGTCGCGATAACAAATATTGTCTGTTCCTACGATATCGGCAAATACATCAATCTCAACAAGGTGGTCATCACCCTCAACCTCGAAAATATCGAATATGAACCGGAGCAGTTCCCCGGGCTTGTATACCGGATCAAGGATCCCAAGATCGTCGCTCTTCTCTTCTCTTCGGGAAAGATCATTCTCACGGGGGGCAAGAACCTTGAAGATATCAAGAGGGGACTTGATTTCCTCGAGCAGAAACTCGAGAGTATCATGTAAAGGGGAAAAATCACCCGTTTTCCTTTTTTTTAAAGTATCTATGACCAGTAGCGGTGGGTCCGGATAAAATTTCGTTCTGCTTTCATGATCTCGCGATAGAAAGCATCGCCGTCAGTCAGGGTGGCGAGAATGCGGGATGTGCTCTCCACACCGACACCCCGTGCCGAAAGGGCAATCACCGCCTTCTTCCCGCTGGACAGGACAATATTGGCATTTTTCAAGAGACGCTGCTCGATCACATGCTCACCGGGTGTTTTCCGGGGTTTCCGGATAACCGCATACAGCTCATCTTCATACGGCTTGAGTGCCGCAATAAGGCGTGCCCCGCATTTCGGGCACTGCGGGTGATCGGGTACGCGGGAGACAACCGTCCGGCTCTTCCAGTCCCGGCAGTTCATGCACACGAGCAGCACATCATCCTGGTCAAGCCTGCGTTTCAGCGTGGCAAGCACTGCCTGATCAGCAGTGGGGGGAGGGATCTGGTCCCGGGATGAAAGCAATCCCCCGGCACCGATCATCGAATGGGGCCCCAGTGCAACGCAGATCTCTCCCTGCCTTACCTGGCGGACAATGTCTGCTGCAGTCTCACTATCCATATATTCCGAGAGCAGTTCACGGTAGGCTTCCTGGTGCACAACCGTTCCTTCAAAGTATTCAAGCAGGCGCTGGATACTGATCTTTTCATAGTCGGCATCCGGATCGATCGCCCCGAACTTCTTTGCGATCTGTACCAGTTTCCACTTGAACAGTGCGGTGCGTTTCAGGGCAAGCCGGAGAATGCCCGGCAGGTGAGCGGGGTCAAGGGAGAGCAGCAGGTCACGCACATCTGCAGCCCGGATGGATGAAGGCAGGCGCAGGAGCATGCGATAGGCATCGAGTTCGAGCCCGACCGTTGTCCCGTACCGGGCTGATATGAGTATGGAAAGTACCCGTCCGAGAGCTTCGTTCGTCTTGTGCCCGGCACAGACATTGCAGACTACCCCGTCTTCGGTATTTTCCAGCGTAATGAGCTGATCGGTAGGGACAAGGGAGCGGTTTTTGTCCATTTCGGCCAGGAAGTGCGTGGCAAACCTGATACCCTCCCGCTCCGGGGTATACTCTGAGATATCACGCCGCCTCCGCATCGCCCCGACCTCGCGGGCGACCGGGAAGGGTACCGGGATCTGCTCGCCTTCCCACGACGGGAGTTCTCCCTGCGCTTTCTTTGCAGGTTCTACCGTGAGTTTCCCGTCAGCAATCTCAATGACGCGCCAGAGCTGCCCCTTGGTTATGAAGACTACCCCGGTATGCACCCACCCGACGACAAACGATTCGTCAAGTGTTCCAACCGTTCTCCGGGAGACCATATCAAAGATCGGCACCTTTCGCTCATCGTGGATCATCGAGAGGTTCCCGGCAAGGTAACGCCGGGCACGTGCCGTCGTGACAATCCGGCTCCCGTCAATCCGGATTAACCGGTGCTCCTCCATCTGCCGGCACACGTCATCGAGGAGCGTACCGCCATTGGTAAAAATGCTCGTGCGTTTGAGAATCTCACGGATTTTTTCGCGTTCGATCTCCCCGTACTCAACCGCAATCGCAGCAACCTGGTTGGCAAGCACATCCGCGGCATTCCGGTGGGGCACCACCAGTTCGATCTCGTTCGCCCGGGCCTTCTTTGCAATGACCAGGGATTCCAGCAGGTCATCAAAACCGGTTGCAAGGATGGTCCCCCGCGAGATCGTGTTCAGCTGGTGTCCGGCACGTCCCACCCGCTGCACGAGCCGCGCGACTTCGCGGGGGGATCCAAACTGGATCACATGGTCTACCCTCCCGATATCAATACCGAGTTCCATCGATGAGGTGCAGATAAGCGTCCGGATCTCACCGCGTTTGAACCGTTCCTCGGCATCGATGCGCACCTCTTTAGAGAGTGAACCATGGTGCACTTCGACATCCCCGCGTTCGTACAGGGCATGCCCCAGCGCTTCGGCAGTCACCCGGGTGTTCACAAAGACAAGGGTCGATCCTTCCCGCTGCAGCGCTTTTGAGAGCATTGTGGTCTGCTGTGAGAAATTATCGCCAACGTACTGAACGGTAATATCCAGCTGTTTTGCTACGGGGACCTGGACTACAGAAAACGGGCGTGCACCGCAGAGAAAACGCCCGATATCCTCAGGATTTCCCACGGTTGCCGACAGACCGATGCGCTGGAATTCACCGGCATACACGTGGAGCCGTTCAAGCGCAACAGCGAGCTGGGCGCCGCGTTTGCTTCCGGCGAGTTCATGAATCTCATCGACGATCACGAACCTGACCTGCGGGAGGTGCTTCCGGAGCCGTTTTCCCATGAAAAGTGCCTGGAACGTCTCCGGCGTGGTTACCAGGAGGTCGGGTGGGGACAGGGCCTGTTTACGCCGTTCACCCATCGGTGTGTCCCCGTGCCGCACACCAACCGACAACTTAAGCTCGCTGCACCACCACTGCATCCGTGCAAGGATATCACGGTTGAGTGAACGCAGGGGGGTAAGGTAAAGCGCCTTGATGCCTCCACCGGCAGGCATTGACATGAGGGCATTAAAGACCGGAAACATCGCGCTCTCGGTCTTTCCCGTGCCGGTCGGTGCGATCAGGACGACATGGTTCCCCTTGAGGATCAGCGGGATCGCCTGCTCCTGGGCATCGGACAGCACGGTAAACCCGCGCTTTTTTATACATGCCTGGACCTTTGGGTCCAGCGCTTCAATCGGTTTCATCGGGTTGCAGCGAACTGAGAGGGCCGATGTACGTCCCGTCGGCAAGGATAATCTCTGCTTCCTCTTTTTTCATGCACCGCGAAAGGGGCGAGAACGGGTTTTTGATGATCCGGAAGATATCATAGCCTGCAATCTCGTTAAAAGAGGGCATGAACAGCACGCGGGTCGGTGTACTATTGTCCGGATCTGTACCCAGTCCCAGCCTTTCCAGATCAAGCCCGGCCCGCAGGTATGCAGGAGTCTGCAGGGCACACCCCACCTCATCTTTCAGCGAGAGCTGCGGATGGTGGTGCCCGATCACGATCAGGTGTCCTGCAAGGAGGGGGGAGGGGTACATATGTCCATGAAGATAGCCGACACCATCAAGAACAGCTCCGTCTTTTGGCTGGAGCTCATGGTCGGCGAGATATCGTTCGATACCGATGTCATGGTTGCCGGGGAATACCTTCAGGGAAATGCGGCTGCGAATCGCATCGAGAATCCCTGGCAGCTCATTATACTCCTGCCGGGTAAGCGATGGAATGCTATGCTTGATATCACCCAGCAGAATGAGCATCTCCGGGTCTGCCGCATCAATAATTGTTAGTAAGCGTTCGAGCCGGTCAGCACTGTGGCTCCTGAAATGCAGACCGTGGGCAGCGAGATCTGCCTCAATCCCGAAATGGAGATCCGCAACCACCAGCAGTCGCTGTTCACCTTCAATGACAAGTGCCGGGCCGTCTTTTAAAAATTCCAGGTTCATAACGGTTTGACAAATCCCTTCTGCGGCTGGTAGCATTCGTCATCGATGATGAGCGATTCGATCGCGGCAAGGACAGCCTCCCGCATTACACCGCGCATCGCTGCCTGGTTAAGTATCTCTTCTACAGCAACCCCCCGCGGCCCGCTTTCCGCCATTATGAGCTCCATCACCAGCGTGCGGATATCCGGCTGTGCGGGTGCTTCAGGTCCCGGGGAGCGAATGGTCTGGACTGCACCCTCGACCATCAGGGCCAGTTCCCGGAGCCGGGTTTTCGTTACCGGGTAGTGGCGAACCGCAGCAAGGATGCGTTCATCATCACCTCTGCCCTGCAGGGCGAGGTTCATCCGGTGAAGCCGTTTGAGGGTTGATTGTGCTGTTGCAAGCACCCACTGGTCACGCACAAGCCGATTCACAACAAGGACGGTATCCGGGCGGACAGACACCTCAACCACGCCCTTTTTTAAGTACATCTGGGCTCGCCCGGTGACCGTAACAAATGACGGCACGGGGAGTGTGCGGAATGTTTCAGCCAGTGCGGTATTCCGGCCGCCAATCACCAGGTCAAATACTCCGGTCGGATCAGCAATGCGGGTGTACACCATATCCCCGCGCTCCGTAACCTCGGTAATGGCACCGGAAAGGAACATGTTCCGGCAATAAGCCCCCCCACAGGTCACCACCCATGCGGGGTTCCCGGGATCATCATCCTGTACTGAGAGCGTAGAACTGCAATATTCCCCGGCAAATACCCGTGCTGTCCCTTCCATATATCGTACCAGAATTGGTCGGGTGAACCTATTCAAGATATAGTCAGCGGCATACCGGAGGTAATCCCGGCGGGACGCGCCTTGAGCGTCCCGGGTGATTCCCCTGTTTTTTTACCATTATTTCCTGCCCCGGTACAAGAGGCCGCAGATAAGAGAGACGAGCGCTATGGCTGCTGGTGCAGCGAACCACACAAGAGGAGATTTGGCAGGAGTCGGGGATGCGGTGACTGAACTAAGGTCCGGGGGCACAAGGCTTGTATCAAGCTCGTAGGCTTTTGCAAATGCAACCTTCGCCTCGTCGATTCTTCCGAGATGACGAAGGGCATCGCCTTTGTTTGAGTATGCAACGGCAAATGCAATGGTAGTATTTGCCTTTATCGCGAGAGCCTTGTCAGCTGCAATGATTGCCTCATCATACTTACCAAGCTGAACAAGGATCCCGGCTTTATTTGCCTGTGCAAGCGGTATACTCTCGTTTATGGCAAGAGCTCTTTCATTAGCCTGTAACGCTTCCTGGTATTTTCCTTCATTTGCCAGGTCTACTGCCTTGTCATACCAGTAGTATGGATTACCGGTCTGGTTTCCCTCACCAGCTGCCATAACGGGGAGAACTAATCCTGAAATGATGAAAATAACCCCTAAAATTTTATTGAAATTCATGCGATTTCTCCGGTTCTGTATATTGGAGTTCCATCCTTAAAAAAAAAGTGGATTCAAAAATCTTACCGGTTTTTGCGGAGGATAAACAAACCCGCCACACCAATACCGAGCAGCGCAATCCATGCGGGCAGGGGGGAATAGGTTGTCTTTTTTGGCACGGGTGAAGAGGCAGGCATCTCAGGTACTACCACAGTCTGGGATAACGGGGGGGTGGCAACGGGCATCGTTGTCACGTCCGGCTGCGCAGTTGCCGTTGTGGCAACAGGTGCGGCATCCTTAACGAACGTGACTGTTGCTGTCCGGGTAATCTTTCCTGCACTTTCCGTACTATTCCTGATGGCGTATGTTTCCTTCATGTTGTTGAGATTCTGGCTTACCGTAAACGTATATGTCCCGGCGGGATAGAGGGGTTCACCAATCTTATTCCGCGCGGTACGGTCCCAGTCTTTGCCATTCTTCCAGTAGTAGGGAGAAGCCGTGATAAAGGGATGGTTATCAAACGGAAGAATCTGCGTATTTTTATTGCCGTCACTTCCGGTATAGATAGTGCCGATTCCCTCCCCGAGGGAATTTGTCAATGAGACCGTATAAAATGAATCTTTCGGATTACCATCAGGACGGTATAAGGGCTTGAGCGCAGGAAACAGGTTCGTATCAATCCGGTAGGTGATGTTAGTTGAGACCGGCACTGATTTCCCGCTCACATCCCGGTTATGATCCAGGTCCCAGACTTTGATATCAATGAGCGGTTCCTGAACTTCAAATACCACAAAGTTAGGTTTTTTATCCTCGCAATACCACCTGCCCGTATAATTGGCAAAAATCTCCGGGCTGATAGTATAATGAAATATTTTTTCTGACTCGGTTTCTGACGTGGTAATTATTTCCTGTACAGTAATGTTTTTTGCGGGAGGCGCGCTGGTATCCGTGCCGTTTTTCCACCACGCGATTGTATGACACCCGTTCAACGCACGGGAAATATCCAGGTTACTCTCACCGATATAAACAGGAGCGCCCGCCGAGATCTGGGATAAACTGCCCGCCACCGGTGCAGTACATAGAAAAATGACGACAAGAGCGAGTACACAAACTTTTCCTTGCATGGAAAGTAATTTCAAAACCCTTATGATAAACATTATGACATTCATTAAAAAGAGCGCGTGATTTTCCCCACGTGGTTTCTTATGAGAAAAACCACCCTGCATCCGCTGCAGGAACGAACGGGCACTACCAAGAGGAGAGGGTAAATATGGAAGAAGACCATACCATCTGGATTGAAAAATACCGGCCACAAAAACTCGATGATATCGTCGGGCAGGATGAAATTGTGGAGCGTTTGTCATCCTATGTAAAGAGCGGGAACCTCCCGCACCTCCTCTTCACGGGAAGTGCCGGAGTCGGCAAGACCACTGCTGCCGTGGCCCTCGCACGGGAATTTTTTAAGGATTCATGGCAGATGAATTTCCGTGAACTGAACGCTTCAGATGAGCGCGGGATTGATGTAGTGCGCAACCAGATCAAGCAATTCGCCCGTACGACGCCCCTTGGCGAGGCCAGCTTTAAGATCCTCTTTTTGGACGAAGCCGATGCACTGACCACCGATGCACAGGCGGCGTTACGCCGGACCATGGAGAGCTATGCCCAGACCTGCCGGTTTATTCTTTCCTGTAATTACTCTTCCAAGATTATTGACCCGATCCAGAGCAGGTGTGCAATTTACCGGTTTAAACCCCTGGGACCGGATGCGGTGAAAGAAGAAGCGCGCCGAATCGCCGGCCGCGAAGGGCTCAGCATAACAAAGGAGGCAATGGATGCCATTGTCTATATTGCTCAGGGAGATATGCGCAAGGCGATCAATGCACTGCAGGGTGCAGCGATCATCAGTTCCACGATAGACGAGGAGATGGTATATGCAATAACCTCAACCGCCCGTCCGGATGAGATTGAAGACCTCCTGAAGCGCTCCCTGGGAGGAGACTTTGACGGCGCCGAATCGCTCCTTGCCCATCTTCTCCACGAACGCGGGATCGCTCCTAATGAACTGATCAACCAGTGTTACCGTGCGATCGTCAAACGGGATATGGACCGGGGATTAAAAGTGGATCTGATCGACCATCTCGGAGAAACCGACTTCCGGCTCTCGGAGGGGGCAAACAGCGACATCCAGATGGAGGCCCTGATCGCCCGGTTCGTGCGCTCCTCAGAAAAAGTTCAGGAAAGGTAACGAAATGGATAAAAACGAGGAACTGCACGACACCAGTAAGACAGATGACTGGAGCAGGTTATTAAAAAGCAGATATAAAAAAGAGATGGGGGAGATCTCAAGAGAATATCCCCACAAACGTTCCCTTAAAATTGATTACCGGGATATCGAACGGTTTGGCAAGGCTGGTATTGCACTCGCTGACGAACTTTTAGCAAATCCCGGAAAAGTGCTCGAAGACGTATGGGATGCAATAAAAAACGGCCAGCTTATCAGGATCAAGGATGGTAAAGAGCCCAAGGGCATCAATATCAGGTTCGTCAACCTCCCAAAAAAAGTAGGCATCCGCAACATCAGGTCAGATCACATCAACACCTTTGTTTCCGTAGAAGGTATCCTGCGGAAGATCACCGAAGTACGGCCGCGAATCGTCGAAGCCGCCTTCAGATGTCCTGCAGGGCATTTCACCACAAAAAAGCAGAAATACGGGAAATTCATCGAGCCGGAGGGGTGTGCAACCGACGGGTGTACATTCAAGAAACTGGAACTGTTACCCAAACGTTCAAAGTTTGTTGATTCGCAGAAGCTGCGGATACAGGAATCTCCTGAGGGACTCCGGGGGGGCGAGCAACCCCAGACACTTGATGTGGATGTAACAGATGATCTCTCCGGCATAGGGACTCCGGGGGATCGTGTCATAATAAACGGGATTTTACGATCCCAGCAGCGGATTGTAAAGGGTGAAAAGAGTACCGTCTTTGACATTTTTCTGGAATGCAACTCTTTGGAATTTGCAGAAAAAGAATTTGAGGAAGTGGAGATCAACGATAACGACGAAGATACGATCAGAACCCTGTCCACGGACCCGATGATCTACCGGAAGATTACCCATTCCATTGCCCCTACCATTTATGGCAGCGAGGATGTCAAAGAGGCGATCGCACTCCAGATTTTCGGGGGTATCGCAAAGGAGATGCCGGACGGCAGCCACCTTCGCGGGGATATTCATATACTGCTAATCGGGGACCCGGGTATTGCGAAAAGCCAGCTGCTCCGGTATGTCGTGAAACTTTCACCCCGGGCAATCTATACCAGCGGGCAGTCCTCAACCTCCGCCGGTTTAACCGCAACTGCAGTGAAAGATGAATTCGGTGACGGACGCTGGACACTGGAAGCAGGTGCGCTCGTGCTGGCCGACATGGGTATCGCGGCGGTGGATGAGATGGACAAAATGCAAAAAGAGGACCGCTCTGCCCTGCACGAAGCCATGGAGCAGCAATCCATCAGTGTCGCCAAGGCAGGGATCACGGCCACCCTCAAATCGCGCTGCGCTCTTCTCGGTGCGGCCAACCCGAAATACGGAAGGTTCGATATGTGGGGCGATATTTCCGACCAGATCAATATGCCCCCCACCCTGCTCTCCCGGTTTGACCTGATATTCATCATGACCGACCAGCCCGAACAGAAGCGTGACCTCGCCATCGCCGAGCATATCCTCAGGTCACATGGTGTCGGGGAACTGATTGCCCAGAACAGGAAGAAACCGATCCCGGGTATTACCGAGGAATACATCAGGGAGCAGCTCAAACCGATCATGCCGGATATCGAGCCCGCGCTTTTCCGCAAGTATGTCGCATACGCAAAACGATCCTGCTTTCCCGTACTTTCCACTGAGGCAAAAGACGCACTTGTCGGTTATTACCTCAAGCTCAGGGGGATTGCCGAACAAAACAAGCCGGTTCCCGTTACCGCCCGGCAACTCGAAGCACTGGTCAGGCTTGCAGAAGCCAGCGCACGTATACGCCTCTCGGATAGCATCGAACAGCACGATGCTGAACGGGTGATCCATATCGTAGATGCCTGCCTTCGCCAGATTGCCTACGATGCCAGGAGCGGCAGTTTTGATATCGATAAGATAGCAACGGGCATATCCAAAGAGAAGCGGGATATTATCCGGGTGATCAAGGATGCCATCCGTGACATTGGCGGCGAAGGCCGGCGTGCGGCAAAGGACCAGGTTGTTGACCTTGTCGTGTCAAAAGGGTTTTCGCGGGATAAAGTTGAGGCAGGCATCGACATGCTCGTACGATCGGGAGAAGCAATGGAGCCCAAACTGGGTATCCTGCAGTTGATCTGAGAGGGGGAGATAATGATACCAGACCGGGAACAGGCAGTGTTTGAGGCAGGGATAAAACTGGGGGCACTCTACCACCAGTGGGTTGGCACCCCTGTTTCACGGAATTCTGCTGCAAGTGTTGAGAAAGCTATTGAACAGGCAGTGATCCTCCAGCCATTCGTAGAAGAGATCACGGTCAGGCTTGATCGTACCCTGATGACACCCAACGCGTTTGGTTATAGCGAACTGTCCGGGCTCATGTTTGAGGTTGATATCGTAACACGGGTCGGGTTTACCTATTGCAGGGCACGGCTTGCTCTAAAAGACGGTTACCCGCTCATGCAGATTGCGGAGTGCCATGAAATCCCCGGCCTTTCCCATCACTGACGATCATATCCATATTGACCCGCTCAACGGGCGGGGGATAGAGGCAGCAAAAGACTTCCTGCGATCGGGCGGGACCCACCTCTTTTTAGTCTCAAAACCTTCATGGTCACTCTCCGTCCACCCTTCCCGTGGTACGGACTATGCAGCAGTTTTTGATGAAACCCTCCGCGTTGCAAGGATGATTGAAGAGATCGGTGTAGTAGTATTTCCGGTTCTCGGGATACATCCCGCTGAAATCAGCAGGCTGTCAGAACGCATGCCGTTAAAAGATGCTACTGAGGTTATGAAAGCCGGGATTGATTACGCGGCAGCATATGTAGAGGAAGGAAAAGCCGTTGCCCTGAAAAGCGGCAGACCTCATTACGACGTGAGCCCGGAAGTCTGGACGGCATCCAACGAGGTTCTTACCCATGCCCTGGACCGGGCAGCCCGTTGCAGGTGTGCACTGCAGGTCCATGCGGAAAGCGGCCCGTGCTCAGATATTGCCGATATGGCACGGCATGCCGGCGTCCCGGTCGAACGTGTGGTCAAACACTACGGTTCGCCTGATACCCCGCTGCATCCCTCGCTTATCGCAAACCATGAAGCAATACCCCAGCTGGCACGCGAACGGCGGGTGTTTACCATGGAGAGTGATTTTATGGATGAGAACTCACGACCGGGTGCGGTGATCGGCCCGAAATCAGTACCCCGGTACACCAGCCAGCTGCTCCGCGACGGCCTGATTACCATGGAGGACTGCTTCAGGATCCATGCCGAAACAGTCGGAAAAGTATACGGTGTGGTAATCACGCTCTGAAAAGGTATTCCAACTCACCTTTTTTATTCCACCCCGCCAATAGGTATTCAATGTTTTTGAAGGTTCATCATTCACCGGGTACAGGTGATATCGTGGCGGTGTGTGATCGGGAATTGCTGAACACAACACTACGCCATGGCGAGCTTTCCCTCCAGGTCAGCGAATGGTTCTATGGCACCTGTCCTGCCAGTGAAGAGGTCGTGGCAGAGGCACTCAAAAAGGCAGGAAATATCAACCTGATAGGCAAACGTGCCGTGCGTCTTGCCATTGACCTGGGGCTCGTCACTCAGGCAGGCTGTATAATGATCGGGGAAATCCCCCATGCACAGGTCTACTCGCTATGAGTATCAGGGATTTTTTCTGCCCAAAATGCGGTAAAACCTCTAATCAGGAGGGGCTCTGCAACCACTGCAGGATAGGCAATACCCCGTGGTATGCATGTGATCACCGCGTAAAGAGCACCCATTGCCCGAGCTGCGGTGCAATAAAACAGGTAAACACGTGGACAGACACCGACCGGGAACGGGCCGTCCTGGCACCTGAACTCGCAAAGACCGCAGTCCATTTCCACCCCGATGTCCGGAAACCATCCATGGTGGTAAAGGTACATGACAATACCCTGAACCGCTCGACGGCAACTATCACCCTGAAGGGATTGCTGTACAACACTCCCGTTGAAGGCACATGCACCGTTGAACTCATCTGGCATAAGGAACAGTGCGACCGGTGTAACCGGATCAGCGGAAGTTATTATGAGGGAAATGTGCAGGTCCGCGCTGACGGGCGACTCCCCAGTACCTATGAACTTCAGGTGTCAGCAGGAATTGCCCAGGCCGTGGAAGACTCCCTGCAGGCCGGGGGGGAACGCCTGTCATTTATTGTTGACATGAACCAGACCCGTGAAGGACTCGACATCACGATTGGCTCCCAGCATATCGGGACACTTATATCCCAGGGAATTATCGCCCAGCTCGGGGGCAGGTTCACTACCCATCCAAAACTGGTTGGTGAGAAAAAGGGGCGACAACTGTACCGTATTACCTACTCGGTCCGGCTCCCCCGGTACCAGAAGGAGGATATTGTGCTGACCCGCGGACGGTATGTTGAGGTACTACGTGTTGAATCCAGTCATCTCAAGGTACTTGATCTCACGGAGGGAATACAAAGATCCGTGCGCGAAGATGACGTTGAACGCCTTATTGGCAATCTGCGGGATGCAGAATCGGCATTGGTGGTATTTGCTGATGACCACAGTATTGGCATCCTCGATCCTGAAACCTGCCAGACAAAAGAGTTCAGGAAGTTGAAGTGGCAGGATACCAAAGCCGGCCAACACGTGCTTATCCTTCGTGATGGTGATCAACTCATCATGGTCGGGTAACCAATGCGGGTAAGGGCAGTACCAAAAGACAAGCTCAGGGAGATCGCCAGCGAGGCCTGGATTGACAACACCCGGAGACCGTATGCAGAAGGCGACATTACATGGGTCCCTGTCAGGGATGACGAACCCTGCGAACGCGAGATCCCTCAGCGAATCCGGTACAGGGGAAAAGGATTTTTTATGATGGGTGACGTTGCTGTTATCCATGGTAAAAAACCCGGCCGGGAAGAAGTTGAAGAGATCGTGGGGTTTCGTCACCCAAGGGGTGTACTCTGGATCGAATCCCTTAATGATGCAACACGAACACCCTGCACGGAACTCCTTTGGGGGGATGCCGGGGAAGTGCGACACCACGAAAACGGGTATACGTATATTCTCGATCCCGGCAACGTGATGTTTGCCCAGGGAAACCGGAGAGAGAAGATGCGGATCGCACAGCTGGTGCGTGCCAGTACTCCCGGTGAAAGAGTAGCGGACATGTTTGCCGGCATCGGTTACTTCACGATCCCAATGGCTGGCAGTGGTGCCTGTGTCCATGCAATGGAGATCAACCCGGTTGCATTCGGGTACCTGAACCGGAATATAGAGGAAAATGGCCTTTCTGACCGGGTCGGGACCTCGCTTGGCGATTGCAGGGATCTTCTCACGGGCACCTATGACCGGATCGTGATGGGACATTTTGATGCGATCTCAATGCTTCCGTCAGCCCTGTTACATGTGCACGAGGGCAGCATCATTCATCTCCATAGTATCGGCACAGTAGAAGATACCATCAAAGATCGGGTAGATAGCGCAGGTTTTTCTGCAACCATTGACGTACATAAAGTCAAGAAATACCGCCCCCATGCATGGCACATGGTGCAGGACGTGACCATTTCATGACCCAGGTACAGACACTTGCAGGAAAACAGATCATCGTCGCGGTCACCGGGAGTATCGCTGCAGTTGAAGTGGTGAAACTGATTCATTCCCTCCGCAGACGCGGTGCGGTAGTGCAACCCGTGATGAGCCAGGCAGCAGCAGGAATTATCCATCCGGACGCCCTGACCTATGCCAGTGGAAGGGAGACCATCACCCGGTTGTCCGGCCGGGTCGAGCATATAACCTATTGCGGGGATGAGGGAAGTGCCGATCTTGTACTGATTGCTCCCTGTACCGCAAACAGTATCAGTAAAATAGCGTGCGGAATTGACGATACCCCGGTTACCACCTTTGCCACAACAGCTGTTGGCAGCAAAAAACCCGTCATCATCGTACCTGCAATGCACCACAGCATGTACCGGCACCCTGCAGTCACCGGCAACATCGCAAAACTAAAAACATGGGGGATAGAGGTTGTCGATCCCCGGATTGAAGAAGGGAAAGCCAAAATTGCTGACAGCGAAGAGATTGTCCTGAGGTGTGAACGTGCCGTGCTCGGAAAACCTCTCCTTGGAAAAAAGGTACTCATCACCAGCGGACCCTGCCGGGAACCGGTTGACGATATCCGCATACTGACAACGCGGTCAGGAGGCCAGATGGGCAAGGCCCTTGCACTGCAGGCGTTCCGGCTCGGTGCCGATGTAACCGTTGTCCACCGGGATTCCTTTCCCTGCGTGAACAATGTTTTTGTGGAAACTGCAGACGATATGCGGTCTGCAGTGCACCGCTGCCTTTCAAAAGAGGGAGCTGACATCTACATCAGTGCTGCGGCAATTTCTGATTTTGCGCCAAAAAGAGTACCGGGGAAAATCCCGAGCGGCAAACCGGTACATCTTGTACTTGAGCCTCTCAAAAAATTACTTTCTGAAGTGATACAGGATTATAGTCCCCTCACCATCGCGTTCAAACTCGGAAATAATCAGGAAAAGATGGCAAAAGCGATGATTGCCAAAGGCGTTGCAATGGTGCTTATGAACACCCCCGGGAGCATGGGAAGCTCCCATGGCGAATATGTGCTGCTGACAAAAAGCGAGAAGAAGCCGTTGAGCGGAACAAAAGATGAGATCTCTCAGGCGATCTGGAAGGCTGTAATCCAGTAAATTATCTACACCGGGATTCTTTAAAGAGGAAAAACACCCTATCTTTTACTACACCCGTGCACCACTCCATGAAACCTTCTGCCGTCGCCGCTTTCTGTCCGGGGCATATCTCCGGCTATTTCAGGAAAATTTCAGGAGATACTATTGCATCCACCGGAAGTATCGGTGCCGGAATTGTCATCAGTGAAGGGGTCACTGCAACCGTCAGACCCTCGGATACAACATCCATCAGCATACGACAGAGAAGTTCGATGGGTACATCCTTTGAAGTTGCTTCCTGTTCACCTGTCCTGGCTCATGTCATGAAACAGCTTGGTGTGACCGCGTCTGTTATTACCGAATGCACCCTGCCGATTGGTGCCGGTTTCGGGCTCTCTGCTGCTGCACTGCTCGCCACCCTTACTGCCATCAACCGGCTTTTTGATCGGGGAATGAGTGCCGAGGAGATCGCACAGTATGCCCACGCGGCAGAGGTTACCCACCGGACCGGGCTTGGCGACGTAGCAGCCTGCCAGGGAGGAGGGTGGGTCATCAGGTCCGGGCCGGGGATCCATGGACTGGTTGAACGGCGGTTTGATATGCCTGAACCCTTGTATGCCATAAGTTTCGGGCCGATCCCTACCCCGGAAGTCCTGGATTCACCTGTCCGGATGGATCGGGTATCCTCCGCGTTTCCCAAAACAACACCGGAAAATGTTGAGGATTTTTTCCGGTTCTCGCGCCGGTTCAGCGAGCGCAGCGGGCTTATTACACGGGAAGTGAAAATTATTACGCGGCTCTGTGATGCTGCAGGAGTACCCTCAGGTATGACGATGCTGGGCAATGGTGTTTTTGCCTATGGCAGGAAAGCACAGGATCTGCTGATGCCCTTTGGTCATGTCTATGAATTTCACGTGACCGCTACCGGCGCTCATGTAGTGGAGGGTCTCGCATGATACCCGCTGATCACCCCCGCTATCGCTCGCTCCTGACCCGTGAACACCTTGCAGAATGTGCAAAAAAGGGAATTGTAGCATGGGAAGGACTCATCGCCCATGGACGCGGTGAAGCATTTGATTACCTGATAGGCGAGAGGACGACAAAAAGTGCCCTGCTTGCCGACAGGACCGCAGCTGCGATGCTCCTGACTGCCCGCCACCCGGTCATCTCGGTGAACGGTAACACGGCAGCACTTGCAGCAGGCGGGATAGCTGCATTGCAAAAGGCATGCGGGGCCTGTGTTGAAGTGAACCTTTTCCACCGGACAGAGGCACGTATCAGGATGATAGAAAACCTGCTTACTGATGCAGGAGTTGATGTATTCTCCGGTGAGGCAGAGCGGTTACTCCCCCTGTCCCATGACCGTGCCTGGTGCAGGCGCGGGGGAATCTTCTCTGCTGATGTTGTGCTCGTACCTCTTGAGGATGGGGACCGTTGTGCAGCGCTCGTGGAGATGGGAAAGACGGTGATCGCCATTGATCTCAACCCCCTCTCACGCACTTCCCGATCAGCCACCCTTACCATTGTCGACGAACTGACCCGGGCACTCCCCCATATTACAAAAGCCTGCCTTGAGATTTCTGATACGGAAAAAGAGCGTCTCATTCATTCAGTTGACAATCATTATCTTTTGTCAGAGGCAATACGTGAGATGACAGCGAGGCTTTCCCATGCTCTGGATTGAGAGATACCGCCCGGAAAAACTTAGTGACATACTGGGACAGGATCCGGTCGTCCGCCATCTCTCATCCTTTGCAGCATCCAAAACCGTCCCCCACCTGGTCCTCACCGGGCCGCACGGTACCGGGAAAAGTGCGGCAATTGAATGCTTCGCAAAGGCGCTGTACCAGGAAAACTGGGAGTTAAATACCTCGGTTTTCCAGACCGCCGACCTCTTTTTGCAGGGAAAAGCCTACCTTGAACAGGATGACCGGTATATCCATCTCTATGAAAAAAACCAGTCCCTGATCACGAATTTTAAATATATTATCAAGTGGTACGCTTCCCTGCGCCCGCTTGATGCTGAATTCAAACTGATGGTTTTTGAAGATGCCCATACCCTCACACGGGATGCCCAGCAGGCACTGCGAAGGATTATGGAGCGTGCAAGCACTACCTGCCGGTTTGTCTTTACCACAACGAACCCAAGTGCACTCATCCCTCCTCTCACTTCCCGCTGCCTGCCCCTCTTCTTTTCACCGCTCAACCAGGATATCATGCTTCGCCACCTCCGTACCATCAGGGAACGGGAAAATGCCGGCAGTCACTCCTGTTCAGATGATGAACTTGAACTGATTGCCCAGGCAGCCCAGGGCGACATGCGCAGGGCAATCCTGCTCCTCCAGGCAGCTCTTGAAGCGGGACGATGCCAGGATCTCTTTACGATCGCCCAGTCAGAAACAGCAAACATAGCTGCTTCTGCCATAGATGCATTAAAAAATGGCGATGTGCACAACGCGATCCGCCGCTTCGAGTCCCTGATGATTGACTACGGGCTTTCCGGCAGCGAAGTGTTCTTGGAAATCCGTACTATTGCCAAGCGCGAGTATAACGATCCCTCCCTCGCAATTGCGCTTGCCGACGCTGAGTACCGCATACACCACGGAAACAACGAATTTGTCCAGATGGGGGCATTTGCCTCCGGAATCCGTGAGGTCTTCCTGTGAGTGCTGTCAAACAGAAGAAAATCCAGGAGCACTACGATACCATTGCTGATATCTATGATCTCCATTACGACCAGCACCGGGGACGAAGCTATCATACCCACATAAGCACCCA
>Ga0315284_10004952_pt1 | contig 18930 bp, 17 predicted proteins | sample YL17G09_16_MG_FD_203696 | JGI IMG/M metagenome (GOLD analysis project Ga0315284, IMG submission 203696) | Sediment microbial communities from Yellowstone Lake, YNP, Wyoming, USA - YL17G09_16 | ecosystem: Environmental > Aquatic > Freshwater > Lake > Sediment | place: USA: Wyoming | collected... | reverse complement strand
ATAAAATATAAAAATAGAATATAAACATAAAATTATAGTTAACATATTTCAGGTTAGTCGGTTAAAACTTGACATATGAGAAAAAAAAATGCATCCACAACACGAGTGGATGTGGAAACACAAACAGATTTAACCTTGGCAGATATGGAGATTATTTTAAAATTAATTGATGAAACGAATAAGATAAAAAAGGAAGAGGAAGGTACAGTAGATGCGGTAGATGCGGTAGATGCGGTAGATGCGGATGTAGAAACTAAAAACAAATGTAAAGAAAACATTGAAAAAATGAGAAAAAAAATAGAGTATTTAGAGTCCGTTTATCAACCGGAGCAAAGAACGGATGAATGGTATCAACATCGACACGGGTTAATTACTGCAAGTTCGGTTTGGAAAGTATTCGGCAGCCAATCCACTCAAAATCAATTAATCTATGAAAAATGCAGCCCCATTGATAGAGACAAATATAATAAAGTAAACACGGAATCTCCGCTTCATTGGGGTCAAAAATATGAAAAAGTGTCAAAAGATTTATATGAAATGATAAATTGTACAAAAGTTCAAGAGTTTGGATGCATAAAACATCCGAATCCCGCGTATTATTTTATTGGTGCATCACCAGATGGAATTAACGTGTGTCCGCTATCTCATTTGTACTGCAGAATGGTCGAAATTAAAAATGTGGTTTCGAGAGAAATTACAGGCATTCCAAAGGAAGATTATTGGATTCAAATGCAAATTCAAATGGAAGTGTGTCGTCTACCAGAATGCGACTTTTTAGAAACCAAATTTGTAGAATATGAAGACGAATGTGCATTCAGTGCGGATTCAAATGAAACAAATGATGAAACCAATTGGAATTATACCCTCGACGGAAAACGGCGCGGCGCCATCGTCTATTTTATTAAAGGCGATAAACCGTTTTATCAATACGCTCCTCTTGACATCACCACCAAAAAAGAATTTGACCAGTGGTTTGAACAAATAATACACACATATGATAAAATCACATGGATCAAAAACATTTACTGGCGCCTTGAAGTGTATAGCTGCGTTCTTGTTTTGAGAGATAAGGAGTGGTTTAAAAAGGCAGTTGTAAAAATTGAAGAACTCTGGAAAATTGTCGAAACAGAAAAGGTAACGGGATATGAACACCGCGCCCCTAAACGTCGTATCGTTAAAAAGAATGATAAGAGCGAAACAACACAATTGCAAACCCAAATTGAAGTCAATGAAGATGGTTCATTTGCTCCCGTTTCTGTTGCATGTGAAAATAAATGTCATTCGGGGTTGTTCTTTTAACAATTGGTTCCGGCAACATCTGAATTCGCATCTTGATCGAATGCGTACATGTTAACCCGCGTTTGTTTCGATGAGAATGGAACCATTCTTGGAAACTTGGGAATATGAATCGTTTTATTATCGTACAGCGTTCCGCACATGTTGGCTGGAGCGCACGTGCCGTCATTCGGCGTTGCCCAATATCGCACATTATTTGTTCGTTGAAGATAACTGCTCGGAAAAACGGGATAATATGCAGACAACGATTTACTATTCAAATCCGATAATCCCAAAACCCCTTTTTGAAGGGGGTAGTCGCCATACAGAATTGGTTTCGAAACACTTTCTGGAAATGTCCCCGGTTGAAGAAGATGGGATATAAAATTCTCTCGAACGGGTGTATAAAAGAAGGAACCAATTAATGCAAGCAATAGTGCTAAAATAAGAAATAAAATTCCGTCAACTTTATTCAACATTTTTATTAATTTGTTTTATTTTATTTTATTATATTACTTTTATTTATAATGTGTATATATTTTTTTTTGTATTGTAAAATATTTGTTTTATATAAATAAATGTTATATAAAACAAATAAATATTATTAATAAAATATTTATTGCTTTTCATTGGCGCTACCACCAGCACCACCAGTATCCATTTTATATTTTACACATTTGTTATCCACTTGGAGAGAAGGAACGTCTGATGTTTGCGGCACAATACGTAAAACACATTTGGCTTTGTGACCGTAAAGCGGTTCCGTGCACCCTTTTTCTTTCTTCTTTGAAAAATTAAATAGCTTGGGCGGCGGATCATTTTTCGTGCAACGTGATCGAAAATGTTCATATCTCTCTCGAACATCGCAGTATGAAAGTCCCGATTTTTTCCCGAGACGTTTATTCACAATTTCATGAAGTCGATATACAAATTTAGAAAATGCTTCGCGAGATTTCAAGTGACAATCTAGCAGCGGATTGGCTTTTAAATTACTGGTTAAATTCATTCTGCAATATTTACATGGTAGCACGTACCTCAAGTTATAAATGAAATCGGAGTAATTCTTTTTATCTTCTGTAGTCGGGTTAATTGGATAATTAAAACTCATAGTGTGCAAAAAATGCCACATTGGCGGTCCCCACACGGACGTCAACATTCCATCACCGCTTTTATAATCTTCTTTTGAAAATACGCGTTTTAGAGATTTGTTTTTTATTGTTTTATTCGAAAACGTTTTCCTATACTTTATTTTTTTTGATCTTGTTTTCTTCATTTTTTATTGGATTGATTTAATATTATAAAATTTAATACTATTAAATATTATCTATATTTAATTATTTAACAAAAATAAATAGTATTAATAATTAATCTAACTATTAATTCGTAAGTATAATAGTTATTATTATATTATAATAATATATATTATAAAGGATAAAGGAATTTAATCATGTCATTTTCCGCAAAAAATATTAAAATTGCTCTTGAAACCGCATACTCTAAAACACACATTCTCGTGATGCTGCTTGTCGCATGTTTATTTATTTGGATTGGAGTGTATGTCTACAGAAACTATGTCGGTTCTTATTTAGGTTCACACATTGAAGGTTATGCCGCGAATATGGGAGATAATGCCCCCGACCCCAATGGAAAAACGGCCACACTTTACATGTTTGGAACCGGTTGGTGCCCTCATTGTAAAACGGCAAAACCAATTTGGGACGCATATGCAGAAAAAAATCAAAATATGAAGGTGGGAAATTACAACATTTTATTTAAAAGCGTCGATTGCGACAGCGCTGAAGGCAAGCCGCTGTCAGATGCTTTTAATGTAAAGGGGTATCCATCATTCAAGTTGGAACGTTCTCCCGGTGACGTTATCGACTTTGAAGCAAAACCGAGTGAAGATAATTTCCACAGTTTGTTACACTCTTCATTACAATAAATATTTTTAATAAAAATATATAAGTTTTTATTAAAAATTTCATAAATTGATTTTTTTTTATTTAATTTTTACTATGCAGAGTTACCTGGGAGAATCGAAAGAATATAATATGACCAGTCGTGGCCAAGACGTGTCATGGAGATGGTGGATAGGTGACAATTTCGAACAAGAGTGGAATGCTACAAGCAAAGTTGGCGGAGCGCGTATAGAAGTTCTGCGAAAATATTATCTCCGCGCGTTTGAAAGGATGTCTACATACCAAAGAGGTCGCCTAACAAGCGTGCAACTACCAAAAATAAAAAGCTCCGACCCAACTGCAGAACCGATGTTTTGCGATTCATGTATTCTGGATCGACAGGACCATTGCGTCGGGTTTACTAACTGCGTGGAACACACGCATAATACTGGACAGCGCTTTTGGTTTTGCGACGACTGTAGCAAATGCTACCATCAAAGATTGTCTCAAGGCAAAAACATACATTTTGATGAAGAAGAGCGGGCGGAAGAAGAGTGGACGGAAGTGAAAAAAGTGGCGGAAGTGAAAAAAGTGGCGGAAGTGGAAGCGCCAAAATTCGACCCTTCTCGATACGTGTGCAACGACTGCAACAAACAATTTGACCCTACTTCGATGTATTCCATCATTTGTACAGCAGATTCGAGCCCCCTCCACTATCGCTGCCATTCGTGCAACTTTAAACGGGAGAACTATTGGGATTGGAGGCCCGAATAACAAATGAAAAACAAACAAAAAAGAAAATAAAAGAAAATAAAAGAAAAAATAAAAGAAAAAACAATAATAAAAAAACAAATTGATTTTTTTTATTATTTAATTAAAATCTATTAGTGACTCTTACGAAGACGACTACGACGACAAACGAAATGCCTACAACTACCGTTAATGCCCAGCCCATCAGTAAATGGAGTGGCAGCGATGAACCTCAATCTTACTACAATCATGAGGATACTGATACGGCGACTCTCAGCAGACGTGAGGTGAACTACATCAGATGGTATCAATCCCACGACCACAGTAAATGGCGCAACGCCGATGAATAAAACGACGGCGTGACTGGGTAAGTAAAATTGTTCTTGCATTTAAACAAACAAAAAAGAAAAAACCGAGTGTCCGAGGATGTAGTGGTATTGGGACAAAAAAACAAAATATAATTTTTTTTATTTTTATTATTCAGATTCAACAACATATTCACCATCCTCTACTGTCTAGGTCGAATTGTAATTTTCTTTTTTACAGGACCTTGTCTTTGACTTTGCCCTTGACTAGAAGAAGCAGCAGAAGCAGCAGAAGAAGCCACCGCCTTGGGCAAAAGTTCGCCAATAATCGACACTTGTTTGTCATTCAATTCGAACCGCTGCCCAATCACACGAATTCGAATGGCATCTTTTTCTTTAATGGAATTGAAATACTCATTGCTTGAATGATGGTCTCTAGAAACATAAATTATGACCGGAGAATTCTTTTCATCCAAGCTTGTAAACGCCCGTATACCCGCTTGCGTTATATTTTTGGCATAACATTTAATCTGCATTCCTTCGACTGGACAACAAATGCTGCATTCAAACACCACCTCAAATTCAATAAACCTACTTTGCAGGGTCCCGCTCGATATATTTATTATTTTTATAGACCCCGGTCTGACATACCCTTCCACGATGCATTTGCCTTCTATTTTGGACGAAATCGTGTGTCGTATCGTTGTTTCAACATTTGTTCCAACAAGAATAAACGGTAGCTGCACCTTTTGAGACAAGACGGCTCTCGAATACAATAATGATTCTTCTCCGCCAACGCCAACAGAAAGTTTCTTATTTACAGTTTCGCTGGATAAAGTCATTTTTTTTGATATGTATTATTATTATGAGTATATAGTTTTTATATTTATATACTCATAATTCAATTTTCTTAAAATTATTATTTATTTATTATTATATTTATTTTTTATTATAAAAACAATATAACACATTAACACATACATTTAAAATAGTTATATTGTTCTTAATTTTTGTAATGTACTAAGATATGTTTTGGCACTATGAGCTGCTATAATATTTACACTATTGGGAAACGTAATTTGAAATAATCCATTTAAACTATTGTCATTCGAATTCACGTTATTGCATACAGACACTCCACTACAACCATTCACATGAACGTAATCAGTTTTTATGATTCCTAATAAATCGAATAAATTCTTATTTCTAAAATTAAATAAATTAAATAGAATAAATGGCTTCAACCGCATTCAGTATCCATGTTTTATCATTTAATTGCACGCTGCTGTAATGTCGTAACACAATTTCTTGTAGAATACAGTACGTGATTTGAGTTATACTTGGGGGCACATTTACATTCGTCAACTTGAACTGTAAAATGTCTTGCAATGTTCGTTTCATTGTTGGAGACGTCGCACAAACACTGCCTCGATTCCCGCCCTCTTTGATCTTAAACACAATGTCGCCATCTTTAATCGACTGCATAAATCCGACAAAATCTGCAAGATTGCTTTTTTGAAATGCCGATTTTAGTTGATTGTATTCAGCGCTCGTCAACTCTTCCTGTTGAAACTGCATCCACGGTGTTGATGCTTTCTCGCCTTTATAATACATTTGTATTTTTTTTGAAATATCTCTCACATTCTCTCTGTTATCTGCAAATAAATATAAAACATTGTCTTTATCCCTTGTAACAAACGCCTGAAAATATTTTGTGATGTAACTTGCATATTCGAGAGATTTTTCATAAACACTCTCTCTCATTTTTTGAATTTTAATCGCAACATTCTTAACCTTTGACGATGCGGCCAGTTGTCCATTTTCTGCCGTTGTCTTCATTCTAGCTGCAATTTGGTTCAATGCGTGCAAATGTAAAACCAGCGCATTTATTTCCTCAAAGGTCAAATGGTCCATAATGTGAACAAAAATATACCAACTCAATTCTTCAGCGGATAAAATGCCCTTCATAACTTCAAACATTTCATAGCAATAAATATACCATTTCCTATCCCTTGATGTCATTGGAATTGAACCGGGTATTATTTTTAACACCGGATCTTGCGCATCTGCGATATCATTTCTCTCCTTTTTAGATAATGAAATATTTATTGAAAGCGCGTGCGTGTATCCAATGCTCGCTATAATATTTTCAACCCGTAATTCTGCAGCGCCTTCCTTATCGCCAACACCCTTTAATGATTCTGATGCAACTTGTGCTGCTTCTGCTACACTCAATTGCCCCTTTTTAACGTCTTCAGATTTTAATGACAATGTTATCTTATCGCGTTTAAAAGGAATGGGTGTGCTTTTTTCAAAAATGGAAATTGACGGGTCATTCAACTCCGCTGGTTGAAAAAAATAATAATCGCCAATGTTTAACAAGTATCCATATTTTCCGTAGATGTCAACCAGAAACTCACTCTTGTCATGTATCATTTGTGTTAATGCGAAATGAATCTGAAGTAGGGAATACGCCTTTACACGATTGATAAACTGAATTAAATCTTTTTTTTTATAATAATGTTTCTCTCTAAATGCTTGCTTTATAACCTTTATAATATTTTCAACGTTCATCAATATAAACGATTCGTTAAACGTTCCCAATTTTACATTTTGTCCCGAGTTTATATCCTCTTTTTGTTTATATGGACTGCACGTATAGTTGCAGTTTTTCATGTAGTCGCATGCCGACGTATATGGTTTGTCTCCAATTTGATATCGAACGGATCCACCAGTTGACAACTGTAGGTCTACTTCGGTGTCTATATTTTCAACCGTGAATTCGTTTTGTTTCATATTTAAAATGCAATCGACGGAGGATTCTTTTAGCGCCCTGCTTATTGTTCCGATTTTCACCGCTTTTATTTCAGAAAAACGATACATTGCCAAATCTGCCGTTTCAAAACCGGCGCTTGCTAGAATGGATGCGTGTAAAAATATTTGAACATTCCGTTTATCAAATGGCAATTTTTTATGACTGCATGTTCTAATGCCACGCCCAATGGTTTGTTCAACTGCGCTCATATTGTACCACGGATCCATAACATGTATTTGCCGTATATTTTTCAAATCAACACCCTCGGAAGCCGATTTCGATATGATTACCACTTTACAAACGGACCCGTCCACATTTTTATCGGAACGCAGCGCGTTAATTTCTGCATCATTGTTTGGAGAGATGGATTGATTTCCTGTAATGAGAGAATAATGCAGTCCGTTACTTTTTGCAACCGTTCCAGAAACAAACAACGATTTTGAAGTACCGCCGCTTTTATATCTCGTGAATCCCATCTCCTCTAGTGCAAGCACCATTGGAATTGCACCCCCTTCAATAAAATACGTATAAATGAGAACAATGCCTTCACAAAATGTGCTTTGAGACGGTTTCATTTTATTATATTTTAAAACAATGCTATCAGAAATTGACTTTATTTTTGAACTGTACTCTCCAATTTTTTCTGGTGAAAATATACGTTCTTTTGGATTTTTATACTTGTACTGCCCCTTATTTTTATCCATTACGGTTGCGAGTCCCGACTCTCCATACGCGTATTCTATGTCGTCTTCAAAATCGCTTTTATAAGGGTATGACATATTCAAAATTTGACGGAGAGCAATCAAGTTGTTAATGCTATAACCTGACAGCGCTGTGTTATCATCATCCAACATTTCAGCTTCGTCAGCTTCGCCAAGTTTATCGCGCCGCTTTCGCATTTCTTCTTGTTGTTCTTCATATTTTTCCGCAGATGACGACGACGACGACGAAGCAGCCGCTTTTCCGCTTTTTAATTCTTCTATTTTTTTAACGTATATATCATTTTGATGTTTTTTTAATTTTGTAATATAAACATCAATGTATTCGAGTCCAGGAACTGTAGATTTACCATCAAATGTAAACTTTGGATAAGATATTGTCCCCGTAACTTCACTTTCTTGCATTTGAATTTGACGCTTTAAAGCGTGCTCTTTCGAAAACATGGAAGGAAATACTCGATACGGAAACGTGTACGGATTCTCCCCTTTCACAAACGAAACATAGCCAATGGATGCTTCTTGAAGTCGCTGTTTTCCAATTTCTTTGCCGTTCACCACTAATAGATTATTATCCGAGTCAAAAACATCTTTTGCATATATTTTAGGACGTCGGTCGTTCACTCTCATTAAATTTAAAAGCCATATGATTTCCTTTGCATCGTTGAACATGGGTGTTGCTGATAAAAATAAAAGTCGCATATTATCTGCATACTTTACGAGTGCTAACAAATAAGCAGCATCTTTATTGTTTGATTTCAAATTATGCACTTCATCTATAATAATTAACCTATTATTGAAATATTTTTTTAATCTTTTTATTCCATTTTCCGTAATTTTAATTTTTACCCCATCCTCTTCTATGCCGACATCCTCTTCTAAAACTTCTTCTATCCCGACATCCTCTTCTAAAACTTCTTCTAAAACTTTTTCTAAACCATATTCTTCTTCTTCTTCTTCTTCCTCTTCTTCTTCCTCTTCTTCTTCCTCTTCTTCTTCCTCTTCTTCTTCCTCTTCTTCTTCCTCTTCTTCTTCCTCTTCTTCTTCCTCTTCTTCTTCCTCTTCTTCTTCCTCTTCTTCTTTTCCTTCTTCTTTTCCTTCTTCTTCTTCTAATTCACCCCTTATTACTTTGCGCATTTTTGGATGTTTTTGTTTTCGAATATTTGATTTATCTCCATCAAGCAATAATCGAATAATGGATGAAAACTTTTGATACCCCATAAACGAATACGATTTTTTTATTATCTTATCTATTTGTTTTTTTATTTTAAGTTTCATCTTTTCGTCACCTTCAGGAGTATATTCATCATCATCGCGGTCATTAAATAAATCTAAATTTATTTCTTTTAAGAATTTATTTCCTGTGCACCCATTCATCGTCCAACTACCCGATTCATTTCGATGAAGTTTACTAATGTCAAATAATTCTTTTTTAAAATTATTTTTTACATTTGCATTTGAAACTAATAAAATTTCTTGTTTTATTCCAACCTGATTCAAATAATCTCTCATGCTTTCAGACACTCCAATTGCAGAACATGTTTTTCCGGAACCAAGACCGTGAAATAAAAGTAAACTATTATATGGAGTTTGAAAAGACATGAAATTTTTTACAAAATATTGATGTGACTGTAACTCATATGGAACATTGCAAAGTTTATCGGCGCGTTGAATAAACTCTTGATTTCTCAAAACCTCTTCCGTATTACGCGTATCATAAAATTCCTTCTTTTCAGAAATTTTTAAATTAAAATTTTTATCATTTAAATCTGGATAAAGAAAATCAATGCCTACTGTTTCTGATGAAGCAACCACCGGTCCAACACTTTCCACCGGTCCAACACTTTCCACCGGTCCAACACTTTCCACCGGTCCAACACTTTCCATTATTTTAATTGACTGCTTAGGTTTTATTTTAATCATTTTCTTTTTTTTTACGGCACATCGGTTTTTATCTGTTTTATAACACGCGGGATCATCTTGGACTGCAGACGGATCCGGATTAAATGCGCAACGCTCCGTTGCAACATTATATTTACAATGCAGTTCTGTTGAACCAATCGATTCGACAGATTCATTCGGTTTTATTGGCATCGACTGCTTGGGTTTTATTTTAATCATTTTCTTTTTTTTTATGGCACATCGATTTTTATCTGTTTTATAACACGCGGGATCATCTTGGACTGCAGACGGATCCGGATTAAATGCACAACGCCCGGTTGCATCATTGTATTTGCAATGTGGTTCTTGTGATTGATCCATGACGACAATAATAAATATAATAAATTCAAAGATAAAATAAAAATAAAATACTTCAACTATATAATAGTAATAAATTATATTTATTATTTATTACTAAATTACTATAATATAAAAATAAATACATTATAAGAAACTAAATTCACTGGATTTTATCACACCCCTCTTAAATATTACAAATGTAAAATTTATGAAGCGTATTATTAATACTCGTCAACATATTTTTTTTTTCAATATTATACGGTCGAATAATATTTATACATTCGTCATATGAAAGCCACTTCATATTCTTTACTTCTGATGTTTGATAGCCGCGTGAGTGTGACAGTTCTGAATTGGCATTCATATAACACAAGAAATATTTATTCTTATAACATTTCGCATTTGAACCAATGAAAATTTCTTCATATGGAAGAATATTAAATATTTGCTTTAAATATTCTTTACTATATCCCGTTTCTTCCGCAAATTCTCTAAATGCACAATCTAAATCCTTTTCTTGATTATTTCTTCGTCCCTTTGGAAACCCCCATTCCGCAGTTTCCCACTGTGTAGTCGATGACGCAATAAGTTCCTCCAAATTATAATTCATACCATCCCACTTAATGCCATTTTTTAATTGCAAATATTTATTTTTTGATAACTGTTGTTCCCCCCTGTACTGTAATCCTGAATACTCTCCCCATAAAGAAACCCACAACTCATCAAACGGTTTTGTCAAAATATTTTGTTTTTCTTGAACCGTCATTTCATCTATTATGTTTATCAAGTAACTGTAATTATAAATAGAATACTTTCCACGCATGAATTCAATATAACCAAAACTATCAATTCGCTGAATCATTAAATATTCAAACTGATTATTCGGCATTTTATTTGCATGCGCCGCCGACGAAACGGTGCCGTCAATAATATTTGCATCTAATTCCAGTCCTGCTTCTGAAGAAGGCGTTGGTTTCTTTCTGCATGCTATAATTCCTAAACTCGTAATTGGTGCAACACAACTCGAAAATAAGTGACCATATTTGCCACAATTATTGCAATACTGTTGTGTGTGTTGCGCATTGTTATATGTTCTATTTTCTTTTACACTGCCATCTTCACCGCAATGCGACGTTTGACTACAGTCCTCATTTGAATCATAATATTTATACTTACTATAAGGTGTATATGTTGAAGAATATTTACTACTAGTTGAAGAATTATATTTTTTCCAAAAACCTTCACTCATTTGTATTAATGTCTAGTTATTTTATATATTTAGTTAAAGTATTTTTTAGTTATATGTAAAAAGTATAATCTTTTTATATAGTTTGAATACAACATATAAACAATCAGATTTACTTTATTTTATTTACACATTTGGATTTATTTATTTTAATATTTTTAAACTTAAACGAAAGAGAGATATATGACAGGACGTCCGGGACGACAAAATATGTCAACCACCACAAGTTTAAAAAATGCAATGAATGCAAATAATGTAAAAATTTCAATGGATGCAAAAGTTTGGGGACCTCATTACTGGTTTGTTTTATTCACTATGGCATCATGTTATCCAAAAAATCCAAATGATGTAACAAAAAAAAAATACTATGAATTTATTCAAAATTTGCCACTCTTCATGCCAACCAGTGATTTTGGAAACAGTTTTAGTAAACTATTAGATACATTTCCCGTTACTCCTTATCTCGACAGTCGAGATTCTTTTATAAAATGGGTACATTTTATACATAATCGGGTAAACTTTTTACTGGGTAAAGAAGAAATCACGCTACACGAAGCACTGAATCTATATTATGACAATTATAAAACACCTCAAATTAAAATGAAAGAAAAATTTAAACATTGGCAAAAAATTGTTTTTTTAATTATAATAATCGGAATTTTTTTAGTTATTAAATATAGTAGCTAGTAATTCGTAATTCGAAAAAACGATAATGTTTACGCAAAAAACAAGAAAAATAAAAAAAATGAAAGGAGGAATACCCATTTATCCTGGAGGATACAGCTGCGTTTTTAAACCTCAATTAAAGTGCAAAACAAGAACAAAAAAAATAAACATGAAAAATAGTAATGGAAAGAATGGAATATCAAAATTGTTATTTAAAAAATATGCCGACATTGAAATGCACAACATTCAAAAGTTTTATCACGCTTTAAGAAAAATACCCAAGTCGCACAAATATTTTCTTTTCGCGAAAACAACAAGCTGCCCTCCCGCAAAAATTTCTACTCGCGACTTGCGCGGATTTGACGAAATGTGTACAAATTTTACATCTCACGACATAAACGAATCCAATATTAATACAGTAAAAAATATTCGCAATTTAAGATTAATCAATATGCCGAATGCCGGACTATCTGTAAACGAATGGTTGTTTCTAAAAGATAAAAACGACGACGCCACCATACCTTTAACAATCTCTCGCGTAAAAACATTCAATAAACTGATTTCAAAACTTATTTTAAATGCAATTGTCCCAATGAATCAACAAGGCGTTATCCACAATGACATGAAGGAAGATAATATTTTAATAAAGGGCTCAGCATCAATTCCGGCGCCAACAATTATTGACTGGGGTATATCCGGCATATCAACGCACGACGAAATAATACCAGAAATTATCATGAATCGATACATTTCAATATCGAACCCTTTTAGTATCATTCTGTTTACAACCGAATTCAGTAAAAATTATAGTGAGTTTTTAAAACAAAATTCCGTAACCACTGCAGACGACGTTGACAACATGCAATATGACCCACCGTTTCTACAAAAGTTGCGCGATTTTTCTATAGCACAATACTTGAAATACAAGGAATACGGCCATTACTCGAATATTCGCACTTTTTTTACAAATGTTCAAATTTTTTTTACAAATGTTCATCCCAGCAATGCATTTTCGGACATCTCTCTAGATATTATAGATTTATCAGGCGGAGCGGATGATTTATATCACACGCTTGCATCAAAATATATTTCAGACGTACTACTTCATTTTACAGAATTCGACGAGAGAGACGGAATCATAAGGTTTCAATATGTTTCGTATTTTACTAAAGTATATATTTTTAATTGCGATTTATGGGGGACCGCATTTTGTTACAGTGTGTTTTTTTTATTTCAAGATACACTTCAAAATAAATATACATTCGAAGAACACGTCGCCATTGAACCGTCTACATATTCGCATTTTTTACACTCTATATTGTCCATGTATATGAATCACATCATGATAAATGGGCACGAAAGAATAAATGTTTCCAAATTAATAAAATCAATCACAAATTTAATATAACATAAAAATTGAAACAAAATAATTTTTTATTATTTAAAAGTTTCTGCTGTTGCAACAGGTTTTCTAAATCCTGTCTTGAATCCATATTTGTCTAAAACTTCAAACGCATATTTATATTCTTCTTCTGGTGAGTTCCAAAATTCATGAATATCTCTTGTTAAAAGATAAAAACCAAAATTTTCACTAATAACAACTGGATTGTTAAAAAATCGTAAAATCAGCGGTGCAACAACAAGTACAGTTTTTTTGCTTTTACTAATCCAAAAAATCCAATAATCTCCTTCAACACTAACATTTATATTTAAAATATTAAAATTTACAGTTCGACACGTTGGAACACTTGCAACCCTTGCTCCACTTTTTCCAGTAATACCAACTTTGCGAAAGTTGCCGTCGTATGCACTATTTTGTACACTAAGCAACCCATCTTTCCTTAATTTGTAAATAGCGTTAACAGAACTAAAATTTAAACCTCCTCCCACTATACGCGTTGATGGAGAAGCCATCACTTGTCTCCAAGTTCCAACATATTCATCGACAGAAAATCTACTAAGTAATAGTTTCAGTTCTTTTTCTCCAACAGAATTTTTATATATTTTTACAACAGCTTCATCATATTTTGTCATATTTTTTAATATAGCAATTTTATTTTATTTTTGTTTATACTATATATTTATAAAAAAAAATATGTTAAATTTTTAATTCGCTTTATAATTTTTACTTAATTTTTCGACAACGTCTTTTATCATATTATCTACAATTTGTTGTACAATGTCATTATGAATATTACATTTTAAACTTACATTTTGATCCATATTTATATTAGCATGAATCGCGCTGGCACTACCATTTCCGTGTATATTATCATTTTCATTTTTATTATCATTTTTATTATCATTATTGCTGTCATGAAATTCATTTTTATTTTTTTTTGGTCTTCTCATTTTTATAACAACAAATCCATCTTCATCAAGATCGTTGTCGGGATTGGTATTTCCGTTTACTCTGGCGTCATTCTCGCTGCGATTGCGAATTAATTCATTTAATGCAACTTGTTTCGATTCAACTTTATTGCGTAAATATTCTTTAATATTATCCGAATAAGATGCAGAGTATGTAAGTATTTCATTTACAACATTTATAACTTGATAAGCTCCTGATATAAGATAATATTCGGTATAGTGTACATATGGATTATACTTTCTTGACATTGCTTTTGCGATTGTGTTGTAATAATATATCTATTTATAAATTTTTAACTTACTTTTTTTAACTATTTAACTTACTTTTTTTAACTATTTAAATATTCAACTATATTTAACTATATTTTTTTAATTATATTTTTTTAATTATATTTTTTTAATTATATTTTTTTAATTATATTTTTTTAATTATATTTTTTTAATTATATTTTATATATTTTTTTAATTATATTTTTTATATAGTATAAATAATATAATATATTATACATTACTTATTTAAATGGAATGTGTATATGAAGAAATATTTAAATTGCTTGATGATTCATGTCGACAAAGAAATGGAACGAACTATTTTTACAGAATTGAAAAATCTTCAGAAAATTCACCCATTCACAGTATTTTATACGTCACACAACAGACATAATCAAAAATATTCAGATTATATTTATGAAATATATTCGGTTACACGCTCTATAAATAAAAAAGTTACTACTGAAAACGAATGCGAATGAACATGAACGAATATGTGAATATAAATAAAAATGAAATTTTTACAAGGCAAGAAGGACAAGAATAAAAAATAATTAAAATGACATAAAAACATAAAAAGAATAAGTAAAAAATGGAAAATCGCGTAGATAAATTATTTATATGCGTTTGTGTTTTATTTATAGGTTTAAAAGTATACTGTGTTTATACAATGCTAACAAGTTGACCCCACAATCATAGAATCAACATTTTAACTTTTCACCAATTGGTTTAAAATAAAATCCGTTATACTCAATCCTTTTTCGGTTAAAAATGTCACTTCTTGACTGCCGCCAAGGGTGTCAGTAGTACTTACTACCTTTTCAGATTCGTCAAAATCTGCAATTGACATTCTTATATTGCTCAATTCAAGAACTACTCCAATATCACTTGCTCGAAAGAGTGGGTCATTTACTGTCCCTTTTATAATAATTTCTGTGTGTAAGTCGTTTGAGTTGAATGCTTTTACTATATCCATGTTGATTGCATGGGTGTTTATATATATCTTACAACCTTTTGTCTTTATTTTAATTATATTTCATATTATTAAAATAAATTTGTAACTGTATTTTTTGTTACGGAAACGCGGTTTAATTGCTATAAGCAAGACCACCCATACCACTCATGATACGGAGAACGTTGTAGTTGGTAGCATAAACACGAACTTTGGCGGTCTTGGTGCCTTCAACGGTGGCATTGGACAACACGAGCTGAAGAGTTGCGTTGTCAATACGAGAGAAGTTGCAACTACCGCTTGGCTGATGCTCTTCGGGCCTCAACGCAAATGAATATACGTTGATACCGGTGTCGGGAGTGCGGGTGTGGTGCTGGTAGGGCTGAACGAGGTCAAAGTAGGTTCCTTCACGCTTAGAGAAGCGGTCCTGGCCGTTGAGCTGGAGCTTGGCAGTGACGACGGGGTTCTGACCCCAGCAGTGCATGGGGAGAGAGGTCTCTGAGAGAACAAAAGTGCCGGCATCAGAAACAGCGGAGTTTTGGTAGGTGTGTTGGGGATTGAAGGTGTTGGTTCCGCCAAAAGGTACTTCATTGTAATAACCGGTGGAGCCGGTGCCGTGGTCGGTCCACCACTGCTGGGACAAAGTAGGGTCAGTGTCGGCAGCACCAGCATCATAAAAGAGACCAGAAGCATCAATGTACTCATCAACGGCTTCAGGGCCTCCGAATGCGTGGATAGCGTTGGGAAGGGCGTCAACCGCGTCGGTGTAGTTGAAGGGCTGAGCGCCGAGCAATCGGTACAACAGCTGGTCGCAGTCGAGGGAAGAGCAGTAGTCAACGTTCTGATCTGGCTGAACAATCCAGATGAGTTCCTTGACGGGGTGGTTAAAGTTGAGCTTGATCTTGTTGGAAGAAGAACCGACGGACTCATCACCGGTGAACTGGAGCTGTTCAATGAGGTACTCGTGGGGGTTCTGGGCCATGCGCCTGCGCTCGTCGGTGTCCAAGAAGATGTAGTCGACGTAGAGGGAAGCGGCAACGAGGGACTGATTGTATGCAGCAGTAACACGACCACCTGCACCACTGGCGCAGCTTGCCTGGTTCAAAGTACCAACGGCCCACAAGCACTCGTCAATGGGGCGGATATCGAGATTGATCTTGACTTCGTGGTACTGAAGAGCGATCAGAGGAAGAGCAAGACCGGGATTACGGCAGTACCAGAACTGGAAGGGAACATACAGGGTGGTTTCAGGGAGGGCATTGCGGGGAGCGCAAACCTGACGAGGAGCGTTGCTCTGACAAGGACCATCAACATCATTAAAAGAGGGATCGGTGATAAAGGTGAGTTCGGTGGTGTTTCCGACCATACCGTAGTAACCACGGACCTGGTCAACAGGGAGGGTGAGGTTGTTCCAGATGTGCATCCAGTCACCGTACTGGCGATCAATGCGTTGACCACCAATTTCGACTTCAACCTGAGAAATAAGCTGTTCACCGGGAAAGTCAAGCCAACGGGCGTACACTGCGGAACCGGTGGCGCTGTTCTTCATTTGCTGGTTAATTTCGGGGAGAGTAACCTGGAGGTAAGTGCGATATGCAAGATCACCGTTGCGGCTGATAGTGCAAGTAACACGACGACCGAAATCGGCCTGTCCGTTAAAGGTCTGTTCAATAGATTCCATAGCAAAGTTGGTGTGACGTTTGTATGAAACTTTCCAGAAAGTGATCTGAGGGTTACCCGTGAGATAAACATCCTGGGCACCGTAAGCTACAAGTTGCATTAATCCTCCTGCCATTTTATAATATAGTTGTTATAATATTGCTAAAGAAAAAAAAATCAAAAAATTACACGTAATTCATTTTTTAAATAAATCATTTTTTATTTTTAATTAATTAAAAAATTCCGCCATATTCCGCCATATTCCGCCGTATTCCACCGTATTCCGTCGTATTCCATCGTTCCATCATATTTCATCGTATTTCTAAAAATTTCGTCGTATTTCTAAAATTTTCATCATATTTCTAAAAATTTCATCGTATTTCTAAAAATTTCATCGTATTTCTAAAAATTCCTAAATATTTATGTATGGCATTAATTTTTCAAATATTAAATATAATAAACATAAAATTTAATTATTTAAAATGTTAGAATATAAAGTTTTTTAATTATATATAGATATAAAGTACGGGTGTAAGTGAAACAAGTTAAAAATTTCTCTTTATATTTTATTTATGACTTTGAATGCCAACATTTAAATATAAAACCAATAAAAAAATCATAGTTGATGATAAAAGCATCACAACACTAGATAATCGCCATAAAGAAATGCAGCTTCATTTTTTAAATATTAAAAATATCATCATACCAAACCTTTTAAAAGAGAAGAAAGAACTAACAAATATTTTGAATACCAACAGTAACGACGATGAGAATCAAAATCAAAATAATGGCGCCCCCCTCCTTCCAATTGAAAAACAACTTGAAATAAAAGATCGAATATCCGATATTAAATCTACATTAAAAGTACATAAAAACAATATTAAACAATATTATTTAACCAACTCTAAGTATATTTTTGATTATTTTGAAAATAAAAAAGAAATATCAAACGGAAACACAAGAACAAAGTTATTAAATTCATTTTTCAAAATCGACGGAGAAAGCGATCGTGTAAATGAACTAACATGTTTAAATATCAACAATGTAAAGAAATTTCTTTCCAACACCGATCAATCCTTTATAAATGTAAACGATTTCATGTTTCAAACAGATATATGCAAACACTGCAACGTTGGCGAACTCATACCGGTTGAACACGAAGGCATCCTTGTATGTAATCACTGTTCAAAATATGTCATGTATTTATTTGAAAGTGAAAAACCTTCCTATAAAGAACCACCCAAAGAAGCGTGTTTTTACGCGTATAAAAGAATCAATCACTTTAAAGAAATTCTTGCACAGTTTCAAGCCAAAGAAACCACGCAAATACCGACCGAAGTCATTGAAAATATAAAGTTGCAAATTAAAAAAGAGAGAATCAGTTTATCAAAATTTACAAATACAAAAGCAAAAGACATTTTAAAAAAATTAGGATACAATAAATTTTATGAACACATTCCATACATTAAAGACAAGCTCGGAATCAAACCACCGGTTATGACACAACAATTAGAAGAACAGTTGTGTAATTTATTTATGGAAATTCAAGGACCATATGCAAAGTTTTGTCCAGACGATCGCGTCAATTTTTTGAATTATTATTACACGATCTATAAATTGTGCGAGCTCCTTGGACAAATGCAGTTTTTGCCATACTTTCCGCTGCTTAAAGACAGAGAGAAGCAAATTGAACAAGACGAAATATGGAAAAAAATATGCGCGGATTTAAATTGGGAATTTATACCAACGCATTAAAATGATAATTTA
>Ga0315284_10004951_pt1 | contig 18931 bp, 34 predicted proteins | sample YL17G09_16_MG_FD_203696 | JGI IMG/M metagenome (GOLD analysis project Ga0315284, IMG submission 203696) | Sediment microbial communities from Yellowstone Lake, YNP, Wyoming, USA - YL17G09_16 | ecosystem: Environmental > Aquatic > Freshwater > Lake > Sediment | place: USA: Wyoming | collected... | reverse complement strand
GATTATACAATACAACTATATGGGCTTGAACGAAATTTTGCTATGGCGATTTCACTCATAATAGTTTTATACACGGCCAACAAGTAGAGAGTATTTCTTCTCACCATTTTGAGGGACAATTGTATGCAAACAGACAATAAAGACAACCGCCTCAGACTCAATAAAGAAGAAATGGAACTCATCAAACTGCATCGTGAAACTGGAACAATACCCGACACCTATCTTATCAATTCGGATTTGAACGTCAACAAGCTTCGCGGAAAACATGCGGAGCTTCAGCGTAGATATAAGACTACGCTAGAAGAATTAGAACACGCCAACATTCAAATCAACACACTGATTGATTTGAAGAATGTCAAAATTGAAAAGATGGTCTTTGGAGAGCAGCATAAAGGACAAACTGGTAATGCCACTGCTATCATGGTTGCTTCTGATTGGCACCTTGAAGAAAAAGTAGAGCCAGCACAAGTCAGTGGCAAAAATCAATATAACATACAAATTGCCGCGAAACGTGCTACAAAATTCTTTGAGAAAGGTTTGTTCCTGACAAATCTGATTCGCCAAGGAATCAAAATCAACCGACTTGTACTAGCTCTGCTTGGCGATTTCATTTCAGGCTATATTCATGAAGAATTGATGGAAGACAATCAGCTAAGTCCAACGGAAGCCATTCTCTTTTGTAAGAAAATTTTGTTCTCAGGTATCGAGAAGCTATTAGAAGACGGCGATTTTGATGAAATCATTATTCCTTGCTGCTATGGAAACCACGGCAGAACAGGGCAAAAAATGAAGATTTCCACGGGCTATAAAAATAGTTTTGAATGGTTGATGTATAAAGACTTGGAAACACATTTTCAAAAAGAGAGCAAGGTTAAAATTATCGTCTCTAATGGCTATCATAATACCATCAATCTCTACGGCAAGTATCCATTGCGATTCCACCATGGCGATTCTATCAAGTATGGTGGTGGTATTGGTGGAATCACAGTACCCGGCAATCGCGCCATAGCTCAATGGAATACGCAAGGTGCAGCATACCTTGATATTTTTGGGCATTTTCATCAATTCATAGACGTGGGCAACTTCATTTGCAATGGCTCTTTGATAGGATACAACGCTTTCGCAAATTCCATTAAAGCTCCATTTGAAGAACCAAGACAAGGTTTCTTTGTCATAGATGCCGACAGAGGCAAAATATTGACAGCACCTATCTTTGTTGAATAAAAAGGGAAAGAAAATGAAACTAAAACCGGGCAATTATACTTCCGCTGCTGGCTCAGAACGAAAGAAGAAACTAGAACAGTTATATGCCAAAATGAATACTGAGCTTGCTAAAGAAATGGAGAAGCAACGGGAAGAAGAGAAAAAGCATTGGAAATTTCAAAAACCCAATCTTTACAAGGGCTAAACAATAGGAGATAAGATAGTGAAAAAGCTATTGGTCGGCATATCCGTTGTATGTATTATTGGTTTGTCTGGTTGTGCGGAAACACGAAGAGTGGCAAGAGAAACACATACCATGACAACTGTATTTGCGGCTCAAATAAAGGCTGGAAAAACAACCAGAGAACAAGAACAGAAATTCATCTATGCAATGAAGGACGTAACCGCTACCCTAGATGCTTCTATTAGAGGAACAAAAGCAGCAACCAAGACCACACAAGAAGCAGAAGCAATGGCTGCTGGCATTGATGTGACTAAACCAGCCAATCTTGACAAATAAATTTTATTCTTTAATGGGTTCACGATACAGCACAGGCAATTCACCTTCTTCTGCCTGTGCTACCATTTTGTTATTAAAAGAATTAAACATAATAGTTACATTGCCTTTGTCCAAACTACTTATATCAGTGACAATGCCTATAGGAGCACCATTATAGTACGCCATATCCCCAATGTTCAATTTCTTTTGTCCGTTTAACTGAAGTGTTTGTAAGTCAATTTTGTACGTGCCAAAATACGTAGCTTTCATTAGAGCAATCCAATCAGAATCTTGATTATCGCCGGTGCTACACTAGCAATCAAAAAAGTCTTGGCAGCAGCCTCAAACTTATCCCTATCTTTATTGTATTCATCAAGCGTCATGTAATTTTGGTTCATTCTAGCAATAATGTCATCGGCACTCATGTTTTTTGCCAATAGATTGAAAGCTTCTTCCTCTTTTTTCTCAGAAACGAGCACCAAGAAATCCTTGAATAAATCTTTGCCGATGTGAATAAGAAGCGTTCTGTTGTCTTTGAAAAACTTGATAAAATCCAAAGCTAAAGTAGTCTTGATTACTTGACCACCAATTTCAAATTGAATCGTGCCGGAACTTGCGGCATTGAAATAAGTAATTAGATTATCTACCCAATCAGCAGAAGCATCCCTGATACTTAGATTTTGAGAATCCATCTGTTTAATATTCTCCTTTAAGGCTTTAACATTTCCATAATCTCATCAATAGCACCTTGGGCATTCTGGTATCTTGTAGATATGCGGTGGATGTATGGAATATCAGAGTATTGGTCTAAACTACCGAAAGCCCCATCAAGAACAAGACGAGCCTTGGCAAATTCATGACGAGCGGTAGCAGCATCATTGTGAGTATATGGTTTGCCTTTGAATCCCATAAGAATTTTAACTACGTGGCTCATGACGCCAATCTGTTCCTTCTACTAAATCGGCCAGCGATGCACAAAAAGCACCAGCATCATCGAAATGTCCTTCCATCTTCCGAATACATTTGCTTACTTTATGTTTTACATCGCCGGTCAAGCTGCTCCAAAATTTTTCAGCACTAGCCTGTGTCCATCCTTTCGGTAAACTTGACCATCCATAAGCTTTCTTGATATTCTTAACCATGATGGAGGCTCTGACACGACTGATATTCTTTTGCTGCATTTTGTCGGCACAAGAGGCACAAATAGTACGCATCTGGTCAACGGTAATCCATTCGTTGTCCAGAAGATTGGCTATTTTGTTTAATTCGGCAAGAACCTTGTGATTCATGAACACTCTCCTTGAACACAATCCATTATAAGGAGAGTATAAAAAAACTATCAATGCTTGGTTAAACTCCAAAGCAAATCAGCGACAGCACGGGGATTTTTCGCCATTTCATCCAATCTCTTTACCGCCGCGTAATGCGCCTTCAAATCTTCCTTCTGTCTTTCAGTAAGATTCTCTTCTGGCTCTGTGAAAATAGGTGCGGAATACTTAGGCTCTCTAATAATCGGCTTTTTCACTTCTTCATCGTTGCCAAAAATACGTGCCTTGACCTTATTGATGAAATTCTCATCGGGTACAAGGTCAGAAGCATTCGGCACAACTGCTGCGGCAATTGGTTTCATTACAGCCGGTGCAACGGTTTCTGTTTCTTTAATCGGAACTTCGATTGGCTTGGTTGGTGTTTTAACAATCGGCTCAACATTGGTTACGACTTTTTTCTTACCTCTCTTGGTTTCGTAAAGGCAGCGATAATGCTTCTTACAGAAACCCTTAGCATGATGCTTGGCTTTACAACCTTCATATGAACACTTCTTTACACTCTCATTGTCTACGATTTGCCGATAATGAGCATGGCAATAGCCTTTGGCATGGTGTCTACCTTTGCAACCTTTAATGGAGCATGTCTTGACTGGCTTATCTTTCATGCGGCGATAATGCTTTTTGCAATAACCTTTAGCATGATGTTTGGCCTTACAACCATGGACAAAACATCTCTTTTTTGCTTGCTTAACGATGGTATCTTTTTTGTCTTTTTTATCGGCAGGAACGTCGCTTTTTTCTGGCTGTGAAGGCACGTCTTCTGGTGACATTTTATCTACGTCAATATGAGGTATATTCTTGACTATTGTGTTGTCTTCCTTAACTGATTTATCACACAATCTGATTTTCTGTTTTGAGATTCTTTTGAAGCTACGATTAATGGTCTGCAAATTCTTAAGATAATCAGTAGCGGCAACATTGCTCATTTTAAGCCCTCACATGATAAAAATGATTGATGCATCGTTCGTCCACAACTTCTACAGAAGACCATTCCTCATTGTACCACGAAGCTATTACGTTTTTTCATCTTTTGTTTCAAGTTCGTTTATGAGGCAATGTGGACACACAAGTTTGCCCTTCAATGGGCCATCCATCACCTTGACATAATTCATCCAACATTTGGGGCAGCTATAATCATAATGCTGGCCATACAACCAACGTGTAATAAACCAAAAATCATTGTTTTCTATGACCTTCCAGTGCATATCTTCATTGTCTGACGCACCGACTAAAGCCAAAGCCTCTTGTGGAGAATCCTGCTGAAAATGCGGCACATCATAAAAAGGATGATTGTTGCATGTCGAAATGAGGTAATAGTCGCCTCTCTGAATTATAAATGTATCATAGTTGCAAGACGGGAAAGACAATGACGTAGCAGGCTTGATTAGACCATCTTTGATTTGCTTTTTAATTATCGCTTTCAATTCTTCATTTTTCCCGTCTTCTTCATGACCATCACGAAAAGGAATCATAGCCAAAGCCAGTTTTGCTGTGCTCTTGTAGGCTCTTAAAGGCACAGAATAAGAAGTAGAACTACTGTTGCTCACAAAGCCATGTCTGATTTTCATTCTGCTTGCCCTAGTGGCAGTTCATCCTGAAATGTATCAATTTCTTGAAAATCTCGCCATGTTCCATGAAAGCCATAAGGTCACTACCGTCATTATCGGAGTAGTGAAACTTAAACAACTGATTTAGCTTTGCAATCTTGAGCAACTTTTTTGTGACTATCGTTGCTAAATCGTCTTTTTGTTTTAACCGTCCATCCAAAAACTTCCTCAACGCCGCCTGAGTATTGTATGCTCTAAAGTTCCATTCAGGGCATCTCTCGCTGAAGCCATGTTTTAAAGCTTCTTCGGAAGGCTCTAAACTGCCAATCGTCAGCGCCTTAAGAAGTGCTTTGCGATTTTTAATCACACCATCTTTCATATCCTGCAAAACTGCAAAAGCAATCTCTTTTGTAGAGTATTTTTTGTCATAACCAACATACAATTCATTCTCGAACAACAGCAATTCCATTTCTGCTACTGTCTCTGGCACCCTTGGGAACAGCACCACAAAGGAACTTGAACTGCTATTGCTAACAAAACCATTTCTCGTTTTCATAATTAATGCCTTGAAATCCTTATGTGTGGAATCTTCTCAAAGATGTAGCCATGTTCCATTGTCGCGCCCAATTGCCCGTCTTCGTCAGCATACTCTACTTTGTACATATGTTCCAATGGCCATTTCTTCAAAAGCTTATGTGCAATTTTTGTAGCGAAAGCCGTGTATTTCTCTTCCACTTTTTGCCAAAAAACGTTCCTTTCTTCTGCCGTCGCATTATCCATAGACTCACTATCATATTTGGGGTCTTTTATCCTGCCTAGTACGGGTTCATTTTCTTCTTCATAACCGATGCTTCCATTCTTCAAAACTTCAACAAGCATTTCAAAAGATGTGATTTTACCGCATTCTCTGCTTTGGTCCTTAACTTGTTCGCCATGTAAGTTCCTGAAAACAATAGCTGCAATTTCCTTGGTAGAAAATTTAACCAATTCAGAATCAGGATGATTGTCATTGTATGGATAGTCTATATACAACTGGTCACCAAACAACAATTCTTCCATTTCCTTGACACTCCCCGGCAACTTGGGGAGCATAAGGATAAATGCGCTTGAACTACTGTTGCTAACAAAACCATGCCTCTGTTTCATGTTTAATGCTTTGAAATCCTTATATGCGGAATCCTTCTGAAAATGTCGCCATGCTCCATTGTAGAACCTAAATTACCATCTTCATCGGCATATTCTACACGATACAGATGTCCCAATGGCCACTTCTCCAAAATCTTTTTTGCAACCTTTTCAGCAAATTCGTCCATGGCCTTGTCATGTTCTGCATATCGCTTGTCTCTTTTCGCTTCTGTTTCTTCGGGGTCATAATTCCATTCCATTTTAGGTGCTACAATGCCTTCGTATTCATCCAACCAACCATTACGTATGACATTCTTCAAATCACGCAGCGTCTTTATGTGGCCAGCATCGTCATGTCTATTAAGCGGCAAAACTGGCGATTCATGCGTAATGTCTTGAAGAACAATAGCCGCAATTTCCTTTGTGGAAAACTTTTGGCAATCAGGATGAAGGTCTTTATATGGATGCTCCACATAAAGCTCATCGCCAAACAATAGTTCTTCCATTTCCTTGACAGTTCCCGGTACTTTCAGAAAGACAAGGATAAATGCACTTGAACTGCTATTACTGACAAAACCATGCCGCTGTTTCATCTTTAGTGCCAAAACTCCTTGTGCTTCAACTTGCCAAGAGCGTAAGAATACAATGAAAATGAAGCCGATTCTGGAACGTTTATCCAAAAAACTCTAGTCATTCTGTTCTCCTTGATAAAGCGTTTCACTTCCTGAATCTGCTGGTCATTCAACTTATCTTGCGCCAAAACTTCCTTGTATGACCGCAACCCTTTGCCGCCTCTGATTTCATTAAAGACTTCTGCCGCAAATGCCTTTGGTGACTCATAGACGCCCACGTAATCATCATCAAACAGCATTATCTCAAGTTCCGCTACAGTCTCAGGAAGCTTATTAAAAGCAACCAAAAACGAGCATGAAGAACTGTTACTTACGAATCCCGACCTGAGTTTCATTGTCCTGCCCCTTATTTACCGTGTGCTCCAAATGGTAAGGACATGTTTCTGGTATACCATCTGTAATCTTCATCAAGCGCATCAAAGTTGCGCATGTAATGTTACCATCGGCCCAACGACGGTCATCCCGGTCACTCCAGCCCCAACGCTGCTTATTGTGGCACCATACACAAATTTCTTTGGTAATGACACTGTTCGGGATAAAGACCTTATCCTTTTTCGCCATAACTACGCCTTTCTAAAACTCCCTTTAGCTATATCGTCAAAAGTTCTTTAATTTCTAAAGTTCTTCTACCGGCACTGATTCGGCTTTCTTCAAGAGTTTCTGAACGAAAGCCACGTAAGCCATATTATACGCGCCTTTGAAAGCAAGAGCAACTTTTTTCTGTTCTTCGTGGTCTGCCTCACGATAAATCTTGTCGTCTATCTCGCCTTCAATACGGGTCTTGTTCATGTGGTCATAATTGCCTTTATCAGCCACACCAGTTCCAAGATTCGTCACATGCTGCTTTATTGTAGCTTCGAATTTCTCTGGAATGTCTGGCATCCAACGTGGGCATTCGGTATGAGCTACTACGCATTGATTGGTAAAGGTGCAATAGCCGGTAGAACGCTTACCTTGACGGCCAACATTGAATTCGAACATGGCACAGTTATCGCAACACCGCGCTATATCATGGCAGAACTTGTTTTTCGCTGGTTTGTCTGCCATAATAAATGTGCCAACACCATCTTTTTCTGCAACAAGATAAGCACGTTGACCACATTGGACGCACTTATATTGCCCTTTTGTACTCCCCCAACTATTTTCTTCCGCAAGAAACGTCTGGCAATTTGGACAATTGGCAACCTTCCGCTCTGCTTCATTCTTGCCGCTCAGATAAGGACTATCAATCATCACCATCTTCATGCCGGAACGATATAGCTTAGCATTCTTAATCGCAACTTCAAAGTTATCCAAGATACTTTGCGGCAGCACTTTTTCAAAACCCTTGTCTACTTTCAAACTGACTTTATCAATGCCCTCATACGGTGCATCCACCAAATTCCCGTCAGGCAAAATAACAGAGATTGCTTCTTTCTTAAAGGATTTAACCGTGCCAGAGAACTTTGTACCGTCACGCTTAGTCCAGCCCACAGTATCACCAAGTTTGAAACGCTGTGTTTCTTCATCCTTGGCACGGCACTTATTCAAAGAATCAAGTGTCACAGTCTTGCCAATACCGATGATACTCAAGATAATACTCGACGCCAAAACTTCATCAGCGTATATTGTTGAAAACAAAGTCAAGTGCGATGAGAAGAAACATTCGGCCTGACTAAAAGCATGGAAAGTCTTTTCATCAATGACATGTTCTCTTTCTGTCACATCAACATAATGGTAGGCGTAGTCAGTAGGGCTATTGCCGCCCCAAATACTGCGGCCTTTATATCGCCGGTCAGTCCGAAAATGAGGCCCGAAATAGCCTTTGTAATTTTCAGTTTTTGCATCAAGCGGCAGGTTACGTTCTTGGAGCGCCTTCTTAACAAATGCCTCTGGTAAATCTGCTGGCTTCTTATTGACAACTCCTGCTTCCGGCACTTCAACCATTTCTATTTTGTCGGCATCAAAAACAAGAAGCTTCTGAGCCTTTTTATTTCTTCCGTACTTGTCCTCAACAAAAAGGTAAACAGGTTTTCCATTGTATTCCAACGAGATAGCTGGAACCTTAGCCATGTTGTTTGCCTCTCAATGAAAAGATTTACTTAGCCTTCTCAAGCACAGATTGCATGATGTCACAGATTTTCTCTCTCGGTGCAGTATGAAAATCAGTGCCAGTTCGCTTCAATGCTTCAGTAAACTTAATAGCACATTCCTGCATCTGTTCGTGAGTTTCTTTGCTCCCGCCTACAAGATGAAAATTATCACCCTTGGTAATACGGGTGTGGCCGTCTGCACCATCCAAACCGATACCCGCCAAAAGTCGCTTTGTCATCTCAAACCTCCTCTGCACGCTCTGTGTAACATTTTGGGCACAGAACAATTTCCCGTTCTGTGCCCCATACTTCCTTACTAACCGGGTCTGAACCATGAAACAACTCAGAACGTTTGAACAACTCATGGCACGAATTGCACCGTTCTCGACGTTCTCTTTTCTGTTTCTTTTTCATGGTCAATTTCTCTCCTAAAAACTATATCGTCAAAGTTTCATAATTTTTGAATAATTTATGACTTATAGTGAGGGCATACCCGGAATAGGTGATTCATAAAGAGGAAAATTTATGGTTATTTGCCCAATTTGCAACAGACGACTAGGTTTTATCTCAGCCAGTCATCTTCTTCGTGCGCACAATATCAATAGCCAAAAATTCAAGGCAGATTATCCTAATTGTAGAATGTCATCCGAAGAAAAGAAAAAAGCAACTTCTGCATCGTGTAAGGCAAGTGGTTGTGGCAAATGGAAACTTGGTTCAAAATGGGGAGACGCACAAAAGAAAATTTTGTCAGTCAAAAACAAGGGAGAGGGAAATCCTTTTTATGGTAAAAAACACACAACAAAAACTAGAAGAAAAATGAGTCGCAATCACGCCGACTTCTCTGGAAATAAAAACCCATATAGAAAAGCAATTGTATCCAGTCCTGAAAAAAGAGAAGCCGCAAAAAAGCGTTCACAAGCAATATGGATAAACATGAAAAAAGACAAAAATAAGTATAAAAAATATCGAGAATTGAGAAGTAAACTTTCCATCAAACAAATTTTGAAAGGAAAACACTTACCATATGGAAGAGGGCATAAACATGGTTGGATTACTGTTTTGAATAAAAAGATTTACTACAGGAGTTCATACGAACTTCGCTTCTTAGTATGTTGCGATAAAAGCAAGCTCGTTTGTAATCCTTGCAAAATATCAATCCCTTATCAACATGATGGAGTTACGAAAAACTATTTACCTGATTTTATCGTCAAGAACACAATAATAGAAATTAAACCAAAAGCATTGTTGGCTTATGATTTAATCCCTTTGAAAATAGCTGCCGGTATAAAATATTGTAATGAGAACAACTACAAATATTTAGTCATTACTGAAAAAGAATTGAAAGAATTCGAAGCTGGTAATTTAACCTCAATTCTTTAGATTGTTTCCAGCATTGTTTTTATCTTCATAAGAAGTTTCCTGTCGTCGCTTGTGTCATGATACGCCCCCTGTGACGAAAGCGGACCATAGACAATCTCAAGACACTGAATCAACAGCTTTTTAATAGCGTCTTGGTCAGGCTCATAACGCAACGTTGAAGCGTGATAAACGCTCTCCAAAGTCTTTTCTTTCTCGGCAAAGAAATCACGGATGCGCTGCTCATCCCAATCACCTCTGCGGATAGCTTTCAACTGTTCGCTGCTGCATTCCAAGTCCAAATCATGCTTCGTCAGAATCTGTTCAACTTCAAGAAGCAAGCGGACAACATGGTAAGAAAACTTGGTGTCAAAACCATGTTCCTGAACATCCTCATACCGCTTGCTGCCTTCCACTGGAGTCTTGGTGCTCATTTTGTGCAACTGAGAATACGCATAACCTTTGAACTTGTGCCAAGAACCCTTATGCAGAAAAGTCTTTCTGTTTTCACGAAGCAACTGACCAATCTGCGTAGCATACAGCACACACCGCTGCGGAACAAAGAGCACATCAACCATATTCGGATTGTTTTCCAAAAGCAAATTGAAGAACTTAACTATATTGAAAATCGTCAGGTCATATTCTTGCCCGTCCTTCAAGCCTTTTGTGCCTGAAGGAACAATGATATGATGCTTTTGAAACTGCTCAAACCGACTATGCTGCCGTCCAAAGCCAAGAATCTCGCCTTTCAAATGCGGGAAGACATCGGCAATAGGCGGAACACAAAAACCGTATACATCCATATCCGAAGTGTTGTCAGAAACACCGTATGCAACAGAGCCAGTGATTACCTCATAGTGGACTGCATTGGGCATCCACTTAGGAGGAATAATCAAACCGGCATTGGCTAGTCTTTCTGTAACACTGGACATGCTTTACCTTTCCGAAAATTACGCAGAATCCGTTTTGGATTCGCCTAGTATTGTATCGTCAAAAATGCGGCGGATTATCAAAAAATCACTTCTGTTGCCATATTTCTAAAGGCTTGACGCCATTAGGAATAGCGTAATCCTTCGTGAGTTGCCTGATAAACCCCTCTACAATGCGCCCATCCTTCCTATGTGCCACATTCTTTAAACACTTCTCTGGCGCATTCTCAAAAAATATCCACTGGACTTCGTAATCAGGCGCAATTTCAGCAAGATGCTTTTCGGCCAGCTTTCGTTGACTCTCGCGGCACAAGAATGGGTCAGTGATGATGATTTGTTCCTTCCCGATTGCAGCCTTCAGCGCGGGAAGTCCAATCAAACTAATGTCGTCCAAGAGAATGCCGTCTGGACAAAGCAAACTTCGGGCAAGGTACGTCTTGCCCGAAGCTGGCATTCCGATTATGACTATCAACGTCTTCATATCCGCACCTATTAAGCCGCCAAATCCTTCCTCAACTGCATCTTCTCAATGCGCCGGTTAGCCCGACGCACCTTAATCTTCATTTCCTTTGGCGGAAGCTTAGTGCAGCAAGGGCAAAAAGGTCCACCGGGTCCAACCTTGTACTTTTTAGTGGCGCTGCAATTAAAATGCCCGCTGGTAAGCATCACGTCTCCTTTACTGAATCAAGCCCAATCCAACCAAGACATTGTACAAATCGTACAAGCTGACAGTCTTGTAAACATGGCTAGAACTGTTGCCGTAGTATTCGTTCACAGAGTAATCGCCCCTCTTAATGCTCTGCGCAAGCTTCTTGTACTGTAAGAAGCTCATGCCGGGACAAATCTCCATCAAGAAGTTGTCAAGGTCTTCAAACTCAGGTTCCGGTTCACCAGTAGTAGCGTAATGCGGGTCTTGACCGTCCTTATCACCCCAACAACTTCCGCCACTGATACCGCCGCCAGACCAGCTACAATAAAGGTAGGCATCCTTCAAAGTGAGCTTGGCCTTTTCCTTCTTCTCGCCGCAAAACTCAAAATCGCCATCGCCCTTGCGATAGCCCTGTACCATCTTTACAGCACGATACAGAGAACACTTCTGCCGCGCCAACTCCATGAATTCCTGCTCAGTCAAAGTCAACATAAAATCCTCCTAACGACAAACTTCAAGGCTTGTCCACACTTTATGTATCGTCAAAAAGTCGAATTTTTAGCGCAAATCTTTGAAAGAATCTGGACGCCAATAGACCTTATAGCTATTTTTGTACTTGCCGCTTTGTTCACACTGATGGATGCCCGGTTTCTCAACGCGGCAAACGGTAGCTTGCGCCACAGGAACACCATCGAATTTGAAATAGAGCGTATCACCGACTTGACACTTTGGCGGGAATCGGAAAGCCCAAAATTCTTCGAAACCGATTTGAGGCTCTACCCAAAAGTGTTCACGGGCTGCTGCTGGTACATTGATGTTCATTCTTGTCACCTAATGTATGCCTAATGTGTGAAACAGATAGCTTTTAGACAATATTCTCTTGTGAAATTACTACATCATTGCCTGACTGAAAGACACCACCCAACTCAAACTCCAGTTTGGTCAACATCGTAAAAGCCGCTAAATACTCTTTGCGCGGGATAATAACATCTTTCGGCTTGTGCATCTTATCAAAAGCCGGTGCCAAAAGTTGTGCCATCACCGGCTTCAAATCGTCGTCAAACTCCAAAGTGATTTTCATGCCTTCACCCTTTTCTTCGGTTCAACGTAAGTCTGATTGAATTTGACTGCAATATCCCTGAAAAAAGAAGGCAGAGAACTAATCGCCCGCTTCACATGCACTTCTGGAATGTCTTTGTAGAAGGCTTCCGCAATTGAACCGGCAATACAAGCCTGTGTATCAGCATCACCACCAAGAGAAATCGCGTTCCTGATTGTGTCTTCAAAATCAGTAGACTCCAAAAAGCAGATAATTGCTTCCGGCACTGATTCTTGACAACTCACCTTGAAAGAATATGTAGGCCGAATGTCATCAAGTTTTCGGCTCAAATCATAGCCGAAAGTATCTTCGATGTACTTCTTGATTTCATCTTTGCTCTTGCCAGTACGAGCAAGATAGATAGCGGCAGCAGTGGATTGCGCACCCTTGATACCTTCTGGATGGTCATGCGTAACTTCTGCACTAGCCTTTGCACCTTGAAGCACAGCGTTTAAGTCATCATAAAACCAACCAACCGGACTCACACGCATAGCAGAACCATTGCCAAATGAATTGTACGGCTGCGTCTTGCCAGCACGCACCCATCTACCAAAAGTGCTGCCATAGCCGCGCTTCGGTTCCTTTCTGACGAATTCATGGAACAACTTGACTAGAGGCTCTTTGGTCATCAAATGCTGAGCAACGGCCAGCGTCAATACCGTGTCATCGCTGAACGTAGGCAGCTTGCGCCTGTTAGTTGGGTAGAATTCAAAGTCTTTGGATTTGATTGCCTCAAACTCGTAAGGCACCCCAACAATGTCACCAATAATTGCGCCAAACATTCTTTATCTTCCTTTCTGTTAAATCTCTTCGCCTTCTTCAAACGCCAATGGTTGTATCGTCACATTTGGAAATTGTTTTAATGTTTGTTGAATATGAACAGGACTAGCGCACCACCACGCGGAGTACAGATTGTAAGTATAGTCTATGTCTTGCTCACCAATGAACATGTTGTTTTTACTTTGGTCACGAAAAGTTACCCAAGGACAAGTGCTTGGCCTGTAGTGAACTTTGATTTTGTGAACTGAATAACCATCCTTCTTTTTGAACTGCTTTTTCAATTCACTCTTATTTGTGTAGTGACGACAGAGGTTAATATCAGTGACCGTAAACTTGAAATTCAGGTCAAGATATTTGCCTTGATATTTAACTGTGTAAATCATGTAAAACCATTAAGAATTGGTGGACCTGTTCGGAATTGCACCGAAGTCCCAAGACACTTCCAAGTAAGCGTCTACACGTTTAGTTGCAGATTTTTGCATTCGAATCGGAACTGGCTCTACAACGGCCATTTTCAATTCTAGTCTGATTGTCTCGCATCTCAATCCCTCAGATGGTGGAATCAAGTGCCAGCTTGATTGGGTACGCAGTTATAGGCATCCAAGCGTAATCCCTATAACCACGTCGCTGTTGTTAGGCAGCGATTTCAGCTACCTTGCGGAAGCTGAAGTCAACGTGAGTAACGTTGGCAGTTAGTACGTTTCCCCGGTGGATTTTACGTGGCCAACCAGAGTTCCACGACGTGCGGCTACACCTTTCAGTAGTCCGGTCGAAACTAATTCAGGCCCATTTTCTTTTGTCAGAGAACCACTGTCACTGCTTCATTATATCGTCATCTTTCCCAATTTCCACTAATTTCTTTTGGGAAAAAACTTCAACGACTTGAGTAATTCATCTTCTGAAACACTGTGCAACCCTTGATATTTGTACTTCTCGAAAAGCTCTATCGGTAACTTTTCTGGCAATGTACTGAAATTGCCTTTCCCATATTTGAACAATGTCGCGTCTGCTATTTTCCCGTCCACTACAACCCACGCATGATGAACATTGTCCATGATTTCTTCATCTTCGTGTTTTCCAGCCGCGCCTTGCCAAATATAATGATAGCTTGCCGATACATAACCTACCCAATACACCGGCTCTTTGCCACGTTCTTTTTGCGCCCAATATTCCTTTCTCGCATTCTCAAAACACCAACGAGCATCGCCTTTCGTAATCGGTTTTTCCATCGTAGAAGACATTGTTTCAGAAATTATGCCCTTTGCCAATTTCAGTAACTCTTTAGCCAGTAACACTTTATCCATAGTATATTTTCCCGCCTTCTACACACTGCAAAATATCAAAAATTTGTTATAGAAATCGGCGGAAGTGACGATATAGTAAATGCGATGGAAGTACAAGTGATTAGAAGGGCCGGTACAAAGATTTGGCCGCTTGGGAAGGAGACTGATTTTATGAACTGAGTGTAATCCCCGCCTGTGCAAGACCACTTCTCGCTGGCGTGCGGTGGTCTAAGGGGAAAATGAGAGCCAGAGCGCGGGTAATGTGAACCCGCGCAATGATGGAGTCTAAAGCACAGAAAGCGTCAAGCGGACAAAAACTAGAGACTAATTGAAAGGTAAGGTGGGCCATGTAACGCGAACCGAGTAGTGAACGCCCAAATAGAATTTAGAAAAATTGATGCTAAAAATACAGAGCCTTGACTAGATTGGACAAAGGATACAGAAGAAGATGAACTGGCCTTAAGATGCTTGCAATAAAACGGAGAAAATTTTGTAAGAATACAAATTTGATTTAGCCGCTTTAATGCCACAGTTTGACTACGGGACTACTGGCTAGGCATCTACCGTAGATTAAAGCCCTTCCAAAAATGGAAGGGCTTTTTTTTGTGCCTTGACGTGTATATAATAGATGAAGTGCCAACATAAGGAGTTTAGACCATGCCCATACGCATCATTGAAGGGAATCTACTTGAAGCTGATGAGAAGTTTATTGCACATCAATGCAATTGCGTGTCTATCGGCTCTGCTGGTCTGGCAAAAACCCTGTTCCAAGAATTCCCTTACGCCAATGTTTATCATACCAGAAAGAAGCGTGGCGAAGATGAACTTGGCACCATTACGGTCTGTGGTAACGGTTCTGATAAACGGTATGTCATTAACATGTTTGCTCAATACAATCCAGGTGGGCCGGATAAAGGTAGGGATAGCCCCAAAGCACGGGAATTCTATTTTGCCCGTTGTTTGCACCAGATTGAGCTTTACAACCCTATCACGCCCATTGTGAGCATAGCTTTTCCATTCAAAATCGGATGCAATTTGGGTGGAGGTAACTGGAACAACTATTTTAAGATGTTAAAGGATTTTTCTGATAAAACCGGCTTTGAAGTGACGATATATAAACTGTGAGTAGGAAGCTTTGTAAGAAAGGAAACGCAATGGAGTTTTTGGTATTATCAAGACATGAAGTAGAGAGTGGGAAATGCATTCCGCAAGGAGTGCCACACGTCATTATTTCAATTGGCAATCCGCAAAATGATATAGTATATGATGCAGAAGCTTGTTGTTCCCAAACCATGATGATACCAATTGCGGCTCTTCAGGCTCATATACCTTTTAACCCCGACTGCAAAGGCATTATTCGGCTACAGTTTTGGGATGCCACTGGACGTGAGTTTGGTCACATGTTTGGCATGGACTATGAGGAAGGCGAACTTTTTAATGAGGCAATGGCACGGCGAATCCTAAGATTTATCCGAAGACACAAAGACTCCGTAAATCTTATCGTTTGCCATTGCGAAGCTGGTGTCAGTAGGAGTGCTGCAACGGCTGCTGCTCTCACTAAATGTTTCAATCAAAGCGATATGGAATTTTACAAAGGCCGATTTCATCCAAATCAATTGGTTTATCGCACCATCCTGAATGTTGCGCATCAAATGAATGTGTTTAGTGATTTCGCTGTTGCTGTCTAAAACCTCTTACCAATTTTTGCTGCGCTTCGCTTTGGTAACAGAACATTCCGGCCTACTACGCACCCACAGAAGGTAGTTGGCAATTTCTGGATGCTCTTGTAGTGATTCGATGGTGTGATACTGCTTCACCAAATTACGTTCGCTGATTATAGCGTGAACCATACGGTGACAGTCGCGGCAGAAATCCACCTTGACATGCTTTTCTAATGTGGTGAATTTGTTTTTCACCGTCTTGCCGCCATGTGTACAACGCGGTATCAAGTGGTGGTCAGTGGTAAACGAAACGGTACGCCCACACAAGGAACAAACAGTAACTTGGCAAACAGCCATTGAATTTACCCTCCAAAAACATGTTGACATCATACGATAAAATCAGCGCCTTTCAACACCTTTTTTATGTTTGATGGAGAGCAAAAAAGTTTCATATTTACCAAAAACGAAGACAATTGGCTTTGCCAACAAAGATACGAACTGCCCCATTAAACCAATAGGCCAAAAAACAGCACAGAACATTGGGGAGAAGAACAATTCTTCTTTATCATTATATGTGAAAAGAACTATGTGATAGGTAATGATTACGCCCACCAAATACCAAACAAGAAGCCATTCTGGACTTGGCAATATGGTCATCAATATCTCAATTATCATGATATCCCCGCCGACACAATTTGTTCAAGGTAGTAATCACACCAATTAGGAACGCCATTAGAAATACGAATACGCAAAGCGGCAGAACCATCTGGCCACGATTCAGGGCGACAAGCTACAATATCCATTCGCCAATTCTGTTCAAAGCCACGTTCATATATCTCTGCTTTGAACCAGCGTTTTGAACGGCACCCATGGCAAATTTCTTTATTTAGTGGTATTCGCATTACCTTGAAGCCATTGAGTCGCCAATTTTTCAAGCTCGCCGCCCGTAATGATTTCCCGTATAAGCGCGTCTACCGGCACCCAATCGGCAGTATACTCCTGCAAAACAGCTACTTCATCATCGCCATCTGCAAGCCTTGGAGTTTCAGAAAGACTGCTTAAAATGTGAAGGAACACGCCGGTATTGCCATAGATGATATTAGCATTAGTGGAGCATTCAACCACCTTCAAACTGACATTGGGCACGGGGCCATACCATTGCTTACTCAGACCATGAATCCACCGTTCAAAAATCTTTTTGGCAAGCTCTTCCTTGTTCATTTCTAGCCGTCCTTTTTCTTAGGGTAGACTCTTATGTGACCAAGCGGCACTTTTTCATCTATAATAATTTCAGCATCACGAAGGTAAGAGATAATGCTTCCGTCCTCTTTCAATTTACGGACAATGCAACCGCCCAACCACGTATGAAGGACACAAAAGCCATGACTATTCACTTTGACGACACCAACCTTATAGCCTCTTTTTTCGAGACTCTTGAACTTTTCCAACACATATTGCAAAATACGTGAGGCAATGGCTTGGTGTGTTGCCAATTCAGCCAAAGCAGTATTAATTTCATCTTTGCTAACGGGGAATTGGGCCGCTTCCACTAAATTCATTTTTTAGCATCTGCCTCAAAAGTGACACCTAATTCTTTGGCTCTATAATAACAGTCAGACGAAGCTACGCTAGATATCAACATAATGCCATTCTTAGTGAGCCTGAAACGTTCTGTGCATTCTTCAAACATGATAGAATAGTTATCATCGCCTACTTTTACCGTCTTTGTTTCAAACTTCGGCTTTTTTTCTTCTTTCTGCGCGGGCATTCTTTATCTCCTTGCTGCTATTGTATCAAAAGCAAAGGCTTGATTATGGGGAAATCTAGCGGCTGTAACTCTCAAACGACCAGCTAAAGCTTTTTGAGCTACCGCCATCACGAAGAATGTAGTCAAACATTCTGCCTATCAACGTGCCTTGTTCATCACCAAAAGTACAGAAATTTTCTCCCGGCGAAAGGATTTGATTGTCTTCGGCAGCAGATTTCAGCAATTCCTCTAATGTTACCGGCGCTACCTCAACATGCACGTATTCTTCATTATATCTCACAACAAGCTGTGGATTCTCTGTAACGAAATCCACCAAGTTTTTAGGCTTGTCAGTAAGATTCACAATGATGAAATTGGTGCTGGATGAATTACTGATAAAGCCATCATGTGTTTTCATGTTTCTTCTCACTTATGATGGAACAATGCCGTAGTACAAACCAAACTTGCTTTCATCCCACAAACCAACAGGCTCCAAAACTTCTTTTACTTGCTGCCTTGCGTTTTCATCAAGCTTAATGAATTCTTCTCCAGCATCCTCTACATCATATTCTTCTCCAAAACCGATATAGGCATTACTGCCATCATCCATAACAACTTTAAGATTGCCAAACTTACTATTGTCCCTATCGAATCCAAGAATTGGCTCCCTGTCTCCATATTTGTCCGTCTTATCTTTTTGAAACAATTCTTTGTAATTTACTTTTACGCCGACAATGACGAAAGAAGATGTAGATGAATTACTGACAAAACCATTTCTGGTTTTCATTGGTTGGCTCCTTTTAAGCAGTAGCGTGGGAAACTAGCAATCCACGCTAGAAGTGAAAACGTTTTCTTTGTCCTTCGTTACTTCATCACAGTAGGCATCAAAGGCTTCCGAAGGGCGCATGTCTTCACCTTCATCATCCTTGCTTTCCGGCATTTTACCTTCAATCTCAACTCGCATATCTTCAAAACTGCTATAGTTGCCCGTCATGATGGAGTATGAAATGCAGTCCTTGCC
>Ga0315284_10004950_pt1 | contig 18936 bp, 19 predicted proteins | sample YL17G09_16_MG_FD_203696 | JGI IMG/M metagenome (GOLD analysis project Ga0315284, IMG submission 203696) | Sediment microbial communities from Yellowstone Lake, YNP, Wyoming, USA - YL17G09_16 | ecosystem: Environmental > Aquatic > Freshwater > Lake > Sediment | place: USA: Wyoming | collected... | reverse complement strand
CCCTGTTCATCCGCGAATGCAATCACTGTCGTGAAGTGTGCGTTGCGATTCGCCACATCTTTCATAAGTTTAAGAACGCCGGTGTTACCTATAGAGTGCAGTACATAAGCGGCATACGGGCCGGGAAATCCGTTCAGGGCATCGATGGAAAAGCTGGTATCATCGACGATAAGCGGTGTAAGGAGATGATCGTACGCGTATTGGGCCTTCTGCCGGGAGATAACCTCCACATCGTCAGAGCGGAGTTCAGGAATTTCAAGCGGAACAAATGTCACATCAAGAAAACCGTCAAAGAATTCCGCAACCTCTCGTGCCTTATTGGGGTTGCTGGTAACCATCGTGAGTTTCACAGGTATCTTCCCCTCAGTTCAATCTCATGCTCACGGGTGATGACATCTGCAGCCTCCACAAATGTCTCTGCATATCCCGATGCAAACGCTGCTTTAAGGGTATCAGCATGTTCAGGTGCCGTACTCTCCAGCGTCTGGAACAGGACATGTATATCCACCCCCCGCTGTTCGATCTCGGAATTTACCTGTGCAAGTCCAAAATCAATCAGTACGCACGCACCGTCCTCTTCACGCAGGATCATGTTGCTGGTCGTGAGATCGCCATGCATAATTCCCAAGGTATGCAGCTTGCCGACCATTCGCCCCGCTTTGTGAACTGCTTCTTCTGTGAGATTCTGGGTAAGCAGCGTCCCCCGTACCTGCTCCATCACGATGGTATCTGCAGTGATATCGCTCATGACGGGTGTGGGAACGCCCCCTTTGCGTGCAGCGGAAATCAACCGAGCCTCCGCCCGGGTCCGCTCTGCAATGAGTCGGTTGTCAAGTGCGTGTACACGGTACAGTTTCGGGATACGGCGCTTCTCTGCAGTGCCGTTCCGGAACGTGACTACAGCTTCTGCACCCCTTTTCCGGGGAATCTCTCCCGGAAAAATATCGTTGCCCACCCGGGGGATCTCGTATTTCCATGTCACTTCAACTTCATCCGAGCGAAAAGAGGGTTTGATCTGCGAGGATTCAATAAGAAGAGATAACCCGCTCTCCAGCATCAGTTTTCCCGTGTAGGCGATCATAGCCCCATTATCCCCGAGATATTTCTGTTCGGGAACGTAGAACTGCGCCCCGCGTTCCTCACACATCACCCGTAGCATTTCCTGCAACCGCCGGTTTGCACCAACACCCCCGACAAGGAGCACCTCATTTTTTCCGGCCAGCGACATCGCCCGTTCGGTCACTTCAACACACATCGCAAATGCCGTCTCCTGCAGGCTGAAGCAGACATCGGGCAGGGTTGCCTTACTGTCCTTTGCCGCTGAAACCAGGCCAGAGAAAGCCAGATCCATTCCTTTGACCGTATAAGGCAGCTCTGTGTACTTTCCAAGTTTTGCCTGTGTTTCAATGATCGGACCCCCCGGATGAGGGAGGTCTTTTGACCGGGCAAATTTGTCGAGTGCATTACCGATGCCGATATCGAGAGTCTCACCAAAGATCCGGTACCGGCCGTTCAGGTATCCGATCACTTGCGTATTCGCCCCGCTTGCGTAGAGAACGATCGGGTCACGGCAACCGGTGGCAAAACACCCGATCTCCACGTGAGCGACGCAATGGTTGACACCCACAAGGGGGACGTCCAGTGCCAGAGCAAGTGATCGGGCTGCAGTTGCAACGGTCCGCAGGCAAGGTCCAAGCCCTGGTCCCTGCGAGAATGCAATACCCGTGATCTTATCAGGGTCCTTAAGGATAGAAGAGACGAGTTCCTTCATTACCGATGCATGATGCTGCGCTGCCTCACGCGGGTGGATACCCCCCTGAGCCGGGCTATAGGGTCGGGAAACAAGTGAGATGAGATCTCGATCAAAAAGGGCGGCACTGAGGTTCCATGCGGTGCCCTCAATTCCAAGTATCTGCCCAAAAACAGGCATTGAATCTTATTTTCTGAATTCAGTATATCCGCACTTGCCGCATGTGGTCCGGTCATTATGATCAGCCATCATGACACCGGGTCCGCAACGTGGGCAGTATTTCTTATTAGTGGTGACCTTCGCGCCGTCAACCTTGAAGTACGCGCCCCTCTTTTGCCCCTTAACGACTGCTGCCTTCTTTCCTGCAGCCATTGTTACGCAGCTCCCTCTTCCTTTGGCCTGGGCATCCCGCGCGCTGCAAGATATGGGCGCTCGGTTTTGTTCCTGCCCTCTTCATTGTCATAGATGCGTGCCGAACCGGTAATTTCTGTTTTACCGAAGCTGCTGTGCAACGTGTCAAGGGTTATCTGCTGCTCTTTTACATTGAGCAGGGCGCAAAGTTTGCCAATAATCTGCATACGGGAGGGGGTCGCACCATCGTATTTGAGGTTAAACTGAACCTCTCTTCTGGATAAAAGCTCATTTCTTTTATCGCTGGTGATCACAAAGTCCATCGATATCCTGTAATTATTGGAAACCGGGTTATTTATAATATGAGCCTCACATGGAGTGCAAAAAATATTCCTCAAAAAGGGAATGCACGTTATACCGTGGAAAAAATGAAAATTCACGCATCAGAGCGGATGAAATGGCTCAAAAAATGGCGGGCAGTCTCTTTTGCTGCAATGTTTACCGTACGGAGCACCACTCCCTGGTGTGGCTGTCCGTACAACACGATTGCGCCGTTTGGAGCAGCGATCACCAGGGGGATCACCGCGAGGTCCTCCTCACCATCAACTATGACCGTGACCGGTGGATGCATGACAGCATGATCGAGTGCGCGGATCAGGTCATCGGTCAATGTACCGGCCGGGTTTTTCACTCTGATACACTCGCCCCGAAGTACCGGCATCCGTGTACATGGTAAGCGCATGGTATAACCGTCAATAACTGCAATGGCTGGGGTGATGCCCCTCTTCTGGAGGTTGTGGGTAACAACATCTCCGACAGCGTATACAATGTTGTGGGTAATTTTTGGGATAATCTCATCAATGTTCCGGTACAGCTCCCCAAAGGGTTCCTGGAAAAGCTTCCGGTGCTCTTCGGGAAGAGTCAGCATCAGCGGACCTTCAGCGCGTAGCGTCCCGGAAGTTTGATATTCATCCGTTTTGCAACTTCAGAATTTTCCGGATCGATAATGACAAGATAACCAGACCAGTCATCACTCAGATTTGTCGTGCCGCATATTACGCAGTTCTCGCCATCCACCACACGGTGACAGTCACGGCAGACTTTTCCCTGCTTTTTCTTATTCGCCGGAGGCATGCTCCTTCCTCTTCTTCTTGCCCGTCTCCTTTACTGCCTCTTTTGGTGCAGTGGAGGATTTCTGGTCTTTTTCTTTCTCCTTGTTCATCTCCTCCTCAAGCCAGAGTGCTGTGCCAAGTCCTGCCTGTCGCATGGTGAGTCCGATCTTGCTGTCACGTGGCTCTCTCTCGTTGAGGGAGAGTGTCACTACCCGGACACGAACTACATCTCCGACTCCGATGAACCGTTTGGACTCCTGGCAGATTAGCCGGGCGTTCTTCTCATCGTAGTTAATGTACTCGTCAGAGATCTGGCTTACATGCAGCATCGCATCTATGGGACCAAGGCTGACAAAAGCCCCAAAACTTGTCGTTTCGACAACAAGTCCCTCAATGACTTCCTGGAGCGCAAGCCGAATCACCATAGCTTCAAATTTTACATCGTAATAGACGCCGCCGTCACCGGGCACGAGTTCGCCCTCTCCGACATCCTGGACTTTCGTCACGCAGATGAAGATCCCGATCTCCTTATCAATGCTGCCTTCAAGCTGCTCCTGCAGGACCTCAAGAATCACTTTTTCAAGTTTATCGCCCAGTCGCTGGGGGGGTACCCGTACCTTGTCCTCAAGCATCAACCTATGATACATATTTTACCTCCGCAATATCTCCAGTTTTTTCTGCTTTCTCATTGATATCACACCGATACCACGTGTAAACAGTGCATCCCTTATACGCCTGTCATTGGTAACTACCATGCATGCATTCCGGGCTGCATATTCAATCATCTGTGCATCGACAGATTCTGATTTCAGATCCCCACTTTCCACGATAGTACACTTCTCACCCAGGACAAGACCGTGCCTTGCCGCGGCACCGTCACGTCCTTTTGCCAGGGAGAGCCCGGTCAGCTCCCGGATAACACCTGATAGCACGATCGGCTCAAACGCACCGAGAAGTGTGCATAGCTCATCGAAGAGATCGATCTGGAACTGCACCGGCATCATGAGTGCGTTGGCGTCCAGAAGGATCTTCACTCGATCAGTACACCCATCCCGATTAAGCGCCAGCGTGCTCCCACCTGCCGGCTGATGGCGATCTTTGAACCCGGTTCTGCACATACAGGTCGCTTCAGCTGAATCTCAATAGTGTCCTTCTTAGTATTACTGACGACACCTACGGTAACCGCTGTTCCCACCGAGAGCATCAGCGGTTCACTGTGTTTCAACGGTTCAATAATGAGCTCATTTGTAGCACCCACAACCCGCTCCATGAGCGTGACACGGCACCGGATTTTGTCCCATACCTGGGGAAGTTTACCAACGTGACCCAGTACCTGGCCGGCAAGCGCGTCGCTTTTCGTCAGAGCCGGATCGAGTCGTGTTCCAACACCAAGGAGTCCACCGGGAGTTGCCTCAGTGACTTTGCTGGAACCGGCATTGATCGATGTTACTTTGGTAGTGATGGGAATCCATTTTATCCTGTTTTCGATCTGGGTCTGCCTGCCTGGTCGGATTTCGATATCGTCGCCTTCGCGGAGGATGCCCCGAATAAGAGACCCTCCAACGACGCCACCTTTCACATCCTTCCAGTTGCAGCCTGGTTTGTTCACATCAAATGAACGGGCTATAAACATTACAGGTTCGGTGTCTGGATCCCTCACTGGTTCAGGAATTGTCTGATCGAGCGTTTGCACGAGAGCGCCGATATTGATCCCTTTCTGTGAAGAAACCGGAATAATCGGTGCGTTCTCAGCAATTGTTCCTTTAATGAAATTTTGGATCTCGTGGTAGTTGTCAATTGCCTCTTTCTGGCTGACCACATCGATCTTGCTCTGGACAATCACGATATTTTTTATGCCGACGAGCTCCAGCGCCATCAGGTGCTCTTTTGTCTGCGGTTGAGGGCACTTCTCGCTTGAAGCGATGACCAGCATCGCCCCGTCCATCAATGCAGAACCGGAAAGCATTGTTGCCATGAGCGTTTCATGTCCCGGAGCATCGACAAAGGATATCGAACGAAACGGTGTTCCCTTTCCGCCGCAGACCGGACAATCGGGGCTGGTCGAAAAGGCGTCAGTACCTTCGCACTTTTCGCACCGGTAAAAAGTTGCGTCGGCATATCCAAGACGGATTGATATGCCACGCTTCACCTCTTCACTGTGCCGGTCTGTCCATGTCCCGGTGAGTGCGTTAACGAGTGTGGTCTTGCCGTGATCGACATGACCTACGACGCCAATATTAACACTGGGAACTTTTACATCATGCAAATGAAATCGAACCTCCTTACTCTATATATTATGGTCATACTTATACATAACCAGTGAGGATGCCCGTCGGAGTAAATCCAGCAGTTTTCCCCCGTTTCTTTCGTTAAAGGCGCAGATTCCGCAGCACAGTGTTACCAAGTATTACACCCGCTGATTTTTTATCGAAACTTTAAACAATCCGGGGGCGTCATACAGTCATGAGGATCTAAATGACGATGGATAATGAGCTCTCACGTATTGGGATATCCCTGCCCAAGCATTTGCTCGACCGGTTCGATGAAATTATCAATTATCGTGGCTATTCTTCAAGGTCTGAAGGAATAAGGGACGCAATCCGGAGCTATATCCAGCACTATAAGTGGATGGCAGATGTCAAGGGTGACCGGCAGGGAGTGATTACGATGATCTACGATCACGACCAGCGTGGCCTGTTAGCCCTGCTTACCGACATCCAGCACGAATTCAAAGCAATCATCCAGGCCTCTCTCCACTCTCATGTAACAGAGAACCGTTGTCTTGAAGTGATCCTGATGAGAGGAGACGGGACTCAGCTTAAGGCACTTGCCGAACGGTTGATGTCGCAGAAAGGAGTCGAGTCAGTAAAACTGACCACGATTGGGCTGGAGGATTAGCCTCCGCCCTCACAGCTCTGGTCGGTAGCTTTCCACGCGTCCTGGAGTTCGCGTCCTGAAGCAAATTCCTTTTCTCTCTCGATTACGTTTTTTGCGTCATCAATGAATGTCTTTTTTGTTTTTTCTGGGCCGGATGCCGGAATAAGGTTATCAATACGATACAGAAGTTTCGTACTGTCCAGTTCCGCAAACACCTCTCCCCGCACCTGCTCGATGCGCAAAATGGTACCGGTTGTTCCGGTCCGCGGGTACCGTACCCGCATACCAAGGGTGAGTTCTTCTGCTAACATAATGGAAAATGAGGTATATTCTTGTATAAAGGTGTTATCACCATGAACCAGAAATCACCTCCTCATCTTCTTAAGTACTGCCACAATATCGCAGGTGGTGCGGTGTGGCTCAACACTTCCGGAAGGAACAGGTGATCCCTTGATCGAAGAAAAAATCTCGCTGATGGCATCACCATGTGAAGGTCCATACCCCCCTTCGAGTACTAATGCCAGCGGTTGATCGGTTGCATCCCTTAATATGGCAGTAAGGGTACCAAAATCTGCAGGAAACAGCAGCATCCGGCTTTTCGGGTCATCGAAAAGGGCATCCTGACCTGCAGACACGATTAGCGCATCCGGCTTGAACTCTTCGAGAGCAGGGATGAACACCTCCTCAAAGACGAGCCGGTAATCGGCTATGGTTGATCCAGCTCGAAGAGGTGCATTTATGGTAAATCCCTTACCCCTTCCGGTACCTATTTCATCCACCCAGCCGGTGTGGGGGAAGATGTTTCCCTGATGAACGGAACAAAAGAGCACCCGGTCATCTGAAAAGAAGATCTTCTGTGTACCGTTCCCATGGTGGAGATCCCAGTCTATGATCGCGACTTTATCCAGTCGATCCAATGCCGCTGAAGCAGCAATCGCTGCATTGTTAAAAATGCAAAAACCCATTGCCCGGTCAGGCTCAGCGTGATGTCCGGGTGGCCGGACAATAGCAAAACATGACTCACCATCGATTGCACGATTCACCGCTTCTATGGCAGCGCCTGCTGCATAGGAGGACACATCGAATGTCTCACTGTCAATATACGTGTTCTGATCAATGTAGTGTTGCCCCCCATGCGAAGAAAATTCGCGGATCATCCGGATGTGGGATGATGTATGGACCCTGAGGAGATCAGTTTCTGATGCACAACACGGCGCGATAACCGGGACTCCCTCAGGAACGCCTTTAAGAGCTTCCTTCAACCGGGTACCACACTCATCATGGTTCTCCAGATCATGATGCGAAAAAATTTCCCCGTAAATGGCAGAACAGTGAACCATGATCGTGTGATCCGAACTTTATTTTCCTTAGTTCAAAATGTTTGGTTTCCTGACAAAAAAAGGAATGCAAAAAATTATTGGATTACTGCACCTTGCATGATGGCGGATTCAGGTACATCATATTCCCGTCCTGTTGTAATCACCCGGTATCTGCCGGTTGCCTTTACACCATACGGGTTGCCGGTTGTTGAATAGGGTACGATAAATTCTCCATTCACGCTCATTTGCCGGTAGGTAAAATTTCTTCCAGTATTGCTGATGACAGGAACCTCGATTATACCCTCTCCTTTAATATGCGCCCCTTTTACATACTCAAACACCTTGACGTATTTCACATCCGCGATCTGTGAATTAAACACATTGCTGGGGGATTCGTGAACAAGCCGGTAATGCCTGAGCGCTGGTACGGTTTCGATCGGCAGCGTGATGGCAGGGCTCAGTGCATCTGCATGGTAACCTGCCGGTGCCTTGAGATTATATTCAGCTGCATGACTGACCGCTTCTGTGGCATTCATTGCTTCTGCGCCAGTGATTACCGGAAGGGAAACCTGCGAGATGGTTGGGTCGGCATATTCGATATAATAGGCACTCGAGGGTATCGTTAAGGAACCGTCAAAGTTATGAAGCCGGGAGATCATGGTCTGGTAGTATTGCCGGGTGTTAAGGAGGACGGACTCGTAACTGTTAAGATTATCCTTTGCAGGGGTAAGGAGCGTCATCTGGTAGGGACTGGCAGCAACCGATGCATTGTACCAGGTGGCCATTGCCCAGAATTTGCCTGTATCCATTTCAATATCGGTGACTATATACCGGGTTTTGGCGCGATCAAGGACCTGATTTCCCTCATCTTCCGATATGGACATGAAGTAATTTGCCGATCCCGTCGGGCCTATAACTCCGGACTGGAATGGATTTGCGTTCGGGATCCTTTTTGCAATATAGGTGATCATGTGTCCATAGTCCCACCAGGACATGACCCCATATGCTTCGGGAGGATACTTGAATGTATCAGGATTATAAATAGTGAAGTAACTCACACCGGTATCCGGAGTATTATTTGCCATCCAGTCAAGAGACTCCCGCCAATCGGGATTCATCCGTATGGCATCGCTCGCTGCATTTGAGTAGCTGAGCGATGCAGAGGTGTAGGCAAACAGAATGCCGAGTCCAACCGTGAAAATTACTAATACTATAGCAAGATAATCCGGATGAGAGGATCCGGATCCTTTCCTGTGGATTTTTTTCTGTTTTTTGCTCCTTGGGCTCTCCTCTTTTCGTCCCTTGCTGAGTTCGGGTTCTTCGGTATCTGATGATATTCTGGTTATCAGCCGGTGAATATCTTTCCATCCGCGTTCAAAGGTAAAACTGACACAAACGGCAGAGAGGAGGGCAACATTTACTGCAAGATAATACTCATACCGGACATGCTGCCATGTTGAAAACAACATGATAAGTGACCATACCAGCGCAAAGATCTGGTGCGGGTGCTCATCTTTAAGGTTATTATAGAGCATGACCAGTGCTCCCCCAGCCATCAGAATGAGACCATAGTTAAATGTCATCCATGCGAGAGCTGTTGACCAGCCCCGGGCTTCCTGTATGGTGTTACTCATTGCCTGCTGCCCGAAAAATGAGATGAAGGAATTTATAAACAGATTATAGAGATCAGGGCTGACAATGAACAGGATAAGGGTAAACCCGATTCCGCTGCCGACAAGAGCGAAAGGGTAGTAATACCATTCTTTTTCTTTAACGAAGCGTGCAATCCCGTAGAGAAAACCGGTTCCACCGATTAATGCAAGGTACGCGTATACATGCCCGACTGAATAAAAGATAAGATTAACCCCAGGATTTTTCAACCCGTACGCCAGAAGGCCGATAATCGCGATAGTAAAAATTACGGTGTTTATCACCAGCAGGTATTCGCTTGTTTTGCCACGAACTACATCGATAACAAATTGTATAATCGTAAATATCCCGACAATCATGGCAAAAAGGATCATTGTCGGCATAACAAACAGACCAAGAAGATACGCGATACCAGCCAGGCTTGATAGTAAGAGGGTTTTTTTGTATGAACTGATATTCTTCAGATCAATTTTTGTATCTTTTTCCGAGAAGATCGCGTACATATACAACAGGCAGAAGATGGTGGAAAAAAGTACCTCTGCAATATGGTGATCCATGTAACCATAGAAGGACCGGTAAAAGAACTGACCGGAGACCATTGCGGTAAAACCAGATGCCAGAAGACCGGTTTTCCAGTCACCGCAGGTTTTTCCAACAAAGTACATTATTGCTACGATCATCATTCCCATCAGAGGCGGAATCAAAAGACCCATGCTGATGATTTCCGGTCGCGTTGCGGCACCCGTAACGAGGCAAAAGACCGCAATAATCGTAGGGAAAAGGGGTCCCCAGGGAACAGTCATTCCTGTGGGAAATAAGGTCATGGGTTCAAACCATGCATAATTCGGGAAGTTTGCCAGTATCTGTTCGACCTGGCGAAGATTGTACAACGGGTCATCACTTGCCACCATCATCAGGACGTCTGTGTTTCCCATATTGAGCATGGGGAGCAAACGAAGCCAAAGGGCAAAGATCGAGAATAAAGTGATCAGACCGATCACCAGTTGGGTTCGGCGGTTTTTAAGATCAAAAAGTACCATGGAATCAACCTTTCTTGGTTACTTGGTTTTAAGTTGAGACCATTAATAAATTTGGATGAATTTCTCATGAGAAACCCTTGAATATCTCTTCAAACTGGAGGGATTTCTCTTAATATCTTAACTTTTTCAGGATGATTGAAAAGGTTGCCCGTTTTTTCATCAGATATCGTGTCTGTGTACCATATTCCCCAAGGGGTTTTATCCCTTATTCTGTCATTCCACAGTCACGCTCTTAGCAAGGTTTCTTGGTTTGTCCACATCACGGTTTAAAGCAACTGCGGTATAATAGGCAAGGAGCTGCAGCACGACAAGAGTTGTTAACACCTGCAAAAAAGGATGGGTATCCGGCAGGGGAATAAAGATATCTACAACCTCGGCCAGTTCCAAATCTCCCTCCATCCCGAGCGCAATAACTGGTGCCCCCCTCGCATTTATCTCTTTGATATTGGAAATCATCACCGCATAGGTCTCGCCGGGCATGCAGATGGCAATAACCGGTGTTTCTTTCGATAGCAGGGCAAATGGTCCGTGCTTCAATTCCCCTGCGGCATAGCCCTCGGCATGGATATAGGAGATCTCCTTCATTTTCAGTGCTCCTTCAAGAGAAACGGGATAAAACGGGCCCCTCCCCACATAGAAGATGCTATGAGCATCTTTGAGGAGCGCAACGGCATCAGACAGATCCATAAGGAGAACTTCCTCGATCGCCCGGTGCCCGTTAAGTAACGACCCTTCAAAATCTTCATCCCGAAGGAAATTTACGATCTGCATCAGGATCGCGAGCTGCGCAACAAATGACTTTGTTGCTGCAACGCTGATTTCTGGCCCGGCACGCATGAAAAGGGTAAAATCAGCAATCCTGCTGATTGAACTGCCTAGCACATTCGTGATGGCGAGTGTTGTGCAGTTGTGCACCTTTGCCTGTTTGAGTGCAGAGATGGTATCAGCGGTCTCCCCGGACTGCGAGATCCCGATTACGAGTCCTCGTATTGGCGGGGGGAAATATTTGAACTCAGATGAAAAGTCGAGCCGCACCGGGATCGCGCAGGAATTTTCAAGGAGGTACTTGAAGATAAGTCCGGCATGGTAAGAGGAGCCGCATGCGATGACAGTTACCGATCCCGGGCTCTTGATAGGTGCAGGAAGTGTTTCACCAGTGACAGCCCTGACAGAATTGTAAAAGGCCTGTGGCTGCTCGTAGATCTCCTTGAGCATGTAGTGCGGGAACCCGCCTTTTTTAGTGCCTTCCTGTGACCAGTCTATTAATTCGACAGGCCGTTTGACAGGTTTACCTTCATGAAAAATTTCTGCCCCCACTTGAGATATGCTGGCAATATCTCCATCTTCCAGATACATTGCCCGTTCGGTGTGATCAAGGATTGGCATCATGTCGGAGGCGGCAAAAAATTCCCCATCCCCTACTCCGAGAACAAGCGGGCTTGCATACCTGGCGGCAATGATCCGGTCTTCACCAATGGCAATTACCAACAGGGCATAGGATCCTGTCAGTTTGGGAACGATCTTCTGGACAGCTGCTAGGAGATCTTTTTCTATTTCATACGCCTCTTCGATAAGATGTGCTATAACTTCAGTGTCAGTTCCAGAGCGGAATATGTGGCCTCGTGCGATCAGCTGCCTTTTGAGCTCTGCATAATTTTCGATAATCCCATTGTGCACTACTGCAATTTGGTTGGAACAGTCCGTATGCGGGTGAGCATTGATATCGTTGGGAACACCATGCGTTGCCCAGCGAGTATGTCCTATCCCGATCTTTCCCTTGAGGTTAGTTGTTGAGCTTGAAGAATCGGAAATTCGTCCCTGGTGTTTGTCGAGCTCAATACCACCGCTGATAGTGGCAACGCCGAACGAATCATAACCCCGGTATTCCAGTTTCTTGAGCCCTTCCACAATGATCGGGGCAGCTTCCCTTCGGCCGATATAGCCCACGATACCGCACACTTCATATCACCATAGATTCGTCAGGAAGGATGCGAGAGATAATCCGGCTCCTCCCTTCAATTGTGACATTATTACCCACAATACAGTTTTTGAATATGGTGAAAGGTCCTGATGTGACCTGATCGCCAAGCACAGCTCCAAATTCAGGGTTTATGACCGTCCCCTCGATATTCATCAGGCTTGCCGTTGCTGACGTGGTAGTGTGATCCGCAAGGCTGCAGCCCTGGCCCGTCACTGTATCGATAATCCGTGAGTGAGAACCGATTGCTGTGTCATCCATAATAAGCGAGTTTCCTATGAACGTGAATGGCTCAACCTTTACCCGGGAACCAAGACTCGTATTGGGCATGATGCAACAGTTGGGGCCAATCTCGCAGTCATTCCCGATGATGACCGGCCCGGATATAATGCTGTTGGGGCCGATCATGGTACCCTTCCCTATCCTTACAGTCCCCTGGATGATGGTCTGCCTGCTTAAAGATCCTTCATGTACTTCATGAAGATCCTTTAACAGGTGCTTATTCATCTTCAGGAAGTCCCAGGGATAGATGGCATCCTGCCAGTCATCTGCAATGACTGCCCGCAGAGGTTCTCCAGAAGCGAGCATTGAGGAGACAGCATCGGTGATATCATTTTCACGAATATACGAAAAAAAGTCTTTTGTCAGCGAAAAAATGCCAGTGCTTACCATGAAACTTGGTGAATGCTCGGGTTTCTCGATAATCCGGGTCACGTGTCCGTCTTTTAAGAGCACGACGCCAAAGTTTGACGGACTGGGATGCTCTTTTACCAGCATTGCATTTTTGATCTCTTTGATCCTCCCGATTGAATGAGGATCAATATAATTATCTCCTGACAGGAGGAGAAAATCCCCGGAAACGAGTGATTCAGCACACTTGAGTGCATGAGCAGTACCAAGCTGTTTGTTCTGAATTACTACTGAAATGGGCACATCGAGTTGGTTTAAAAATCGTGTCACCTGTTCTTTCCGGTAGCCGACTACGACAATAATTTCACGGATCCCGTTTTTTTCCAGCGCTTCGATGACGTATTCAATAATCGGACGGTTTGCGACCGGAATCATCACCTTGGGTCTGCTTCTTGTTAACGGCCGAACCCTTTTCCCCTCTCCTGCTGCTAATATTACTGCCTGCATACTTTCACCTAATGGATAACTGCGTTCTCCCCGATACACCCGGTGATATATGAGCTGGGTGCAAACTGTGCGTTGCTCCCGATCATTGTTCCGACGTTGATCGAGCAGTTGATCCCGAACTGGACGCGATCTCCGATAATGGCGCCGAATTTCTTCCTGCGCGTATCTTTTCCACAGACTCTGACATTGGCAAGGTCATGCCGCAGATTTGCGATTTTTGTGCCCGCACCAAAATTACATCCTGAACCAATAACTGAATCTCCGATATAGTTGAAGTGCGGGATCTTCGTTCCCTGCATTACGATGGAGTTTTTAAGTTCGGTGCAGTGCCCGATATGGCAATCGTCACCTATACTGGTTGCCCCCCGGATATAAGCATGGGGGCCGATAAGGCAATTCCTTCCTATGATGCACGGACCTTCGATACAGGTACCGGACTTTACAACACTCCCTTCCCCGACAACAACAACTCCACGAAGGGATACACCATCTTCTACCGTCCCCTTGAGTTCAGAGGGAAGTATGCCCATAAGCGTGAGGTTTGCATCCAGCATATCCCATGGGTTCCCGATATCCATCCAGTATGACAACTGGTGTGCCGACAACTTCTTTTCCGCAATAAACTCAAAAAGAGCATCGGTAAGTTCGAGTTCTCCCCGGCTTGAGATCCGAACCCTGTCAACAGCATCGAAAATATCCGGAGAAAAAAGATATGCTCCGGCATTGATAAGCTTGGATTTCGGATGTTTCGACTTCTCTTCAAGGGATGTTACGAGACCGTTTTCCACCATAACAGTCCCGTAATCTCCCGGATGATCGGTGGTGCTGGTGCCCATGCAGGGTATATGGCATTTGCATAGATCTGCGATATCCGTGTTTTTTAAAATCATATCGCCATTCAACAAAAGAAATGGTCCCGACACAAGATCGCGTGCAGATCGCACCGCATCTGCAGTCCCGTGCTGTTGTCGCTGAGGTGCGTATTTGATATGTATCCCCAATCCCGATCCATCACCAAAGTACCTGCGTATCTCCCGTTCACCATAGCCAACAACAAAAACAAAATCGGTGATTCCTGTATCGCGTGCAGCACAAACAAGGTGCTCCATCATCGGGCGGTTGGCAAGAGGGAGCATGACTTTTGGACGCTTCGCCGTAAGAGGGCGCATCCGTTTCCCCTCTCCAGCGGCGAGAACGACACATTCCATACGTAAAATTCGTACTACAACATTTAAGCAGTTTTCCCCTGCGTAATCATACTGCGTCCTTTTTTTAGAATTTCCTTTGCTTTCTGCAGGGTTTTGCCCTCTGCTGTGATGCGGATTTGGGGCTCTGTGCCGCTTGCGCGGATCAGGCACCAGCCCTCTTCATAAGCAATCCTGATCCCATCTGTTGGCTTCGCTGCACCAAGAGCCTTTACAGTTTCCCGTGCTGTTTTGCAGGAGAACGATTCCCGCAGAACAGGGTAGGATGGCATTGCATCAAGCTCTTGCGCAACGTTCCATTCAGAGGAGATCTCGCAGAAAAGGGCTGCAGCGTACGGGCCATCGGGGCAGTAGGAGAATTGCGGAAAAATCCATGCACCTGATGGTTCACCTCCGAAATCTCCCCATCTCAGGAGTTCTTCAGACACGTAGGTATCCCCGACTGGTGTACGTCTGACTTCAGCGATCTCTTCGATAATCATGGACGCGTCGCTTGTCGTAACTACCTGTTTTGCATCAAGATACCTGGCAAAAAGCATGAGAAGATGATCCCCGCTAATGTACCGTCCTTTGTTATCAAATGCCATCATCCGGTCAGCATCCCCGTCATGAACAACCGCACATGCAGATTCAGTTTTTTTCACCAATTCCCCATTATAACTAACACTCTCCTTCAGCGGCTCTGAAGGGCGGGCAAAATGGCCTGAGGGATTGCAGTTGATACAGATAGTCTTTGCACCGGCATCTGCCAGAAGATCCGGAGTAAGTACACACCCTGCACCATTTCCACAGTCAACAACAACGGAGGTTCCGGCCTCGATATTTACCTTATCCAGAATTGCATTTTTATGAGGGGTGAGCGCATCTATCGCACACTCACTTCCCTGGTGCTGCCAGTCAGTCCAGTGCCGTATCTTTATGAGTTCTTCCATCTCTGCCTGCTGGGACTGAGTAAACGACGAACCGTTTGGGTTAAAGAGTTTCAATCCGTTATATTCTTCAGGATTGTGGGAAGCGGTGATCATACACCCGGTTTTTACCGTACGGGTGCTGTACGCAACAGATGGTGTGGGAGCAATACCGGCAACATGTGCTGTCCCTCCACTCCCGAGAATTCCTGATATCACCAGGTGCGTAAGAAGAGGACTTGTTGTGCGGGTGTCCATGCCGACAAGAATATCGGATGATCGGGATGCCAGCGCAGATCCAACTCTCAGGGCTGTATCGACAAGCGTCTGATCGAATATCCTTCGTATTCCCGATGATCCGAAAAGCATGATGTTTTATTGGATCGCTGTCAAAAAGAGTTTACCTTTTTTGTGTTGGATCTTCTTTATTTCTTCTGTGTTATGGGTGCCAGATTTTTCCCGGGTAGAATGCTAGCACGTACCAAAAGGGCACCAGAGCTCAAGCTGGTTGAGCCGTGCAACACCTGCTGTTGATGGACCGATACATAGGATCCTCTTTCTTTCTCTAGCGTTCCGGATGATCTCACCTGTAGCCGGCTCTATGATACCTTTACCATGGAGGAGGATCACGTCAGCGTCCTGTGGATTTGTGACAATAGTGCTCCTGAAGGTAGTTTCGATAGTGGGCATGCTGCTCATACAAAAGATCCGTTTTCCCCCCAGTTCAAGGAGCAGTTGCCTGCGACATTCAGTGTGCGAAGATTCCGGGCAGGAATGAAGTACCCGTGAAAGGCAGAAAAAACCCGTTGCAACGTTCACAATTGCAGCGGCAGCACCCCGGACCGAAGGTGTATCGAGAGGTGTACCGAACATGAACGAGATCTTTGTCTTTGCCCTGATGGGATCAAAGGTTACAAAATCTGCACTCCTCCCGCCAAATGACGCAGTCATGCACGCACCGCGTTCAAACTGACAGTTTATGGTATCTGAACGTACGTCAAGAACAACACCGCTGTCCTCGCAGCCGCTGTCTTTCATCATCGATTCGAGTTTTTTGACAGTATCAATAATAATGTCCATCATTCACATCCCTTGTTGTCAATGAGTACAACCCTTGCAGGAGAACCATCAAGCCCGGTTAAGCGCAACGGCAGTGCCACCATGGTATAGTCCCCTTCCTCAACGTCAGAGAGATCGAGGAGTTCAATGATAATGCATCCATGGCTGAGCAGCTCACGGTGCACGGTTCCATCGCATCTGTAGGATTCTATGGAAGGGGAATCGATACCAACACATTTCATGTCACAACCGGTGATGAGACGGGCTGCATCTGTCGTCAGGGAAGGGTAATTCTCATCAAAACCGTCAGTGCCGGAAAATGATGTTTTCAAAAGGAGCCTGTCAATGCCATCCAGCCGGCCCTTCAGGTGATTTGCCGTTATCCTGCTGCCAGCACTGGTTACATCGAGTACCCGGCAGGTTCCCATGATATGTGAGAAGGGAATAGTATCAATCGTATTACCGGTTATGCGGTAATGGACGGGAGCATCGATATGAGTGCCCGTATGGGTGCTCAGGTGCAGGGCGGTGATGATGTAGTGCCCGTGGGTCTCCTGCCTGAATACAGGAGGGGTATCGCCAGGATATGTGAGGATGTCTTCAGAGAGCGGGCGCGTGATATCGATAATTTTCACCGATCTACCCCCTCCATCCGCACTCCCCGATGAGGGGAACGAATCTGACTCCCCCATGATATTCCTCGTTTATAGATCCATCCTTTTTTCTGAGGCAGATGAGCTCCTGGATGTCACGTCCCCCCACGGGTGCTACCAGCCTGCCCCTTTCAGCCAGTTGTTCTATAAGTGGCCGGGGGATCGATGGTGTCGCAGCAGTGATGATAATTCCCTCGTAAGGGGCCTTTTGTGGATACCCGAGTGTTCCATCCCCCACGATCACTTCAACATTCTTACTGCCGACAGCCGTGAGGTTTGCCCTTGCCAACCCCGCAACTTCCGGGATCCGCTCGATGGTCGTCACCTGTCGGACAAGTGCTGCGAGTATTGCAGCCTGGTAACCACACCCGGTCCCTATCTCAAGCACGCTATCAGTTGATTGCAGGGCGAGGAGTTCTGTCATCAGCGCAACTATATAGGGCTGGGAGATTGTCTGGCCGTTACCTATCGGCAGTGGGCAGTCTTCGTATGCCGATTTGTCATAGGGAGGCGGAACAAAAAGGTGACGGGGGACTTCTTTCATTGCTGAGAGGACACGCTGGTCACGAATACCCCTTGATGCAATCTGGTACTCCACCATCTTCAGACGTTCATCAGCTCGTGGATATGGCTGCATAGGTTCGTGGTATTAGAATCCTGCTTTTTCCGCAACATCTATGGAGGAATCGATCTGCCTCTGCAGTGCTTCGGGAAGTCCGGTGATCTTCACATCCAGAAATCCCCGGATAATCGTTGCCGTTGCTTCGTCTTCGTCAAGCCCCCGGGACATCAGGTATTCAATCTCATCCCGCGCAAGTTTTCCAACGGCTGCCTCGTGAGAGAGCTCGGTACCGACAACCGACCCCTCAATTTCCGGGATTGCATAAATGAGGCCGTCATTCAGGATAAGTCCCTTGCATTCAAGGTGCCCGCGGGTTCCGGCAGTTTTTCCATTGATATGACCACGCGAAATAATAGTGCCGCCCTTTGTGATGGCTCGGGTGATCAATTCAGCGCTTGCGCCCTTCCCTTCAAGGATTGCACGGGAACCGAGATCCATATATGAACCTGGTGTGGATATGACAACGCTGCTGAATCGTGCGACAGAATTGGCTCCTTTAAGTGTTGCTGTCGGGTACATCTGGATTTTTTTCACCGGCTGCATGCACACATAATTAGAGAGAAACACACCGTTTTCCTCAACAATTGAAGCGCTTCTCGGGTATACTTCAATGTTCTCGCTCCAGTTGTGGATCATCGTGAAACTTATCTTGGCATCTTTTTTCACGAAGAACTCTGAGATGCCATAGTGAGCGCCGCCTTTACCCACGTGCACCCCGCTTGTGCACCCTGATATAATATGGAGCTCAGCGCCTTCTTCGGCAACGATGATATTGTGGACATGCTGGATCTGTTCCCGCCCGAGATAGAGGCAGGCCTGGATGGGGAGGATATTGTTTGAGCCCTTGTGAGCAATAATAACGTAACCCTTGGGGTCTTTCTGTGCTGCAACGTATTTGGTGATATCATCTTTTTCCGGGGAAACTGCCTTCCAGGTATACTCTTTCAGGCCGTCATATTTCTCCATTGCTTTTTTAAACGAGAGGACTTCTATGCCCTCTTGTGAGCATTCTGCCTGGACGATGTCCTGGTCCATCTGGAGATAGCTCCCGCAGCGGTTTTTCATGGCGAGATCGATTCCCGATTGGGCGACACGATCCTGATCAGCTTTTGAGAGCTCAGGTACTTTTACTGGTGACGGCATTCGAGACACTCCTTGTATCCGCGTTGTTTGATATCTTTTAAGATTTCCCGGGGATTCCCGTGACACTTGATCTCCCCGTCGCACATCACGTGCCCCTTGTCAGCATCAAGATAATCAAGGATATAACCGGTG
>Ga0315284_10004949_pt1 | contig 18940 bp, 16 predicted proteins | sample YL17G09_16_MG_FD_203696 | JGI IMG/M metagenome (GOLD analysis project Ga0315284, IMG submission 203696) | Sediment microbial communities from Yellowstone Lake, YNP, Wyoming, USA - YL17G09_16 | ecosystem: Environmental > Aquatic > Freshwater > Lake > Sediment | place: USA: Wyoming | collected... | reverse complement strand
TTTTACTAGTTCAGTCGTACGTTGAAGATTTTTTGGGTCTTCCTTCCATTGCTCTACCAAGGTCTGAACCAATTCAGCTGTTTCCTGAACTGATGCGGTTTGCATAACTGGAATCTGATAATGGAATATTAGACGATTAATAAACTTCATAATTGCTTTCTTCTGAAGTCGCCCTGTACTTGATGATAGTGAACCCTCTAAAATATACATAGGTTGTGTCTTATTCTCTTGACAATAAGAAAGAATGCGCCCACGTTGCTCTCTGTAGCGACCATCTAGAATAGATGCTTCTAAGTCTCGAATAGATTTACGCTCAATAATGACACCACCCTCTGCCATCTTCCCCTCTGTGTCAACTCCTAACCAAATATCAGCTACTGGAAGTTGCTTCACTGACATCCCTTCAACCCCTTCTAGAATCTTAATCAAATCTGATTCACGTGTATCGAGTAGGAACATCTTATTATTAATTACTTATTAAATTTTGTTTATATTGTTGTATTTATATTCCTGTTATTATCATTCCAGACATAATTATATAGGCTACAGGATTCATATAATTACTATATACAAACTCTCCATTTTTGGAATTATTTTTAACCATTATTAAGTTATTTGCTATTATTTCAGAAAAATGTCCATCATCCGTGTTAATGCCAACATTTAAACAATAATATTTATCTTTATAGTTAAAACTTATTTTACTTTCATTATTTATTGAATTTACAAATTCTTCTTTTGAAATTTCATTATATTCAACAAAAAAATACCTTCCTCTAAAAGGGCCCTCTAAAATATCGCCTGCTAGATATAACACATTATTGATTTGACTATAATGTGTTGTAAGAAATAAAGGAATTGATTTACTATGTTTTATTAGCTGATGGTAAGCTGCCATTTATTTATTTATATATATTGATTTTCGTTTATATTGTGTTATTATATGCTAATTGAGGTAGCCATATTTTCTTTTTCTTACTAATCACACAATACATACTTCTATCTTCTATATCCGATAGATTTCCTAAAACACAATTACCATCAGATATTCCTACTGCGTGACAAGAACAATATTTGAAATCGTGAATATTATTTCCAAACATTTCCTGCATTGAATCGCGTGTCTTGTTTGTGTATATCTCACGCCCGCATAGACTATGGAAGGCATTTCTCTACTCTATTTATAGAAACTTTATTTATACCTTTGATTAAAAAATACCAGTTTAATACAAATTATTTATTAGACCGAAGAGTTTAAAAGAAATATAATTAGATAGGTAAATGGAACGTCTATTTTTAACATTTGGAGAAATTGATAAATTAAAAGAAAAATATCCTGGTAAAATCCCTATTTTTGTTACAAAATCACCTAATGCCCGTGATATTCCAGATATTACAAAGCATAGATTCCTGGCTCCGTCAGATCTGCGACTAAGTCAATTTATATGGGTTATTCGTAAACAGATTCAGTTGCCACCAGAAAAGGCATTATTTATTTTCGTGAATAATACTCTTCCAACTTCTAGCTCTTTACTATCTGAATTATATAGTCTTCATAAATCTCAAGATGGTGCCCTTCGTATGTCATATACGTCAGAAAATACATTTGGTTTATAAATATTTATTTTTGTTTACGATATGTTTTCTGGTGTTTTTTGCGTCTAATAATTTTGAATCGTTTTAATGTTTTGCGTATGCGTCTATTACCACCACTCTGTGTTAAGTTATAAACCTGTTGAGATAGAAGATACTTTGTACCTGGGGAACTAGCGGCGATTGACTGTGTAAAATATATAATTGAATTATAATATCTTTGAACTGAGGCTTCTGTATTATCAAGAGGTGCAGCTTTATTTAAATTATAGGATGTACCAAATATTATATTTGTAGCAACTGATGTTTTTCTGCTACTGTAACCACTTATCATATCATTAATTAATGTAAGTGCTATAAGACCTACCACATACAAGTTTTTACCTGTGGCTTTGTTTATAACAGCAGGTAGTGCAGCAGGGTGCCCCATTTTAATTGTATCGTTACTCGTATATGGATCTAATATTAGTTTAAAAGCTTGAAATATTGGATTGGTAGCAAAATTATTATTATATTTATCTATTAAAAATCCATAAATATCTTTGCTGATTTTTTTAAAATAAATTCTTATCTTATCATTGTCATATAACATCTCGTTGACTATACGCCGCTGCTCGTTAACTTGTTCTTCATCATTTAGTGCACCTCTCTGTGCATCTGCCAGGTCTTTATAATATTTTTGTTCTCGTGGGATCTCACCTTCTACATTAGGTAATACTTTTTCATCTTTCTCATCTTTATTAATAAGAATTCTTAATGTATCTATTGCTATATTTAGAGGAGTTAACATATTTTGATTGGGAGGCTGCCCCGCCGCGGCCAGTTTCGTTCCAAGCTCAATTATTCTATTAAATTCATCTACAATAATTTCTAATTGTGAATAATTATTTATAGGGGGATAAAAGTCTGATATATGGATTTTTATAGAGTCCGCAGCCTGAGATGAGATGTCTCTAATTAAATCTTCAGCAGTCAAATTTTCATCTTCAACTACATCGTCTGATACTTCGCTGTGTCCATTAGCTGCCTCAGCGGCGGCGGCATTCGTTATAAGTTCAGCATTATTCTTTATCCCTGCGAGCTCAAATACTCCAAGATGTCCTGCTGCATCAGCCTCTGCTACCTTCACACTCAGTTCATCTAGAGTTGTGACTCCTGCCTGCGTTGCAAGAGCATTAAGCCGCGTCTTAGCTGCTTGCGACCTTGTTATCGCGCCTCCACCAAGATTTTCATTCATAGTAGATACTTGCGGAGCATATTGAGATCCATTCATAGTAGATACTTGCGGAGGAAAGCGAGGTCCATTGCCGAGAGCCAAACCTACTCCTTTTCTCCAAACTTTTATTGTTTTTGTTGAAGCTACTTGATATACGGTTGGTAAACCATTTATAATAGCAGCAACCGCGCATAATAAATCACCTGTACAGAAAATTAAATTATTAAATCTGTTAGATGCTATTAGTGCAGCGACCATTTGGTCTCTGTCACCCCCTCTCTTTAGGTCAAGAAATAAATAAGGATCGACATCTTTATCTCCAAGAAATTTCCATATATCAACCATATTTCCGTGTTTTTTTATTATGTTTTCTATCCCCTTTTTAAGTACTTTAATCTGATAGTCGCTGTCAGCAACAAATCCTAAATTTTTTTGTAGAAATTCCAAAATAAAACAGCTGCCCAATAGTTCTGCAGATGGTCCTTGTGTCCATAGCTCCGTCGAAAATACATTATCTACAAGTTTCTCTCCATTTCTCTCAATGACTAATGCAAAATCAGTTGGATTATTCGCACACATACCTTCATTGCGATATGATACTCTATAATCACGTCGTGTAAATACATTACTATCACTATCGAAAGATTGTGGAGCGTCAGCAGTTTCAGGAGCATAATAAATATTTGGATTATTTTGACTTATTGGACTAGATGGTGTATTTGCCGAGTCAGCAAATACTTGCGGTGTAATGATACCTCGCAAGAGACCACTTGCTCTACCAACCTTTCCCATATTACCAAATCCAGCATCACATAAAATGTGTACATAATCTCCTACTATTTCAGCATCGCCTAATGCCACTCGCACAATATTCGCAAATTTATCATTATTTCCATTTGCCAGATCTGTATCTGTTAGTTGAAAAAATGCAGCTTGGACTCCCTTTACGATCTGCGCCGCCGTCGCAGGGATGTTCTTAACCTCTGTAAGATTATACATACCAGTAGACCCGTTCTCAGAAGGGTCTATAGGTATACCAAACGCAGCAGCAGTAGTTTTTTCAACATCAGATATGTTAATTCCATTAAACTGGGCTGGAAATTTTGATACTATGTAATTTGCATATTGTGATAGATCAGGATACTGTGCTACCTTTCCTCCCCTCCCAGCATCTACTAAAGTATATGGTAGTGGTAGTGGGTGTTCAACAGTGAGACGTAAATAATTTATAGTACCGTTTAACAGGCCATATTTAAGAATTGCTGTTAATCTAGGATTAAGCCCTCTACCTTTCCAAAAATCGTGAAAACTATCCATATCAAAAAGGATATTGCTTCTTGTTATATCCCCTCCCTTCTGTTTTTTATTCCTTTTAACTAGCTTGCTCATCATATCTAACTATATTTATCTAATAAAAAATTTATTTGATTAGAGAGTTTACAAAATTGATTATAGCCGTATATTGGTTATTTTTAGAATTACCACCAGAAAAGGTATTATTTATTTTTGTAAATAATACTCTTCCATCGTCTAGCTCTTTATTATCTAAATTGTAGTTCTCCATAACATCCATTAGATCTAGTTCTTATTCTTCTTGTGTTTCTTATTCTTCTTTACAACATCCGCGTTAGGAGTCACATTAACAGGTGCTACTTCAACTTTAGTACCAACTGGTGTTACGTATCGTTCATTAGCCGATATATTATCTGCCACTGTCACTGTAGAAGATGAATTAGGAGTTTTTGGTACAGTTTCATCTGGTTTAACTTCAACTGATTTCACTTCAACTGGTTTAACTTCAATTGGTTTAACTTCATCTGGTTTCACTTCAACTGGTTTAACTTGATCTGGTTTCACTTCATCTATAGTTTCTTTAACAATTGTCAGTTCATTCGTTTGCTCCTTTACTAGTTCAACAGCTTTTACTGAATCACTTGATGATTTTGGCTCAACTGTATCGGATGATGTATCAGTTACTGGCGTCGGAGCAGGAGCAGGAGCAGGAGCAGGAGCAGGATTAGATGTCTTAATTACAGCAATTACAGATTGTATTAGCCCCATTATATCTACTAAATAGTATTTATTCCTTTTAAGTTAATTTAACACAAATTTAAAATATATTACAGGTATAATATATTATTTAGAACCAGTATTTAATTGGATAAGTTGGGGCAAACATACGTTCTAGCCCAGGTGTCCATTGATAATAGTCATTCTTACCATCACGAACTGTATTTCTAGCTTGAAAGAATGGGTCTAAACCTGCCGCAACATCTGAAGCGGTGTATGGAACCTCAATTACTTCCTCCCCGCGCTTCTCCATCGCTTGACGTTGTGTATCTCTTTCAACTTCATCTTCCCATACAATATGCGGGTTTTTCTCCTTAACTTCCGTAATTTCCCAAATATTTTCACCTTGCTTTGATTTCTCAATAATAGGAATTAAGCCTTTTTTGCCATAAACCTTATCAGTTAATGCTTTAACATCATCGACCGAGTATTGAAGAAGGCCCTTGCTACATTCAGGCTTATAAGTCTGTAAAATCTTCTTCTCTTCTGCTTCCATTGCGGCAGTATCAGGCGGTGTCATATCAGAACCATTAATCTCGTTGTACATCTTGGTAGGTGGTGGATTATTAAGATCTTCAACAACTTTCTTTTCAAATTGTGCTTGATTATCTTGGAAGTATTGCGAGTTTGGTGGCTGTACTGACCAATCCATAGGATACCGGGTCATAGCGTCGCTAATTTGTTTTCTGGATGCGGTCTTTGATCCTTGGTTTTGGAAGACTGCTGATATTTCATAATCATCCAAATCATCAATTGGGTTCATCAGATAGGGTTTTTCCGGCGGGTAAACAGTCATATTTAAATCATCTCGTGGCGTCCCGTCAGGATTAAATCTATTTTTGATATCATCCTCGCTTTGAAAACTTTCTAAATACTTACGACCACCAAAATATAGTACAAAGTACCCGAATATCAACAGAAAGAACAGGGTGATTAAGTTTGAATTAGCCATTTGACTCCTATATCTTCCATACATTAATAAACAATATCAAAGTAGAATGGCAACTCGAAAGTTTCGTAAATCAAAATCCCGTACGACTAGTCGGAGACCTAAGAGAACAGTTCGGAGACATAGGACTTCAACTGCTGGAAAGATATTACCACCACTCGATGTGCGTTCAAAGAAACATCTTTCAGAGTTTGAAAAACGTCTCAAGAAAGGGCCTCTTATGATTATGATGGTCTATGCTGATTGGTGCGGTGCCTGCCATACAATGATGCCTCACTTCGATGCTGCTGCTAAATCCCCTGGTCGCTCAATACAAGCTGTTAAAGTTAACGAGCAAATGTTACAAGATGTAAATAAAAGTATTAATGAAAAAGTTAATAAATCTGCGAAGCCTCTTAATGTCGAGGGCTATCCAAGCATTATTGTAGTTGATAACAAGGGAAATGCTGTAACCGAGATTGAACCAGTAAGAAATACGGAGTCAATGACTGCTCTAATGGCACAAGCTGGGCCACTTGCTGAAACTGCTGGAATTAATAAAACAAACGAGAATCCTAATAGTGTAGTTAATACTGTTGTTAATACTAGTATTAAAAATATTGCGTCGAATGTAAATAACAGTGCAGCTAATGAAAATCCTATAAATGTAAATAACGCTTCAAATGCGATGGCTATGACTGTAAATAATGCTACAAATGCGATGGCTATGACTACAAATAATGCTTCAAATGCAATGGAGATGACTACAAATAATGCTACAAATGCAATGAATATGACTACAAATGTAGCGTCTATGACTGCGAATAATAAAAATAAAAAATTATTAACAAATCTTGGTATTGAGAATCAAGGTTTAGTTGCAGGTCCTCCAAAAGGCAACAATATGAATCTAAATTCAAGAAATGCAGATGTTGGTGAAGATGAACTTTTAGGAAGTATTGCCTCAAAAAATAATAAAAATAAAAATATTAAATTAGCATCAATTTCACCTAATAAATTAGCTAATGCTGGTCTTAATACTGAAAAGAGTGTTAAAGAGAGTTTGAAAGAGGCAACTGCTCCATCTCCACTAAATACATTTGGATCAGTAAAAAATGAATCCAAAGGCCCTGCTATAAGTGCTAATATAAAGAAAGAAGCAGAGGCGGTTACTTCTTTAGCTGCGCCTCTTATGCCACCAAGTGTAGGAAGTGATATGGAAGAATCAGAGAGTATTAGTAATAAGTTAACGGCTGAACAAAAGGTGAGTGGTGGTGGGTATAATCGCAAAGATGGTGGAAGCCTGTATTCAGCTATGGCACGCACAACATACTTACTTGCTCCTGCTGCTGGTCTTCTAGCAACAGCCGCAATGGTTATGAAGGGAAAAAAACGCAGTAAGCTTAGCAAGCGTAATACATCGAAGAAGAATCGTAAAACTAATAAAACTCATAGACGCCGCCGTTAAAATTTGAAATCTCTTTAAGTCCCCAAAAAGCCGTGAGATAAATTTGAAGCTATATTTTATAACATCATTAGCAGCCATACAATGTCGGCCAATGACGTTGCTGTGAAACAGCACCTCGATTGTCCTTCCAAGACAAATGATGTAGTATTTCATTTGCTGGACATCCAAGCCCGCGATATGCGCATTGAATCCGAACAGGAAGATGTCCGCGAAATCGCCTACGAATCCAACTCTGAATCCGATGACGAAGAGTTCAAGGCACGGCGTAAAAAGAAAAAAGCAAACAATAACTTTAGTCAGCAAAAAGAATTAGTCATTCATCTTTTCGGCGCCGATGAAAATGGTAAAACCATCCGCTGCGACGTAACTGGCTTTCGACCCACACTCTATATACGCCTCCCTGAAGATAAAACCTCTCTATGCGCCGACTCCATTAAACAATACATCAATGGCCAGGGAATACCTATGAGTCAACTTAATATCAAGCGTATCACCAAGAAAATATTCTATGGATTTACTGCCAATACCTTCTACCCATTCCTACAAATCGACGTACCATCCCTCGCACTATTTCGTAATATTCGCAATCTTTTCCTCGATGAAAATCTAAATCCACACACTAAGAGACCTCTTGATGGACCTATGCGTGGAAAAGTAGTTGAACTCTTTGAAGCTAATATTGATCCTATGCTTCGATTTCTCCACTCACAAAATATCCAGCCCTGCGGCTGGGTTGCCATCAAAGACGGAAAAACTTCTATCTCTGAAGACACTGAATCTGGACTTGTCATCGAATGCGACTACGAACAAGTTATACCCACAAAAGGACCTCGTGTTGTCGCTCCATTCCTCACTGCATCTTGGGATATTGAGTGCTTCTCTATGACAGGTGATTTTCCTTTAGCAAAACGCACCTGGAAAAAAGCAGTAAAAGATGTAATTAATCTTACACATGATGCCCCTCGTGCAACCGACCTAATTATTAACAGTCTATCTACTGGTCAAAATCCAGTTGAATCACTCCCTAAAGGTATGACTCCCATCTACTGCCAACTCAAAAAGCCACTTCAAGATGTATCCCTTAAACTACTCGATTCCTCTGTCCAAACAAAGATCGATGATATTCTAAAACTTCAGGGCGATATCGATGACAAAATTACTCAATTTGAAAAACTACTTACTACCACTCTTAAGAGCCTTGTATATCTTGTTGGCGACCCTGTCATTCAAATCGGTACTACACTCACTCGTGGCACACCTGAGTCAGTAGAGCGTCATCTATTCGTCTTTCCAGATTGTGCCTCTATTCCTGGTATCGTTGTGCACTCCTATCGATCAGAAAAGACTATGATCCTTGCCTGGTTTGAATGGATGATTAAGATGAATCCTGATATCCTCATCGGCTACAACGTATTTGGTTTTGATGAATCCTATACCTGGCACCGCGCAGAAGAACTTGGTCTCATTCATTCCAACTCACCTATTCATCAGCTTACTCGCCTCTTTGCCCTATCTAGCGAAGTTAAATTGGAAGAGAAGTTCCTTAGCTCCTCTGCTATGGGTGATAACTTAATGTATATCTGGACTACTCACGGCCGCCTACAAATAGACTTATTCCATTACATCAAACGCAACAATGTACTTCCTTCTTACAAACTCGATGAAGTTACTAAACACTTTATGTCTGGCAAACTTAAGAGCCAAAAATACGAAGGAGGCGTACTCACCCTTGAAGTAGCTGGCGCCATCAAAGATGTTAAACCTGGTCGTGCCATCGCCCTTCTTGATGATACTGGTGAAACTGTATCTCCTAAACTTGTAGTAGAGAAGGTAGATGGAAATAAGATTTCGTTTATGTGTGAACTGGACTATGATGCGCTTAATGAAATGGATGATGCTACCAAGTGGGTTATTGTAAAAGATGATGTAAGCCCTCAAGACATCTTTCGTCTTCATCGTGGGTCAGCAGAAGATCGTGCCATTGTTGGTAAATACTGCCTTCAAGATTGTGACTTAGTAATTGATCTGTATCGAAAACTGGAAACCTTCAATAACACTATGTGTATGGCGAATGTTTGCTCTGTACCACTCAGCTATATCTTCACTCGTGGACAAGGCATCAAAATAGAATCACTTATCTTCAAAGCCTGTAAAGAACGTGATATTCTAATTCCTGTACTTTCATCTCCTCGACAGGGTAGCATAGAAGATTCTTATGAAGGTGCAATTGTACTCAATCCTGACCCTGGATTCTACTCTGATTCTCCAATTGGTGTTTGTGACTTTGCATCTCTATATCCATCCACAATCGTAAGTGAGAATATCAGTCACGACTCTCTACTTTGGATTAAGGACTTCAACTATGATGGGACTTTGATTTCGCATAACTGGGGCTCTGAAGTATATGATGATTGTGAAGGATATGCCTATACTGATATTGAGTTTGATATCTGGCGGCCTGATCCGAATGATAAGCGCAAGCATCCTGTAAAAGTGCGATGTGGGCGCAGAATCTGTCGATATGCTCAACCTCTCGATGGAACCAAATCAACCCTACCTCAAATCACTACGTGGCTCTTACAAGCCCGAGAGGCAAAGAAAAAGGATATGAAGGGTGAAAAAGATCCTGAACGTTATGCTCTTCTTGATGCTGAACAGTTAGCCTACAAGCTGACAGGTAATTCTCTTTATGGTCAGTTAGGTTCTGGTACTTTTAAGATTCGTCTTCAAGCTCTAGCTGCCTCTGTAACCTCATATGGTCGTAAACAAATTCTCTTTGCCAAGGATGCGATTGAACTATTTTACGGACCTAGGGTAAAACGTCTTGATTGTAGCGCAAAAGTAGTATATGGGGACACTGACTCCCTATTTGTAGAATTTAATCCTCGCAATCCAAAGACAGGAGAGCGGCTAGAGGGTCGTGAAGCTCGTCAGGCAACAATTGATATTACAGATGAAGCTGGTGCCTTTATTACAAAGACTCTGGCTGCCCCACACGATTTCGAGTTTGATAAAGCATTTGATCCAATGCTAATGTTTTCGAAGAAACGTTATGCTGGAAATATGTACGAAAATAATGCGGATGAGTATGTTCATAAATATATGGGTATTGCATTGAAGCGACGTGATAATGCTCCAATTGTTAAAACTATCTTTGGTGGTGCTATGAAAATGCTACTTGATAGACGAGATGTTGATGGGGCATTCAAGTTTGTAAAGGATAAGTGTTTGGAGTTAGTTGATGGTAAGGTGTCACTGGGTCAGCTAACAGTTACTAAATCACTTCGCGCTGACTATGCGAATCCACTAAGTATTGCACATAAAGTCTTAGCTGATAGAATTACTGCGAGAGATCCTGGCAATGCTCCAGCAGCAGGGGATCGAATTGGGTATGTATATATCAGTCCAAAGACAGGTCAAGAGGCCTCAAAGCTACAAGGTGATCGTATTGAGACTCCACTCTATGTGAAAGAGAATAGTTTAGTTCCAGATTATAAGCATTATATCGAGCATCAACTTCAGAATCCTATTTCACAGGCATTCGGTCTTCTACTTGAAAGAATTCCTGGCTTTACACCATCAATGATAGCAAAGTGCCCTCCAAAGCCTGGAATTATGGATGGTTCTTTAGAAGCTGATAAGATGTTGGATGTGTGGCTTGGATTCCGTGAAAATATCGCGGCTCAACTTCTATTTAATGATTGTCTGAAGAAGTTTGAAAATACCAGTCGTCGCAATGCACTCTACAATATGTTTGGAACAGGTGCTAAAGTAACAATATCTAGTTCAACTAAGCCACAAAATCAAATTGTAACACCAACTGTGACAACTACGAGAGGAAAGCCTAAAGTGGCGCCTACTACTCAAAAGACTATTAGTAGTTTCCTAATGGATTCCTTCATTGTAGATAACATTAGAAAGAAAGATCGTGCTACTGTAGCTGCAAAAAAGAAGTTAAAAGAACAAGCGAGCGAGGCGAGCAATGATTAGTATTCCCAAAAAATAAGTCTATAATTATTATTTTTATTGTAGTCCATCTTAATAATTTCAGATATTTATTTCTTATATTTATGTATCCCTTTCTTGTATCCCTTTCTTGTATCCCTTTCCGACTTATACACAGTATAAAATATACACACCTAATTAGTATTAAATGGGAAATAGTGCTTCAGCCAATAATAGTTTACACTTTATAGTAATAGCTAACAAGAACCAAGCACAAGCCCTACTTGATACCGCTGAAAAAGAAGATTTTTATCTTGAGGAATGTCACGATAATAAAGCAAATTCACTTGCTCGGCGAAATCTAACTTATTTCGCAAATCAAGTATCAATAAGAGATAATAATTATGCTATAGCGTATCTTGATAGTGCTAACTTATATTTACCTATAAGGCTTTTAAATGATTTGAAGGACGTTAAAATAGTTCAGTTGATGCCATCTGCGGATGGTGGGATGCCTCATACACGTCCTGATAATATTATTTGTTATCCAGACATTAGTCAGTTATTTTCAAAGACAACACTAATTCACGAATTATGGCATATTCATCAAAGAGCCTTTAAGGATTTATGGTTTAAAACATTTAAGGGTCTAGGCTGGATGATGTGGGATGGAAATTTGCCAGAACAATTGGAAAGTGCAAGGCGTTATAATCCTGATACGTTAGATTGTCCATTATGGATATTTGATAGTCAATGGATACCTGTTCCAATCTTCAAAGATATTACAAAACCTAATGTAGCTGATATTGAAATCTGGTTTTATAATCCTGAAAAGCAATATCATATTAAGAGAGTGCCGTCAGAACTGGAAGCGTATTTTCCTAATTTGCCGCCAAATGCGTATGAACATCCTCGAGAAATGACTGCATATATGTTATCTGAGCCTGATAAATATAGCGAGTCTCGGGGTTTTAAAAATTTAATAGAATCAATTGGTCAAATATCAATTATGCCATCTAAAAATGTTTCTAATTAGTAGATTGCCCATGTGTAATAAAGATAAGAAATGTCGAGCGTGGATATCTTTAGATTCACTGGGAATATCAGCTCAGGGCTGTCTTAGAGATGCTTCTTGGTTACATGGCATAACTATTCCGTGTAACCAGTCTATTTTAAATCAACACTTATATATCGATCTACCAACTAAAAAGCTAACTTGTATTAAGAATGTTGCTCACGGGAAATTTGGATATATAGATTTAGCACAGTATGATACACAGACAAAACATTCTGAAGTATATGTTAAGCGCCCTATTCTACCTGGAAAAACACTTCTGTATGAGGCGTGTATTCAGAAATTAGTGGGAGACAGTCTTGCAAATATTGGATTTCCGACAGGTGCGCCACCTCTTGTAACCTTATTTCGTTTAAAAGATGAATCTATATGTTTTGCAATGGAACAGATTAACGGTGCGTCTACTTTAGACAGATATCTTGAATCCGTTTCTAAAGTACAATTTCCAACAGTTATCATCGACTGTCTACTTCAATTAAGCGCGATGATTTGGCATCTTGATACTATACTTGGTATCAATCATAGGGACTTAAAGCCGAGTAATTTTCTGATTGTTGAACATGATGCGCCTAAACGTAAAATAATTAATGTTGAAACCTATATTTTGGAAATAGAATCAAAACATTCTCTTACTTTTATTGATTTTGGGTTTTCTTGTTTAGGATCTACTGAGACACATATCTCTGATATCTCTCTCAGTACTGTTTACTCCAAACTGGATCCCTGCCCTAAAGAAGGGCGTGATATGTACCTATTCTTAGCCTTTCTATATATCGATTATCACCAAAAACTTCCATCACAACTTTTAATCCTTTTTGAATCCTGGCTTAGCATACCAGGTTCTAATCTATGTGGCTTTATGAAAAAAGATAAAGAAAACTCTAAAAAATGGCTCTATTTTATGGCAGGTAATGAAAGTATTAAACGATTTAGTTCTTGTCCTAAAAGCATTGTTAAAGACTTACAGGCCTTTATTTAGTTTGAATTGTTGAAAGATCCGTGCGCTTAGGAAACCAATACCCTACACTATAATACACCTTTGAATCCTCACTACATTTAGCCAAACTTTGACTATTACTCTCAAACCCTCCATAATACATATTGTAAGGAATATGAACTTCTGTTGCGCTGCCTAGAAGGGCTGCCATCCAAGACATAGTCGAAGCAGACGTAATAAACTTCTTGGCTTTTAACATAAAATCAAAATCATCACCTAGAATACCAGTTATAATAGTAGGATTTAGATCATCAAATTCACTTAGATATTCTTTTTCCCATTCTGCCTTTGGTGTATTACATACGATATAGAGTTTATCATATTTAATAGTCTTAATAATATTTTTAATGTCTTCAGGATCGTATAGCTGTGAAGTCTTATTCTCCATATCAATAAAGTCTGCCCATTGAAATGCACCAGCTAGACGAACGTGTAATACCAAATCATTCTCTGTCGGCTGAACAGTATGCTTAGATACATACTTTATAATATTACTGATTTTGATACGGTTACTAATATTATTATTATTCTCTTCAGTAAAGAGAGAACGAATATAATCGCGTTCCTTCAAAAAAATCTCTGAACGCTGGAAAAAACCCATCATTAAAATATCTTTCGATGTATCAAGTTCATACTTACGCCCCTCAAGATGTGCTGTAATAATACGTTTAAATTTTTCATCATCAATTGTTGTGTTAAATTCCAAATTAATCTGAAAAGTGGGTTTTACTGTATCGTAGCCGTAAATTTTCTTAATGATTTCTGCGGCGAAATAGTGAAATAAGTTATTACCAAATTGGCCTTGGACTAGAAAATTAACAGTCTTCATCTCTTTTCTTCTCTTTAATATATTGAATATGTTTAAGTGTTTTTAAACTCACATATAGTGCTTTAAAATATAATCCAATATTTAGATAAGTCTATTTAATTTTAATGGTAATCCGTGACCGAATAATATCATATATATTAAAACAAAAGATGCTATTAAAATACTTCTATTTTCAGCCACATTACTTTTTTGCCCTAAGCCAAATATCATAACAACATATAGTATAATTCCAATTATTACAGAGTGTAGCAACATACTTAGACCCCTTTCCATTGTATACTATATTGAGAAATTAATTATATCTAACTAATAGTTTAAAATGCAGATCTAAACTCATTCTCACACAATTTAAAGCTTTGCCTTGTCTATAATTTAGTGGTCAAATGGCATTTGTACAAGCAATGAATACTCCTGATACGACCAAAAAAGGCGTCAACGGTGCCGATGTCTATACTGAAGAGGGAGTCGGTGATTACAGAGTCTCCCTCTTCACAATGCTCAATCGCGGGCTTGAACAATCATATATCCAAGACTATACACGCAAAATTTATAACCGTAATGTTATGGATGAGATGCGCGATCTATTCGTAATGGCGTTTCAGACCCGTGATATTCGCGGCGGTAAGGGTGAGCGTTGTCTTTTTCATCACTTCATCCAAGCTCTTTATGAACACGACAAGGAAACTGTTTGTCAAATGATTAAACTCATTCCTGAATATGGATGCTGGCGTGATATGTGGGAACTTCTAAAAGCTGTCCCTGAAGTCGAGTCTGAAATCTTTAGAATTACTCGTGAATGTTTTAAAGATGATCTTGTAAAATGCCATTCAGATCAGAAAAGTAAAATGTCTCTTCTTGCCAAGTGGCTACCTCGTGAGAACTCTGGTACTTATCCTGGTCTTGCGAGGCGACTTGCCAATCATATTTATGGCTTTGAAGAATCTGAACGCAAACGCCTTGTAAAGTATCGTAAGGATACAAGTATGATGAATAAGGCTTTAAAGACAGTGGAGATCAATATGTGTAGTAAAAGTTGGGCTGAAATTAAGCCTGAATCCGTCCCTGGTCGCTGTCTCAAAATTCACAACAAGGCTTTTCTTAATGAGAGTGTAAAGAAATCCTACACTGATGCTCTTCGCTATGCTACTTCAGAGGATCGTATGGAATGTAGAAAGCATTTTCAAGAATTCGTTGAGGGATTGGCCAAAGGTGAGAAGAAGGCACACGGAGCAAATGTTGTAATGCCCCACGAACTTGTTGTACAAGCTTTAGCACGTGATACTTCTCAAGATGAACTTGGTATTAATCAAGGCCAATGGGTTTCTATTCGTGAAGAGACTCTAAAACTTGGCGGTCTTGGCAAGTGTGTTCCTATGTGTGACTTCAGTGGTTCTATGTCAGGGCTTCCTAAACTAATCTCTCTTGCACTTGGTATTCTTGTGTCTGAAATCAATCACAGTGCTTTCAAGGACCATATTCTCACATTTGATGCTGAGCCCAAGTGGCATTCTTTCGCTGGCAAGAATACACTAAAGGAGAAGCTTGATAGTATTCGCGGTGATCTTGCTCAGGGTCTTAATACTAACTTCTATAGAGCGTGTATGAAAATTGTGGAGAAGATGAAGCAAGCTAAGGTCCCTGTTGGTGAAGAGCCTGCGGACCTCATTGTTTTTACTGATATGGGATTTGACGCGGCTATTAGAGATAATACCCATTATAGTCATAACACAGTAAAATCGTGTGTATGGGATACTCAGATTCAACAGATTCGCGATGAGTTCAAGAAGGCTGGTGAGGAAGTATGGGGTGTAGGCAATGGTTGGAAGCCTCCTCGTATTGTAATCTGGAATCTAAGTGCATCATTTAATGACTTTCACGCTAAGGCTGATCAAGAGGGAGTTGTACAACTTTCGGGCTGGTCTCCTTCAATGCTCAAGGCTTTACAAAAGGGCGGTGTTCAAGTAATGACGCCCTATCAGGGAATGCGTGTTATTCTTGATGATGAGCGCTATGATGAAGTGCGCAAAGTTTGGAATATGGTCCACCAAATTTGAAGTGGTAGGTGATTTAAATATAGGGTTAGAAAATGAATATGCTTCCAAGTTGTAATATTTTACAGTTTCCATTAAAGTCCTTTTCATATAGTCAGGATAGTCAGGACTATTCCAAGTTACTTGAACTTATTAAAGATTATGTTAGTCAAGACTGTTGGGCCTTTGTTATAAATAATGAAATCCTTTTCAATTCATATAACGCTCAGTCGAAAACTTTTAAACATATACTCGAAGAAAAAATTATTCGAGATAAAATTATTGAGAATCCGCAAAACATTCTTGCTGAAGTAAATTGTCGTAATATTAATACTAAGATTGAAATATATATGTTTGCTGCTCCTGCTTCCTATAAATTAACTATTCAATATAAAATGACTTCACAAAAATATATTGTATATCAACTAAATTCTCAAGGATTTATTGATGAATTTGGTGAAGATAATGAAATCTAAATGGCTTATATCGCCCCAAAAGGACTTAAAGAACCCAAACCATAATAGGGTAGGAAGAAGTTATCTTCCTAAACGAGGTGAAGAACTAACTTCACTATGTGTAATGTATTCATACAGCAATCACCTAAATTATTGTTTATAATTAATTAACGAATACAGCCCTTACACATAATGAAGTTAGCGGCCTCTTAATACTCCAGTATCTATACAGCAATTCATATCTTATTTGAAAGGATTTTCTGGATACAGCGTGGGTATTAATCATAGTGTGTTGTATGTTGTATATTGTATATTGTATATTGTATGTTGTATAATGTGTTATATAAAATGGTCAATATTGAAAAGAAAAGAAAAGAAAAGAAAAGAAAAATGTGAGAAAAGAGATTTGAGAGTTGAGATTTGAGATTTTTAGAAATTAATTTGTGTTCAAGGCTGTTTCCTGTGCGTTAAGAATCTATACAGCCATCTTATATCAAATTATATTGGTTAATTTAAGATTTTTGGATTCTGAGCTACTTTATAATGGTTACTAGAAGAATGCTTATGGATGTGATAAGCAATTGATATTTAGGCTATACCAATTGCTTAAAACATCCAGTAATGAAGTCGCGATTCATTGGCATTGCTTTTAGTTTTTTTCAGAACATATTAGTTAGACTTTATAGCTATAAAGGATGATGACTAAATAGGACTGATTACTATTTGATTAGAGGTGTGTTTATCCCTCGCTGGTAGAATAGACATATAAAGGAAGGAAATACACTGCAATTACGGAATTTTCCGTATATTAACATATTTTTTATAACAGTGCCTATGCTGTAAATACTTAGAGAAATTAGATGATAATGGGGTGTAGAATAAGTGGGAGCTCTGAAAAGGACGATCGTGAAATACCACTACTCGCATCAAAATCTCTTAATATTGTTCATAGGTTTTTAGGTTATTAAGGAAACTTAGTAGCCTAAAACAAAATCCATCCACTGCCTTTGTGTTAATTGACGTTTCAAGGATATACTGTTTTATTACGGTTATCTTTAAAAGTGTTTGATTGGGGTATGATGGTGTTTACAGTTGGAAGACTGTAAACGGTGTAAAATGATTGTTATCGTGTGGTAACAATTGTTTCCTTTTATTTTGGTGAATACTAAAATGATTGGTTACCAAAGCATTTTGCTAAGTCCTCTCGTGTTTCCTACTGTGGAAAATACGTGAGGACTTTTTTGCGTTCTTAATATAGAACAAAATGTCAGAGTATGGCCCAAATCCTGAAGATTTAACCGATGATGAAAATGAAATTATTGAACCCTGTGAACCCTATGAACCCGATGAACCTGATGAACTCTGTGAACCCTGTGAAACTAAACAAATTGCTATTGCGATCCAACAAGGACAACGGCGACGTGTTATGAAAGGTATGACATATAATATCGATGAAAAACACGGCTATATTTACTTAGTTCGTACCCGAGAATTTAAATCACTTAACCGACAAATCTATAAAGTTGGTCGCACCTCTCAGTGCCCAGATACTAGAATTGGTCGACTTCATAAATATACAAAAGGATCTGAAATCTATTTAATTTTACAATGCCATGTAAACGATGTAAGCTTAATTGAAAAAGAAATTCTTGAACAATTCTGCTTAAAATGGGACCCTGGCCCAGATGGATCTGAAGATTTCATTATCCCTACCCCTAAAGAATTAATGACTGCTAAACAGATTATTTTTGATGTCATTAAAAAATACGAAGAGAAACGACTATAATATTTATGTTAGTCTTCTTCTACTACAATATCCTTACGCCATTCGGGAAGCCCTTTACTGACAGATAAATAATTGCAGTCTACCTCTATAAAAGAGGAATCCCAATCTTTCGGCATAAAAGTATTATCATAGTCTACTAAATACTCTTTATCATTTATTTTAATTGTCATCTTCTTTGTAGCTGGATTTTTAGAAGCAAACTCCTTCATCTCATTTATTAATGTATTACTGGGGAATACTATAGAATTATGGTCAACCTCATCTAACCAATCTGTCGGGTTGAAATAACCATCACCAACAACAAATATTGGAGGTACACTACCATAATCATCAACCTCATAAAACGGATACACTATTTTTTGATTCTGTGCATCCCAGAAAAGGAGATTATTGTTCCTATAATCATCATTTAGATAGTGAATTGTTGCACCATTACAAAGGTTATTCTGTTTAGCATATATAGTTGCTACTGCTTTAATTACTCCTTGATTATCAAATAGAAGATTGCTTAGCGAATCGGTAGAAGTTTTTAAAACAGATTTAAATGC
>Ga0315284_10004948_pt1 | contig 18941 bp, 14 predicted proteins | sample YL17G09_16_MG_FD_203696 | JGI IMG/M metagenome (GOLD analysis project Ga0315284, IMG submission 203696) | Sediment microbial communities from Yellowstone Lake, YNP, Wyoming, USA - YL17G09_16 | ecosystem: Environmental > Aquatic > Freshwater > Lake > Sediment | place: USA: Wyoming | collected... | reverse complement strand
CGGGATATATTGAAATGTCAAAAATTTGTAGTGTTCCTATTAACTTTTTGGTAATGCGAGGTCAAGGTATCAAATTGACTAGTTATATTGCGAAAAAATGTAGAGAGAAACGAACGCTCATGCCGGTGATTGAAAAAGGAGGGATGGACGAGGGATATGAAGGGGCGATTGTTTTGGACCCTAAATGCGATTTATATTTGGACAATCCAGTGGCTTGTGTCGATTACGCTTCACTATATCCGAGTTCCATGATTAGTGAGAATTTATCACACGATAGTAAGGTATGGACCAAGTCGTATGATCTAAATGGTGTTTTTATAGAAGAATTAGGCGAAAAGAATGAAGCGGGGGAATTTCAATATGACAATTTAGCGGGATATGAATATGTCAATGTTACGTATGATACATACAAATATGTTAAAAAGTCGATCGCAGCAGCAACGTTTGATAAAATAAAAACAGGTCATAAAATTTGCCGATTTGCGCAACCACTATCTGACGCAAATAAAGCCATTATGCCGTCTATTTTAGAAGAACTATTAAAGGCCAGAAAATCTACTAGAAAGTTGATTCCTCAACAAAGTGATGATTTTATGAAGCAAGTCTTGGAACAGAGACAACTCGGTTATAAACTGACAGCGAATTCGTTATATGGGCAATGTGGTGCCAAGACGAGTACGTTTTATGAACAGGATATTGCGGCATGTACAACTTCGATAGGTAGATTGCTATTAATTTATGCAAAAAAACTCATTGAAGAATGTTATGGAAATAAAATTTGTAATACAGCTGGTCATGGGCCGGTTTTAACAAAAGCCGAATATATTTACGGGGATAGTGTTGCGAATTACACACCTGTATATGTTAGAGTGAACAATGAAATTGATATTTTAACTATTGAAGAGTTGGCTGTTAAATATGGTGCCGATAATTGGATAAAATGTGTAGAACCAGGTAAACAAGATAAAGAATTTTGCGAATTAGAACATGTAGAAACGTGGACAGAAAATGGGTGGACTAAATTATATCGCGTTATTCGGCATGAATTAGCGTCTCACAAAAAAATGATTAGGGTTTTAACTCATACTGGATTAGTAGATGTAACAGACGACCATTCCTTAATTTTGAAAAATGGCGAGGAAATATCGCCAAAGGATATAAACATTGGCACAGAATTGTTACATTATCCGAATCCAGTTGAAAATAATAATCCACTTGGTTTAATAAGTAAAGAAGAGGCGCAATTAATGGGTTTCTTCTTTGAAAAAGGAGAATGTACTAAATATTCGGGCTATGTGTATGGTGTGTCATATTCTTGGTCATTACGAATTCCTTCAACTGAAATGTTAATTGATAAATATTTAAATTTATGTAAAAAAGTATATCCTACATTTGAATGGGTTCTACGTCCAACAAGAAATTTTCGTGAAGTCATAATTTGTCCACAATATAACAAATCGCTAGGTGGACTAATATCAGAATTAGTTAACAAATATATAAATGTTATGTATTATAAACAAACAAAAATAATTCCAGCGGCGATTATGTTAGAAACGTTAGCAGTAAGACGCGCATTCGTTAAGGGATTATGCCATGCTTATAAACAAATAGATACAAATATGTATATTACATACCAATCATCACAAATTTGTGCTTCACATGTTTCATGGCTTGCCCAAAGTGTTGGATTGAACACGTCTATTAATGAGCGCAATGACATAAATAACCCGTATATAATTACAATAAATATTAATTCCAGCACAGAAAACCCAAACGCAATTAAACAAATTCACGAAATAGAATATAGTGGATACGTGTATGATTTAACAACTGAAAATCATCATTTTGCTGCTGGTGTAGGGAATATGATAGTTCATAATACGGATAGTGTATTCTTCACGTTCAACTTACAAACCCTTGAAGGGAAGCCTATTCGTGGAAAGGAAGCGCTTGAAATTACAATTGAATTAGCACAGGAAGCCGGTCACTTGGCTTCCTCCTTTTTAAAAGCACCACATGATTTGGAATATGAAAAGACATTTATGCCCTTCTGTTTATTATCAAAGAAACGATATGTGGGTATGTTGTATGAAACGGATCCTAATAAAGGGAAACGCAAGGAAATGGGCATAGTATTAAAACGGCGTGATAATGCGCCTATTGTAAAAGATGTATATGGTGGAATTATTGATATCTTGATGAAGGAACAAAATATACAGCAAGCCACGGATTTCTTAAAGGCATGTTTACAAAATATAGTAGACGAAAAATATCCGGTTGATAAATTAATTATAACAAAATCGTTACGATCTGGTTATAAGAAGCCAAACTCAATCGCGCATAAAGTACTTGCTGACAGAATCACATCACGTGACCCGGGTAATAAGCCAAGTTCCGGAGATCGGATACCATATGTATATATTCATACACAAAACAAAAAGGCATTACAGGGTGAAAAGATTGAAACTCCTGCTTTCATTAAAGAAAATAATTTGAAGATTGATTATTCGTTTTATATTACAAACCAGATAATGAAACCTGTTCAGCAACTATTTGCGTTAGTATTGGAAAAAATGTGGGAAAATAATAACAAAATGAACAAGATTAAAACGTTCAGAGCGGGTGTAGAGACGTTGCGCAAGACAACGCTTCCTGAAAAATTTGAAGATAAATTGGAGCAACTAAAAAATAAAGAGGTAAAGGCACTGTTGTTTGATTCTTATTTGAGAGAAACAAATAATGAAAAAGCAGGTAATCAAAACATTACCAAATATTTTGGTAAAAAATAAAACAGTTCATACACGGATGATACATGGATTATTGATACTTATGTTGTTTATGTTTTATTGTTCGGCTTTTACTAGTTTTATAATAATATTTTTTTTTAATAGTTTTGTTATTAGGTTTTCCACCAGTTTTTAATGTATTATTTTTTGCTATTTTTTTACGATTTGCGGGAGTATCTTTTACAAATCGTTTTGTGACGGGATTAAATATCTTATCTAAGTAGGTTTGTAATGGCACCGGTTCGCCTATTTTATTTGAAGAAACAACTTCAACTGGTACAGTCTCGATTATTCTTAATTTGGTCCGGTTTTTTAAAGTTTTTGGTTTTTTAAGAACTGTTGTTTTAGTTACATCAACTTCTGCTACTGGTGATCCAATCAGTGGCATTAATTCTATTTTCGCATGTAAATTTATAGGTTCAGTTAACAATCGAACATCTTTTGCTTGGTCTTCCACCACTACTTTGCCTACTTTTTTTACTTTCTTTGGTTGTTTAAATAGTTCATATTTTTTTAATATATCTTCTATATATTCTTTGTAGTCTTCAATGTCAAAAAACTTATAATAATCGGTTATTCCTTCTGTTGGAATTGTAATTGAATTTGCCACAAGTGGTTCGTTCTTTGTCATCTTACCTGATGCGTATTGTGTAATAAGGAAAATAAACTTCACAATATCTGTATTGAAAAACTTTGCAATAAGATTACCTTCTTTGACAGAATCTACTTTATAATACATTGTCATGTGAAATGAACCAGTTTTATCTGTGTCATTCACATATTGAACCGTAAAACTATCTATTCCTCCATCATAATTCATAATAACTTTATTCATATTAATGTTGTCATCTTTGGATAAATTATCTGAATATTTATACTGTGGTTCACTTTTTTTATTATAAGTATAAATATATCTATATTTACCCTTAGAAGGTTCGATAAAAAAATCGCTTGGTTTATCTCTATATATGCCAAATTCAGGTTTAGACCCTTCTTTTGAAGTTACTTTATGTAAAATATATTGGGTCTGGTTTGTAATCAAATTTGGTAAATAGTTAAGATTATAATTTAATCTTACATTAGTGGATGATATCACTTCCCCCAAAAATACATTTATTGTATTACATAATACGTGTTTTTTGCTCACGTCTTTTTGAAATACATAATAGTCAACTGCCGGAAAGTATTGAAAATATTCTTTCATTTTGTTATTTTTTTGGTCGTTTGTATAAATAAAACTAAATACACCATGTTCTTTGAGGACTTGCCATACTTGTCCTTGACGTATTTGTTTCGTGTAATCGCCGCTTATAAATTTGTTTGATTTAAATATCTCATCAGTAGGTTTTTTCCAACCAGGGGGATGCACGAAACATAAATACCCTTTATTATTCAATAAACCAACCGATTTAATTACAAAGTTTTGCCAAATGGCATTGCCGGATGAGCCAGTTGCGGTTTTTGGAGGGTTATATGGCGGATTCCCTAAAATAACATCAAATCCTTTAAAATCAACTGGTAATTTAAATTCCGTATTAACATTCATTTTCAAAGTATCTCCTTTATAAATATTCAATTTGTAAGTATCGCCGCAGAAGATTTTATTATAAATAAATACATTTTTAGGTGTGAGTTCAGCCGCGTACAACATCTGTTCCAAAATATGTTTTCTTCTCTCTTCGTCATCTGTAATAATTTGTTTTAGTCCTTCCATTAAGCGTTGATAAACAATAATGGGGAAATTACCAATACCAACCGCGGGGTCTAACCATTTAAAGGTTGGTTCTGAAAATATGCTTTTACCGTATTCCGTTATATATGCTTCATCTAAGTTATTCAGCATCTCTATTACTAATGATAACGGAGTAAAGACCTCACCATGTTCTTTTTTTTCTTTTTCTTTCGGTTTTAGTTCGCCATTAATAAATTCCAACAATTTGTCGGGTTCATGAATTGTATAATATTCTTTTTTTTGCGTCATAATTATTTTGTTCATAACTTGTTTATCACTAGAATTATTCATCGACCCTAATACAATCTCTATAACTTCCTCTGGATAACGTTCATCCGCGTTGCCTGATAAACGCCCGTTTAATATTTGTAAAAACAATTTTTTTTGGTTTTCATCTTTATAAATGTTGTTTTTTAAAGCGCCAATATCGTCTATTACTGTAATTTGATTATTGGTTTGTTTATTGTCAGTTAAAATACATTTAGCACCTACATCAGCATAAAGTGTAAAAATGTTTAATAATGATATAAATTCGGCTAGTAATTCACCCGCAAATTCATTTAAATTTATTTCTTTTTCCTGTTTTTCTTTTTTTTCCCTTTCTTTTTTAGGTAAAACCCTTTCTTTTTTCTTTCCAGTTTGAATGGTTTCCTCTTCGTCGAGTTCAATAACTGCGTGTTTACGTTCTTGTTTACTAATATTTATTTTTTGAAATACTTCTTTTAGTGATTCCAATTTTTGCGTATCAAATGAGAATTTGCTAATAAGTTTTTTAATATTTCCTACATTTATATTCCACGATGCGTACAATTTATTGAATAAATCAGCAACAAATTTATCCTTTTGCGCTTCGCTATCGCCATATTTATCATGTAGTACATCTTCATCAATATTTATCAAGTCAGTAATTTGTCGATATTTCTGTATATCATCATCATCATCAGGTTTTTTAGTCATATTTTCACTAAATAAATTTACATTTGTTAATGCTCGTTGAGGGTTCATGTCCACCATAAATCCAAACTTTTTTTGGTCGCAATATTCATCTTGTATACAAGGCGGTGTTTCAACTTCTGTCATTGAACGAAATAACATTTGAAAAATTGCGTCAGTACTTGAAATAGAATTCCATAACGTAACTATATCAACATTACGAAGAGAAATACCTAATTGCAATCGTTGTCCTGCCAAAATGATTAAATTATCAGTGTTTATTTTGCCGTCTTTGATGTATTTCTCAACCTTTTCAATTTCCATTTTAATCTCGCGCGGGTTACCCATGTAAGTAACACCATTAATAGTTTGACCCTTTGTTGTTTTATCTTCAATATCAACCGCCACAAAAAAATGATAATTTTTTTTTACATCTTTAAACTCGTTTGAATGAGTTAATACATTAATTAATGCCTTCATTTTATGTTTAATTTTACCGTTTCCAAGTGGTAAAAACCACAATTGGGTTGTTTTGTGATTTTGTTGTAATGTTCTACAATTGTTTAGACAAATGTTTCTAATACGCGGTATTATACCTCGCAATCTATAAAAGGATTGTTTGTCATAATTCTCATCTTTATTAGGATAACCAAAATAATAACGCATAATTTCTTTCATTTGTTCTTCATTTGCAAAATTAGCACTATCACCCGTTGTAGCAAATAATTTATTCATATCCCATCCAAATTCGGTATCGCCTATTTTTAATTTTTCAACATTTAAAAACTCTTTATCCCACAAAGATGTAATCAAATATGGTTTTGGATAAATACCGTATTCTTTTTTAAATTTGGCTATCAATGATATTCCACTTTTGTCTCCGTAATACTCTAAGGCTTTCGTGTAAATATCAGAACCAAATTGTTGTTTTATAGGGTTATCAGTTATGGTTGAGTCGCTTATGTTTTGCATGATTTTAATATCATTCATATCCCAAGTCAATTTACAATCAGGCTTTACCCCATATGCCTGCAATGGTTTGTTATATGTTGCGGTTACATATATTTTAACAGTATTTTCAACAATACTGTTTAAAACGTTGACAATTTTTTGCGCTTTTTCAGTGCTCATACCAAAATGAGCCTCGTCTAAAAACATAACATTTATATCGGGATTTGTTCCAATCAATTTAGTAATGCGTTGCTCAATATTTTTTATGTCTTTATCGGTTTCAACACCTTCTTCATCTAAAACTATATCTTCGTTATCGGAAACTATATCAGCATTATCTAAAACTATATCATCGTATAGTTCTAACATTTCTTCGGCTTTGCTGCCGGCAGACCATCCTAATTTTTGTTTGGAAATTATGATAACGCAGTGTCTGTGTTTAGTACCACAAACTTGTTTTGAATTAAGGTTACCTTTATGTGTAATAACATCTATTCCTAATTGTTCAAATTCAATATAATTGTTAAAAATATTTTCATATTCAACAAATGTTTCATTTGGCGCAGGCGTCATCATTAAAAACTTGTATTTTTTGCCAGGAAATTTCGCCTCATTATGTAGTACATATTCAAGTATTGTTCCAGCCATTATATAAGATTTACCCGAACGCGGAATAGCACCCACTAATATGTTTTTCTCTCCATTTTCAATCAGTTTATTTATTTTTAGTATAAATAATTCTTGATGGAACCGAGGAATAAAAATATTTTTTAATACGTTTAAATATGTGCGCTGGAAATTCTCAATATTTTCCGGTGTTTGTAAATAATTGTACTGTTCTAACAATTTTTTTAATTTAAAATAAAAATTTTGCAAATTATGAGTGTCATAGATGTGTTCATATTTTCCACCAGGGTTAATGTATTTAATTAAAATAGCACTTGAACTATGCTGAGAGTTAAACTTTTTTATTGCGTTTTCTTTATTTTTTACAAATATATACAAGTTTATGGTTCTATTTTCTTTTGCATGCGCTTCTATTAAAGTACATAATTTTCCAATATCATATTTGCTGATTTCTTTTTCTTCTTTAAAATATTTTACAGAAATAAAATATAATTCTTCTTTTTCGGAGTTGTCTTTATCGTCAATATATTTATTTAAAAAGGTAATATCAGAATATCCACCTGAATTTCCACTTCTAACTGGTTGCAATAAATAACCGCCTGGATTTATGTTCAACTTGTTTCCAGCCCAGCAATTTTTTTGAAATTGTATATCGGATTTATTCGGATTTTCATTAATAATATGGGATGTCTGTAAATGACCTTTTATCGAAGGTAATGTTAAATCAGTGACCCCAAACTTAATACATAAATCCCATAACCGTTCATAATAAAACCCCTGAGACGACCTATCTTCTATTATGGTTTCATCGGTTACTTCATCAGAAACATATGTTATTTTGTCAGAAACATATGTTATTTTGTCTAAAATGTCTTCTTTAAAATTATTGCCATGTTTAATTTTAGTTTGTATGAAATCCAAAACACTTTCTTTTCCAAAATCTTTTAATTTTGTATTTGACCAAATATTGTCGTCCATGTTAATCATTATATACAAATAAATATTATTAAAAAAATATATTTACATATCGGCGTTTAAAATGTAAAGGATATAAGTTTTCAAATAAATAATTAAAAATATAATATTTTTTTATTATATTTTTCTTTTTATTTTTTTTATATTTTTCTTTTTATTTATTATATTTAAAAAAACAGATTTACTCCTCAGCACATTGCTTTTGACCACGAAGAGGTGCTCTTTTCGCCTTTGACTTCGCGTGCGCCTGTCTATCATTTGACATGAGCTCCATCATCTGCTTTACAATTCCGCCAATTTCATTGACACTTGTTTCCAAATTCCATACTCGGTCGCTCAGCTTGTTTACATCACTCTTTTCACTCTCAACATCCTCATCGCACTCACTCTCGCTGTCGCCAGACTTATAATCCTCATCATCATCATCATCTGCTTCAGATTCGCTCTCATCATCGCCACATACTGGAATATTGCTTTCCATATAACCTCGCGCCGTTGCCCAGACGGTGATAATTCCCTCTGATTCTAGTCTTGCCAAAATAGCAAAGACCGACCTCTTATGGCGGTGAGCGATATCCTGAACATTAAGTTCAAGTAGTTCATATTCTCTTTGAAGCGTAATCAATTCAGGGATTGACCATTTATTTCCAGAACGAGCATTATAAGTAGGCATTATATAGTATATAGTCGTGTTCTCTTTAAATTGATTATATAAAATAATTTGTTATTGTTTATCATGTGTGACCCCAGCATTATTAATCATTATTGAACACAACCACGTTCCCAAAATAACCCACATATTGCTGATTACATTCGCACCGTTATATACAATCCATCGCAAGCTATGACATTGTGGTGACGCAATTAGAAATGGTGACATAATAAATCCAACTACTGATTTTGGAACGCAATAATATACATATAAATGTGACGCAAAGTAATGCAGTAAAATCCACAAAACATATACTTTGGAAGTAACATATACACAATAGACTAATGTTACAATTTTATTGCCAATATATAATACCGACGCGTATGTATACTTTTTAATGGTTGCGAAATTATATATATATTCGTCAAAAGTAGGTTCTTCTGCTTCTGCTAATACAGACGAATCTTTATTATTTATTTTGGAGCGCGACATATCGTTAGGTTAACCCTACTAAAATCTTTATATAATGTTTATAAAGCATTTATCGTCTTTCTCTCCTTGGAAACGCAAAATAAAAAGTTGCAAGAGTGTTTTCAATTAAATTTGATGATGCGTCATTTGAAAACGAGGAGGAATTTAATAATTCATTTAAAAGTGTATCCGTTATAGAGTCGATTAAATTACCTGAAAAATCGGAATTTCTTACAGTTGTTTGTGGTATACTTGGTGGTGTTATACTTGGTGGTGTTATACTTGGGGTTATATTGTTAGGTATATCATTCGCGTGATTTATTACATTGGTGGATCTATATTCTCGTATATCATATCGACATACAGGACATCTACAATTACTTGAAAACCAATTGTGAATCTCTGATGCCATAAAAATATGACCACAATAACATATAATGGTTACAATGTCACTGTCTGTAAATATTTCAAGTGAAATGGGACATGATGTGTTCATAGGTGAAACAATATCTCCATAGCGCACATTTCTAGTGGCTATTTCGACTTGTAAAGTCCCAGGATATGTTGGCACCGGTTCTAAAAACGAATTTATTAATGTTTCAAATGTATTATTACGGGTTGGTCTAGGTGCGCGTTGTAAATTATATGATGCGTCAAAAAAATATCGTCTGGACGGGAACGCACGAGTGTTGTCCTCTACATAATTACTATGTGCTTGGCTAGTCGATGGTGCGTGTGTTTCTGGATTAGGATTAGGGATCGGATTAGTATTATCATATGTATAATTACGATTAGGTGCGTGATAATAATTCCTGTTGTCAAGGCTATTCATATATTGCGTGTAATTTGAAAAATTATTAGCACGATTCCTATTAGCACGATTCCTATTTGAACGATTCCTATTATTCGAATTCCCTCTCAAATCATACATGAGAATTTGTCGAATTTCCTGATTTGTTTGACTTAGGCGTTCTATTTGTCTTATATTATCATAATACACAGAATTTAAAACATTTAAATAATGTTCATTATATAGTGGAGCAGTCATATAATATAATATATTATATTTTGGAAATATGTTTAAATGTATTACATTATAATTACATAATGGAATGCCAAAATAATAAAGATAAAGGTTTGAGTGGACTTGCCAACTTGGGAAACACATGTTTTATTAATTCGTGCGTAGCAGTATTATCTCATACACATGAATTAAATGAAATCATTAATGATGAAAAAACCAAAAAACGTATTAAAAATAAATTAGAATCATCATTATTAATAGAGTGGAATAGTTTACGTCAATTGTTGTGGACTGAAAATTGTGTAGTTTCGCCGAATAAATTCATAAAAACGATACAACATGTAGCGAAAGCCAAAGACATGATGTTATTTACAGGATATTCCCAAAATGATCTTCCTGAATTTCTTCTTTTTTTAATAGATTGTTTTCATAGTTCTATCTCGAGAGAAATTAAAGTAAATATATCGGGCGATGTCGATAACTCGACTGATGCGGTTGCTGTAAAATGTTTTGAAATGGTTAAAAATATGTACACAAAAGATTACTCTGAAATTTGGAATTTATTTTATGCCATCCATGTATCTGAAATTTCTTCTATAGAAACGGGCGAACAGTTTTTAATTACACCAGAGCCTTATTTTATGATAGATTTACCAATACCGCAAAATAACAAATCTCCATCATTATTGGACTGTTTTGATTTATATGTTGAAGGTGAAACACTAGAAGGAGAGAACGCTTGGTATAACGAAAAAACAAAACAAAAGGTAAATATTAAAAAACAAATACGATTTTGGTCGTTTCCCAATATATTGGTTATTGATTTCAAACGATTTAATTATAGAAATCAAAAAAATCAAATTTTAATAGACTTTCCATTAGACAAGTTAGATTTATCCAAATATGTAATTGGGTATAAAAAACATAGTTATAAATATGAATTATACGGGGTTTGTAATCATAGTGGGGGTGTTTTAGGCGGACACTATACGGCTTATGTTAAAACTATAAATAACAACTGGTACCATGTAAACGATACAAATGTAACACATATAAAGGAACCCAACTCAATTATTACACCCCAAGCATATTGTTTATTTTATAGAAAGAAATAATAAGTACAGAATTGACAATATTTAAGCAAAGAACTCATATAATAAATAGTAACCATAATTTCTTTTAATTGTTGTAATATATATATATGTCAACAACAGTAACAACAGAACCTTTACTAAATTATAATCAAATAAGTAATTTGTTATTCAACCCTATTGCAATAATAATACTGGTATTACTTGTTGTCGCAGGTTTCGTTTTAAATTCTGGATCAGATTCTGGGTCCTATTCTGGTAATAATTCAACAGCTAGTGAAACGAGTCCAGTATTAATAATTATATTAGTAATATTAGTAATAGTAATAATATTAAATGTATTACAGCACTGTTTTAACATAAATATAATAAAATTTATTAATGAACTGTTTTCACCCGTTGTAAAACAAATAGAAGATATTAAAATAGGATATAACCAACTAGGAGAAAACCAACTAGGAGAAAACCAACTAGGAGATAACCAACTAGGAGATAACCAACTAAGATCGCAAGAAATCTCTTTACTAAATATGGGAAAACAGGTGTTTAATGTACCTGGGAACACGTACACTTATGAAGATGGTAAGGCGGTATGTAAAGCATACGGAGGTGATTTAGCTACTTATGAACAAATAGAAGACGCATATAATAATGGAGGGGAATGGTGTAATTACGGGTGGTCGGATCAACAAATGGCGTTATTTCCTACACAGCAAACAACTTATAATAATTTACAAAAAATAAAAGGTCACGAACATGATTGCGGTCGTCCTGGCGTCAATGGTGGGTATATAGCAAATCCAGATATTAAATTTGGTGTAAATTGTTATGGTAATAAGCCACGCATTAATAATCATGAAGAAGAATTAATGAAAACAATGACTCCATATCCAAAAACCAAACAGGATATTGATTTTCAACAAAAAGTGGATTATTGGAAACAGAAGGCAAACGAGATTTTGTTATCTCCCTTTAACTACAATTCATGGGGAGAAATTTGATTCAATACAAATATAATATGCCTTCATATAAAAAATGAACCGTAGTTAGAACACATAATACTTGCAAAAAGGTTTTTACACAATTGATGATATATACCGTTGTTTTTTTAAGTGCTCCTACTTGAGCAACCACATTGACACGACATATAGGGCATTTGTTTGCTTGAGTATGCCATATACTTAAACAATGATTATGTATTATGGCATTACACTCACACTGTTTAATATATAATGTTTGCGCATTTAGATTTATTAACTCGTTCAATAGGCTGTCATGTTCAAAACATATTATACATATATTATCATAGTTATTCTCAAAGTTTTCAAATATGATATTATAACAGACTTCGTTATGTGGATAATGTTCATATGTTCTAAATATCATAAGTCGTTATAATATACAACACATAGATAGTTTTATTTTATTTTTCTTGTATTTTTCTTGTATTTTTCGAAGATTTTTTTACTGTTATTTTTTTAGTTTGTTTTTTTGAATGTTTCTTATCATGGTGCTTTACCATGTCCAATAATTTATCATAAATATCGTCATGCACAACTGAATCATTTTCGTCGGTATCGTCTTCAACTACGTCTCGTGACATATTACCAGCACTCATGTTATGTGTAAATGCCCAATTAGGAACTACAATGCCAGAAAACATATCAGATACATTAGCGCCACCAGACTGATTATTAAGGGTAACTAATGGAGACATTCCCATTTTCAGCATAATAGAGTTTACGCTAAATCCTCCCGACGTAATTTCAGCATTATTATCCTTGTCAAATATCATATCAGATGCTTCCATATTGCTGATATAAGCATATATTTATTAATTGGCATAAAAGCGCTTAATTTCAGTAATAAGTTTTGTATTGCGGTTGCTTTTAATATGTTCTATAATAAGCTTTACCTGCGACTCGTTTTTGATTACTTCGGATAAGCTTTTTTCTAAATATTTAAAAGTAAGAGGTTCTTGTATTTTGGTGTTTGCGAATTTTATTTTACCATCACTAATCTGTATAACGGCGGACGACATATTATTATTTCCGGCGTATTTGGTGATATTTTCGCTTAATTGTGTCCGCTTATCTCGTAACCCTTTACTTATATCGTTCATTTTCTTTAGCTCATTATCAATTAAAACCCACTGTTGAATTTGATTTTCGAAACTCATTATATAGTTTATTATATAATGATTTTATATTATGATTTAACTTCTTCGACGCGTTTTTTTACCTCCCTTTTTACGTCTATAAGATTGTTGCATCGCTAATAAACTAAACGGTGTGAGTGCTTTGCTAATTATTCCACTCCACAATCCGCCTTTTTGTTTACGACTACGACGCGTTCTTTTACCACCCTTTTTACGTTTATAAGATTGTTGCATTGCCAATAAAGTAGCCGGTGCAATCGCGGTGCTAATTATTCCACCCAACACTCCGCCTTTTCTTCTACGACTTCTACGGCGTCCGCCTCCTACCGTTTGGCCTTGTAAACCAACCAATGCGTTACCTGGTGTCTGGTTTAGACTTTGTTCAAATGTATTGTCATATTGCGTGTTTGAGTCTCCAACAGTTGCGAGCGCATATGATGCGGCATCACTATAAGAAGATGGATTCGCAGAATTTCCACCTTTACGGGTTCGTTTTGAAATTCTCCTCTTGGGCATTTATATAAATAACAAAGAATATAATTATAATAATTTACTTAGGACATTTTTATTACGTAACAATAAAATCAATAGAATAAGTATGGTTAGAATCATTAGGAAAATAGTAAAAACCAGACCCATTGTAATATAAATATAAGGATTAATTTCGTATAATATAAAATCGAGCACAGGCTTGAACAACATTTTAAATTCGTTCTTAATATCGTCTCTCTTCAAAATCTCTAAACACTGATTTACCAACGAATCCTTCATAGTTATAAAGGGTAAAATTAATGTGGAATATATAACTCATATTTTTGCGGGTTTATGTAATTATATTTTTCTAGACAGAACATAATTAATGGAAAACATTGTGGAACCAAATGATAGTTTTGACTTTACTAAATTAGCATTAAGTCCTCCATCGAACATACAAGGCGGCGCATATTTTACATCAATCGAGTATAATAATATTCCTCTTTATATTCAAACGACAAAAAGTTTATCAAAACAAGGTATTGTCAGAACGGGTAAAAAATTATATATAGACCTTATGTTTGATAAAACATCCGAAACACTTATTAACTGGTTTGAAAATTTAGAGGAAACTTGTAAAAAATTAATATACGCAAAAAAAGAGGAATGGTTTCAAAATTCGTTAGAAGAGTGCGACATTGACAACGCATTTAATTCTATCATTCGCATATACAAGTCTGGTAAGTTTTATTTAGTAAGGTCGAATATAAAGTGTAATCAATCATCAGAACCAGCAGTCAAACTATATAATGAAAATGAGGTCACTATGACAAGTCAAGATATAACGGATGATACCGAAATAATATCTATTTTAGAAATAAAGGGAATTAAATTTACTACACGAAATTTTCAAATAGATATAGAGGTGAAGCAAATTATGATACTGGACAATGAGCCTATTTTTAAAAACTGCTTAATTAAGGGACGAAAACCATCTAATGATAAAAAAGAAATGGGGTTACTTAATGAAGTGCCAAAACACATGGAGTTTATTGCAAACCCCGAATTAGACAATATGGATAATTTAGAAGAAATTGAGGTCGACCCAAACGATTTAGTAAGCGCAAATAACACAAATACTAACGTGTTAAACGTGCCAATTGAAGCCAATATAGTAGAAACTATATCAGAAAATAAGCCTGCTGAGGATATAAATTTTGAAATCGAAGAATTATTTGATAATATAATTGAGGAGGAATCCCCATTACAAGAGTTGGAAATAGATAATGTTAATTTAGATGAATTAGGCAATATAACTCTCAAAAAACCTAATCAAATATATTTTGACCTATATAAGGAAGCCCGTGCGAAAGCAAAAACGGCAAAAAAAAATGCTATTTTAGCATTTTTAGAGGCAAAGAATATTAAAAAAACATACATGTTAGATAATTTAAATGATATGGATAGTGATTTTGATGATGAAATAGATGAAGTGTCCGAAAGTGAATTAGAAGGTTTATAATTTAGATTTATTTAAAGTTTAGAAAAAATTAATATGTATTTCAAAAATTATTTTATCATTGATTTTATATAATGAGCCCGTCTTTACAAAAGCTATGGAATGATTATGGAATTGGTGTCATACTTATATTGTTAATAGTTGCATATGGTATTAGTTTATTTGCTGGTTATTTAACTAACAAGGGTATGACTGGGTACGAAACCAACCAACAAATGAGCCCGCAATACAAACAAAATAGAAATTCAAGTAGTGTGCAACCCGCAAATCCTGCTGGTGAAAATGAAGTCTTTGCCTCAGCGAATGGCACGCAAACAAGTATGCCTGGATTACCGTCTTCTTGTTCGGCACCAAACATCCAAAATCCGGATGACCTTTTACCCAAGGACACAAATAGTCAATGGGCTCAATTAAATCCCACAGGAAAAGGTGAGCTTTCAAACATTAATTTATTAAAATCGGGATATCATATCGGAATTGATACGATTGGACAAACATTGAGAAATGCAAATCAACAAATTCGTTCAGAACCGCCTAATCCACAACTAAATGTAGGACCCTGGAATCAGTCAACGATTGAGCCTGATTTTATGAGACCTCCTCTAGAAATCGGGTCAGGACACCAATAGACGCATAATATATAATTTTTTTTGATATTTAATAATCTAAAACAATTATATGAAGACCTCAACTATTCTAATGTATTTATTTGTAGTTTTTATAATAATATGGTTGGCAACAATGTATTTTAATTCTGACGAATATAATTTAAAGTGTGTGATCGCATCAAAAGATGGAAATAGATATTGTGTGAGGGATCGAAAACATGTTCAACCCGCCGCAAATTTATTATCATCTGTAACGGCAAATTGTACAAAAATGGTTGCTTATATGAAAAAAACACACCCTAATGATCCGCGAACAAAAAGATTAGTGGAAGGATTTAATCCCAAAGCAATTAGCGAAACGCTTCCTACAAGTGAATTGACCGCATATAGTGAAAATAAGGGACAAAAAATTGCGTTCTGTTTAAGTAAATCTAAAAATGGTAGTAAATTAATAGATTTAAACACCCTAACCTTTGTAGCGCTACATGAATTGTCGCACATAATGACATCATCGATAGGTCACAAACAAGACTTCTGGGAAAATTTTAAATATTTACTTGAAAATGCGAAACAAGCTGGAATTTATAATCCAGAAGATTATAAAAAAAAACCACAAGATTACTGTGGAGAGAAAATAGATGATAATCCTTATTTTGATTTAATTTAATTATTTTATATTTCATGTACAATGTAATATAAAAATGTTAAGCCAGTTCTATAATTACTTTCAAGATATTTAGTTAAAATAATCCCTTGATTATATATATGTCAGATACATTTTATAAAGTAAACTATATCATAAATGGAAAAATTGACACAATATATGTATTTTATGGAAAACCCGTTACAGCAAATAAAAAAAAAGAAATCATGAATTTGGTGTTTAATGCCAAAGAACTTGCGCAAATAACTGACGCCAATTTGACAGTAAAGTTTTCAGAACAATTAATACATTTTGACGATTCTATAGGAACCATTAAACTGAAAATACTCGTAGAGTTTAATAAATCCATTTCATTAGAAGAAATATATCTATTCTGTAACAAATACGAGGATCTAAACGCGATTTCTCTCTACCAGTCTCTAACTCAAAATAAAAAATTAGACCTAACTAAAATTAGATTAGACCAGTTTCTGATAAATATAGTAAGCGATGAAAATGGGGACGCGTTTAAAATGCCTCCGTCGAAAGAGGTTTATACATTTGATGATATTTTAGAAATGAACATAAATGATAAAAAATACATTGTGAATAAGGTATTAGGACAAAAGTTTTTTATTGTAGAAAATGAATATCCGTTTGTATGTAATCCTTATAATGTGTATGATTTTGACAATTTCTTTGAACGGGTATCGCGCAATTCCCTTACAACCTTAAATAATCGTCTATTGTTAAATTCAGATAATATTATAGATAACAACATTTATTTATGTGTGGCGTCCGATGTATTAAAAACTGCTCTTGAAAAAAGCATTTCGCAAGAAACTATTATCAAGGTGTATTATCCGTTTTTATATAATAAAAACATTAATGATTTGGATGATTTAACTGAAAATCGCGAAACGTTAATCGCAAACAATAATAAATTGCTAAATGATAAAACATTGAAATTATTTAAAACGATTGATATGTTTTATGGGGTTTATAATTTGCGTAAAAATGAGTTAAATTACGTCAATAAAGGTATAAAATACATAAAGGGTACGATTGTTCCTGGGTATGACCTTAAAATACCCTTGGAAATAATATTCAAAATTATTCACGCTTCAAAGACAAATCCTCTCATTAAATACAACCCCGCATCTCGCCAAGAAAATATATACCGCCTCTACACTGATAACACCTCAACAGATGGTAGAAAAATACCGTTTTTAAAAAAATCCCAAATTTTTAAATTGATGAGAAACATGGGCAAGATAAAGTCTGTAGCGATTTACATTGAACATGTTAATGGAGAATATGCGCAACCTATTATTTGTGAATTTATGGAAAATGGCTTTATTACATTTAGTGTAGAGCTAATGAGTATTATAGATGTATCCGCGGTGGAACAATTGTTGCGAGATGCTGTTAATCCGATTATACATGAAATAAGTAAATTTTTAGAGCAAAGCGGGTACAAGTTAAATAAATTTACTAGTTTGAGTAGCAACAACATTGAAATCAATAACATTTCTTATGAATCACAAATAAAAATTAACAAACGAATCGAGTTGGAACCATTTAAAAGTTGTATTTCTAGTGTGTTTAATAATGAGTCAAGCGAGTTCAAATCGGGGGTTCATTTGCGGTTTAAAAGAGTTGCTAATTTTAATAGATTAACCAGCCAAGAAGCATTTATTCTTGAAAAAAGTGAGCAAGGGTACAGAGGAAACGATATAATAGACGCGTTATTGGATAATTTCAAAGACGACTTGAATCGGGAACAAGCTGAAGATTTGGTACGTAAGGTCGCGAATGAAATTCAAGTTGAAAGAGGTGTTAGAAAATCTACTATAAAAATTAAAGATAATCCTGGATTTAAAACTACTATTATGTTGGAACAGTCTAGCGGAATTATTACCATACTAGTGGATAATATTAATGATATTAATTATTTAACAACGATTCCTATTTATTTAGACACCATGATAAGACTTACTCAAAATAAAGGCAGTACCAAATATCTTGCTAATAATATAACAAAATTATGTTCTGGTGACGTACAAGAGGAAATAATCATACAGGACATTGTCTCTCCAGAAAATGATAATCAAACAATGGACGAAGAAGATATTGAGCAATTAATTGAAGAGCGAGAGAAACCAACGGGTGCGTTTAGTTTATTTTTCGATGAAGATGAAGATGCTGAAAATATGGATGATACAGGGAGCAATAGTATTAAAGGTGGTATGAATGCTGAGGATGAGGAGCTTACATATAGAGGGTTACCAATCCCC
>Ga0315284_10004947_pt1 | contig 18942 bp, 23 predicted proteins | sample YL17G09_16_MG_FD_203696 | JGI IMG/M metagenome (GOLD analysis project Ga0315284, IMG submission 203696) | Sediment microbial communities from Yellowstone Lake, YNP, Wyoming, USA - YL17G09_16 | ecosystem: Environmental > Aquatic > Freshwater > Lake > Sediment | place: USA: Wyoming | collected... | reverse complement strand
TGATATCTAAGTTCTAGGATGCTCAGATTAGGTAAAGAAGAACTTAAGGAACTGTCCAAGTCCACGTTTATTGTCGCTTTGGTGTTCACGATAGCATACGGGCGCCATTCCTGGCCTCAGTCTGTGGCGTGGCTTGCATTCATCTTCGGGTTGAGCGTCGTGTGCGCAGGCGCAGGGTTCATACTCCACGAGCTCATGCATAAGTTCACTGCCCAGAGATACGGGTTCCAAGCCCAATATCACGGAAGCACTATGACTCCGCTGCTTTCTATCCTAGCGGCTTTCGCAGGTTACATCCTACTTGCCCCAGGCGCAGTCTACATAAGCTCAGCGTACCGCACCATATCAAAGCGGGAGAACGGCCTCATATCCCTCGCTGGGCCGGTAACCAACTTCCTCCTAGCCCTTTTCTTCCTCGGTCTCTATATCACGAAACTGCCTCTCCTCACCCTCGTCGGCTACTTCGGCTACGACATAAACATCTGGCTTGCCCTATTCAACATGGTGCTCGCTCTTGGATTCGACGGGGCGAAGGTGTGGGCGTGGAATAAGATTGTTTATCTGGGTTTCGCGGCTTTGTGCGCCATCGTGTTTTTCATCGTATGATGCGTATGATGTAACATGCAAAATGAGTTCCATGGCAAGTCCGCGCAGAATGCAGCCTCATCAGATGACTTGATTGAAAACCAGATTTTTGAGCGCAACATAGCCGAAGGGTTGGGGAAGATGCTTAGTTCCCAAGTCAATGAGCCAGCATTTATCATACAAGTGAATTCAGGCCAGATGAAGGTGTGGAACCCAACCTTCTCGACCCACGCTAAGGTCATGGAAAAGGAAAAATGGAATGCATGGGATTGTCTTATCGGTTTTGCTGAGACGGAAGGAGCCAGGATCAAGACAATCGAATTCTACTCGCCGCATTTACCTGCGGGCAGGGCATATGACCTGCGGTCTGCAAGGGCTAGGGTGATATCAATGCTCAGGGCGTTCACAAAGGCAGGGCTCCCGGACGACACTGAAGTCAACATAATCAAGGATGCATATGGGAACAGGCCAGGCGTGCGCACGGAAGAAGCAAGGAAGATATTCCCTGCCCTGAGTTCAACCGAATCTCGTGTGACTGGCAGGCTCTCCGATTATCTAGCGCAGCCGCTGGATTAATAACTGCTTCTACATTATATTCCCTCATGAAGGTCGGGGTGCTCGACGTCCAGGGTGATGTGAAAGAGCATGAGGCGGCGCTCAAGAGGGCGGCTCACACATTGGGTTTGAAGGCCCAGGTTGTGACTGTAAAGAATCCGAAGGACATTAAGGCGCTGCACGCAATCATCATCCCCGGCGGGGAGAGCACCACCATCGGCATGCTCATGAAGAAGTACGGGATGCTCGAAGCCTTGCGTGAGGTTTCATCTGAGATTCCGGTCTTCGGGACTTGCGCGGGCATGGTGATGCTCGCCAAGGAGGGCGGTAACATGAAGGACGGCCAGCCTCTTTTGAACCTGATGGATGCGAGGGTCATACGCAACGCATACGGCAGGCAACGCGACAGTTTCGAGGCCGACCTGAACATACCGGTGCTCGGTAGGGAGATGTTCCACGGCGTCTTCATCAGGGCTCCGGCGCTTGAGCGCATATGGGGCCGCTGCAAGAGCCTGTGTGTGTACGACGGCAGGGTAGTGTTCGCGCGCCAGGATAACCTCCTCGCCGTGGCATTCCACCCTGAGTTGACTGATGACACGAGAGTCCACGAGTACTTCCTGGAGATGATTTAGGTGCCTGAGGTAGACTACGATAAAATCCACGAGATGGTGGGTGAGTCAGATGACCTGAGGATAATGCAGGTTCTCGTGCGCTCATCACTCGCAAGCGGCGCTGACAACATACCAGCGCTTGCGATAGTCTCAAAGGACGCCTTATACTACGGTGGCAGCGAGGCGATGGGGGGGAAATTCAAACGCGTCAGTTGCCGGAGCATCGTGAAATCCAGGAAAGTCGGGAAGGCGGTTTGGGAGTGCATAGAAATCAAGCACATGGAAATAGACGGGGAGCGGACCATATACGTCTGCCCCTTCAGCGGCCACCCAAACAGGCCCATAAAGGACGATGCGGCGATGGCTTATCTCCTCGAGTTTCTCACAGGGGAGTGACCTCATGGCTAAAGCGGTGTTCAAGACCAGGTTAGGCTGGGTTGGTATTGAAGGCAGCGCCAAGGGCGTGAGGAGAATTCTGCTGCCTACAAGATGCCGCACATCCGTATCGCGTGAACTGGGTGGCGTACACGAACCTCACCGCCTCAAGTCCGTGCGGAATAAGTTGCTCAGATACTACGGTGGCTGCCGGGTGGATTTCAGTGGAGTGAAGCTTGATTTAAGCGGTTACACGAGGTTCCAGCGGCGAGTCTGGTCTTGTGCCGCTAAGATACCCTACGGTTCCACCGTCACCTACTCTCAACTGGCGCGGAGGATGCGAGAGCCGAAAGCCCACCGCGCAGTAGGTAACGCACTAAACCGCAACCCATTCCCACCGCTGATACCCTGCCACCGTGTCGTGGCAGCAAGCGGGTTAGGAGGGTTCGCAAGAGGGAAGATATTAAAGGTTAAAATGCTTGATATAGAACAGAGGAAACTCAGGAAAATGTGGGGGTGATTCACCGTCCCGCTATTATCTTTATGACGTCCCTGTCCTTTAGTTTGTGGTCGCGGCCGACTTTCATCTTGGTTCTGGCGTCTATGGCGCCGATGAACTTGTTTCCGATATCCGTGTGAATCTTGAATGCGAGGTCTAGTGCGGTGCTGCCCTGGGGCATGAGGAAGCTGTCTGGCAAGACTGCCCCTTTTCCGTCGCTCATCTTCGTCTCGTTCTCCACTGGGTAGATGGTGATGAGGCCGAGTGTGTCGCATGCGGCCTTGTTGAGGACCTGCTGGACGCCGGTCGAACCCCACACCTTAAGTATCTTCTCGTCGATGAACGTTAGGCCCCTCTTTTTCTTCTCATCAACTTCGGCTTTGATTGTGAATGAGCCGTCGCCTGGCGTGTATTCGATGAGCCCATTCTTGTCAGCCTCCCTGAGTGCCAGTTCAGCCTCCGCGCAGACCGGTATCATGTCGTATTTCCCTTTGAGACGTTCGTAGTTGCTTTTGCCCTGGTCTATCTTGTTGGCTGCGATTATGATGGGCTTCGATATCTCCCTAAGCCTGATGGCGAACCTATTGCAGTCCTCCTCGCTCCAGTCGCTGTTGCCTGCCAGGTCCGCCTCGTCCAAGGCCTTTTTCACCTGGTATTCGTTGACACCAAGACCAGCCATGACGCCCATGAGCTCCTCCACAATCTTCTTGCTCTCATACTTGACCTTGCTCTTCACCTTGTTCCAGTTGCGCTCAACTATCCCTGCGAACCATAGGTTCACCTCGTCGATGAGGAATGCTATGTCCTTCTCTGGGTCGTGGCCATCTGATGGCTCCCCCATCTCATTGGTCTTCCCTGATATGTCGACGACGTGTATGAGCACGTCCGCCTGCCTGAGGTCGTCGAGGAACTGGTTGCCCATCCCCTTACCCTCATGGGCTCCTGGGACGAGACCTGCGACGTCTATGAGTTTCACAGGCGTGAACCTGACCTTCCGTTTGCAGATGCTGTTTCTGGGGTTGCATGCGATGTTGTAGTCCCCGCATGGGCAGCTCGAGCGGACGTAACCGACTCCGATGTTGGCTTTGATGGTGGTGAACGGGAAGTTCGCTATCTCCGCGTCAGCGAGCGTGAGTGCCTTAAACAACGTGCTTTTCCCGACATTCGGTTTCCCGACTACCCCTACCTCCATGATTTCCACACCATCAGTATCGCCGCGCCTATGAGGGCTACCACGGCCGTTGATATCATGAACGATGACGTGCTATCTCTCTTTATGAGCCTGGAGTAATAAACTTTCCCGGTGCTTGTTGCAGCCATCATGTTCCTGCCGTTGATTGCGAGCGTGGTCGCTTTACCCTCTGGCTCATAATACCACCTCATCGACCCCGCGATGTTGTAGAGTTCGACCTTCCCGTCGGCCGTGGATGCAAGGATGTTCTCTCCATCTGTCTTCACTGCGATTACGTCGCTTGTAAGGTTCATCTTCCAGAGCATCTTCCCATCCTCCCGCAGGAGCATCAGGTGGCCTTCCTTGGTACCGACCACTATCCCTGAGTGGGCGTCCATGGCGTCCACGTATTCACCCACTTCGCTAGTCCACATCGGTTTCCCCTGTATGTCGAAGCTATATATGTGCCCGTCGTCCATGGCGACGGTTATCATGTTGTCCATTATAGCCGAGGAGTGGACGAATCCTGAGAGGCCGAGGTTACGGCGGACTCTCCCGTCGAGGTCCATGAGGTAAACCTGCTGGTCCGAGACTGCGATGATGGTGTCGTTCACTATCTTCACGTTAGTGACGTAGCTTCCTATGAGGTGCTTCCACTTGAATGCGCCTAGGGTGTCGAAGGCGTAGATGAAGCCGTCCATCGAGCCGCAGACTACCTCCTCCCCAAAGATGTCTATGGCCTGGTCGTATCCTACGTACCCTGGCACCTGCCTCTCCCAGATTACCCCCCCGCTGCTGTTTACAAGGAGTATGGTCCCGTCTGATTCGGCAGCTATGATGCTATTGTGGCCTTCTAAGGCTGTGACCGCGGATGATGTACTATAGAACCATCTGAGGTTCTTGTCGTAGTCTATGGAGTAGATTCCGCTTTCTGAGCCGACTAGGACGCTATCGTTCTGTGTTAAGAGGGAATTCACTTTCCCCTTCAGGTTGTACGTCCAGAATGGGTCCTGCCTGTAGAACCCGTCCGCTTGTGCGGTCGCAGCGAGCAGTATGACTGCCGCCAAAACCAACAATACTCTCATGTTATGTCTACTTAACAAACCATCTTATTTATACAGATTCGCTTTAGTTTAAGGATGTTTCCATGAAGATTCTGCAGATTATGGGCGGCGGATTCCTCGTATTGATTGGCGCCGTACTCCTGGGGTTGGGGCTTTTAGCCTCAAGGTCCCCGGCATCTGGGAGTGGGCTGTTTAGCGCTCAGTTGAGTCAAATAGGATTCGCTCTGGTCATAGCTGGGGTTATGGCGTGGTTCATCCTACCCCGTCTGAAGAGGCTGAGAATAATAAAGTCCTAGAGGGTCTGCTGGAAATGATTCTTTCTACGCCGAGAACCAGAGATGAGTTCGAGCGGTATTATGACCTGCGCTTTAGGGTATTGAGGGAACCGTGGGGTCAGCCTAGGGGGAGTGAAAAGGACGCTTTAGAGGACACGAGTTTGCATGTGATGGCCACTGAAGGCCCTATGGTTGTCGGGGTTGGGCGCGGGCAGATGAACACCAAAGATGAGGCGCAGATTAGGTACATGGCTGTTGAGGAAACCCAGCGGTGCAGGGGGATTGGCGGGAGCATACTGGCAGAACTTGAGAGCATGCTCAGGGAGAAAGGGGCTGTGTATGTTGTATTGGATGTGAGGGAATCCGCAGTCGACTTCTACAAAAGGCACGGGTACGAGGTCGTCGGCAAATCGCATACGCTATTCGGTGTCATCCCCCACTATAAGATGTGCAGGACGCTGTAGGCGTTGTCTTGAAAATAAATCCGTAGAGGGTCTACTGTTTAGCAGATTCCCTCTATGTTCTTCACTCCAGTGAACGTCAGCCCGTTTATGTTGTGGTCTGCGTCGTTGTAGGTGAATACAACAGGCAGGCTGTATGACTGTCCAGCAGTGCATGGGCTGGGTAGCGTCCCGGTGAGGGTCGCACTCTTACCTGCCACAATCGTCACATACGATGAAGTCGTCCCAGCGAGGAGGTTATCGCCTCCGACGCTCATCTGCGTTATCTTCACCGTGTAATCCTGGTTGTTCCTGACGACGAAGGTTGATGTCCCTGAGGCTACGACCTGCCAGTTCAATAGGCCGAGGTCCGAGCCCCTCCAGTACGCCTTCGAGGCCTGCGTTGCGGCTCCGCCGCCGATGTCGATGAATCCTCCCAGCACAGTGACCACTATGAGGGCCACTATGACTACAACCGCTAATATAACCAGGTATTCCGTTGACAACTGTCCTTTATTGTTCATGATGCACCTTCAGATTTTATACACTATTTGTTTTAGGTTATAAAAAGGTTAGTTGAGGAGGTTTTCCACCAGAATTCTCAGGAGATAGAACACTATTATGGACGCTGGGACTATCACGAAAGCGTATTTGAGGCCGTATTTCTCCTCCCCATTGACTATGACTCCTATGAGGAGGCTCGCTATGAGCGATGTTATTAGTATGGTCACAGTCGACATGCTGATAAGGAAGTCGGGGCTGAAGGTCTCGTTCACGAGGAGTCCCATACCCATGTCGCTCACGGTCTGGGTGTTGAACGAGCTCCTCATGGCGTTTAGCCTCTCGGTGAAGTGTATGCTTATATTGAACAGGACCGGGGCGCCGACTATGACGGTGACCAGTATCAGTACTGTGTAGGTTCTCGTGTTCGAGAGTAGTTCCTTACGGAGCATGATGTTGTCGCTTATGTCACGGCCGCTTTCCTCAAGGGTCCTCGCGAGGTGCCCGCCTGATTCGATGGCACGGACGAAGAGTTTGATGGAGCGCTCAAGCGCCGGGAGATTGATTCGACTGCATATGTCACGCAGAGCGTCCGAGAAGGATTCTGTGCCGAGCGCCTTCGTCGTGGCCGTGTCTATCTCGTCCTTGAGGAGGCCGAATTCATCGCGGGCTGATATCTTCATCGCCTGAAACGGGGTCATGCCTGCCCTGATGTTGGAGCTCATGAGTTGGAGTGCGCTTGGGAGGCTCTCCTCGACGGTCTGCGCCCGCTTCTCTGCGATGAAGAACGGGATGTACACTGCTCCGATGAGGTATATCATGGAGGCGAGGAAAGCGAGGCCCACAAACAGGAGTTGGTTGCCGAAGTGGCCTACCATGACTACTGCCGCAAATACCACTAATGCGAGCGCGAGGGATTCTCCGAGCCAGACGCCAGCCTCCACGTTTATCCCAGCGTACCTGAGCATGGTGCGGGTTTCTGCTACCGTCTTCTCGGGGAACACCTTGGAGAGTGTTATGTAGATGCGCCTCATATGTGCACCACCGGCCGGCGGCTTTTTATGAACTCCATGAGCGCCACCTGGATGAAGAAGCAGACTGGGAGTATGATATAGAATATCCTCGGTCCCATGTCGACGCCCATGAACGGGCCGAGGACTATGACGAGTGTCGTCGCGATGGTGGGTATGACGACAGCGAACATCATGTATACGAGGACCATGAGGTTGAGTTCCTGGGCGTAGTTGCGTATCTTGTTCTTGCGGTCTGCAGTCATCTCCTTGACCATGTCCCGCAGGACGCCGTCCATGCTTGAGCCGCTCATCATCGCGTTCACTATCTGCCATATGCTGTTGCGCAGCCGCTCGCTCTTGCTCGCCACTGCGAGGTCCTGGAGGGCGTCCTCCACTGGTATGCCAACATTCACCTTCCCCATGACTTTCGTGAACTCCGCCGATACATCGCCATAACCTGAGCCTGCGACCGACGAGAGGGCGGTGTATATCGATGCTCCGCTCGATATCTCTAGGAGCATGTCCTTGAGTGCGTATATGAGGTCACGCTCCATGAGCTCGGCCTTCTTGCCTGCGAGTATGCTCGGGTATGAGAAGAGGACGAACATGAACAGCGCGGTGATGAGGACTCCTGAGAGTAGCGACATGATCACGGTCTTCGCCGCTGTGGCTTTGAGGACTGCGAGGAGGGTGGCGAGGATTAGGGTGATGAGCGCCCCAATCATGATGGATGAGAACATGGATGCTGCTACATACTCGTCCGCTTCGACTTTCAGGTCTGATTCTGCGAGGTCGACCCTTAGGGCGGGGTATATCTTCACGAGCTTGCCTGCGAACCCCCTCCACCTGCGGGTTATGGCGATCGCGTTGTCGAGGGGTATTATCATCAAGGGGACCTTGTTCATCTTCTTACCTTCTCTAGGAGTTTCTGGGGGCTCTTGTAGTATTCCTCCATCGTCGCACCGACCGCTTCGAGGTCTTTGATGTCGTTTTTGAGCATCCAGTTGAGTATCTCCTCCTTCTCCTTGATGTCGCGTTTTATGTCGTCACGGCTCATGCCGGTGTGCATGCTGAGGTCATCCATGATACGTTTGCTATCGTTCACCTTCACGAATTCCCTCGCCCTGGTGTTCCAGTGGTAGAGGTAGTTGAGTTCGAACTCTTTGCCGCTTTCCCCCGGGATTATCTCCGCTATCTCGAAGACCTTGCGTTCCCCGCGTTTGCGGTCCCTGTAGACGACGACCATGAGGTGGAGCGCCTCTATCTCGCTTGAGGGCACCTCAATCGGCGGCTCGATGAGCCTGCGTTTGAGGTTCTCGGCAGTGTCTGCGTGTATGGTGGAGTAGACTGAATGTCCGGTGTGCATGGCCTCGAACAACACCTCTGCCTCTCTCCTGCGGCGGATTTCTCCGAGTACGACGCGATCCGGCCGCATCCTGAGTGAGGTGACGATGAGGTCGAGCATGCTTATCTCCCCCTTCCCCTCAGGGTTTGGGCTTCTTGTGGTGAGTGGCACCCAGTTCCATTTGAGGTAGCTTGGGAGGTTGAGTTCGCGAGTGTCCTCTATGGTTATGACCCGTTGTGTCGGCTGAATGAGCGCGCAGAGGCAGTTGAGCATGCTCGTCTTCCCTGATGCGGTTCCGCCGCCTATTATCACGTTGAGTTCATACTGGAAGCACATCCAGAGGAATGCCGCCATCTCGGCGCTTATGGTGCCGATTTGCGGGCTTATGTAGTGTATTATAGTCCAAGGCTGGCGTGCGAACTTCCTTATGGTGATGGTGTTGCCGAAGTTGCTTATCGGGAAGAGTGTGGCGTTCACGCGGTCGCCGCTCAGGAGGTGCGCGTCCATTATGGGGTCGAGGCTGGTTATGTCCTTCTCCACCTTCCTGCCGATTTGGGCGGCGTAGTTGTATACCATCCGCTCGTCTTCGAGTGTTATGTTAGTCTTCACCCAACCGAACCTCTTGTGGTATGCGGTAACCGGTATGTGGCTGGTGTTCACGCACACCTCCTCAAGCCAGTCGTCGTGCATTAGGAGCTCGATGCTCCCCAGGCCGAACATCTGGTGCAGCATCATGCCTGCGAGGATGTTCACGTCCTCCTGCGATATGCTGAAGCTGTCTTTGATGAGGTTGCGAGCGCTCACGTAGAATTTCTCGCCGACCTCGAGCATCCTCTTCTGGTCAGATATGTCGTCTGGGCTTATCTTCACGAGCGTGCTCAGGTCCTCAGCGAATGACTTTAGTATGGCCTTGGTGCCGTCGCCGACAAGTGGGGTCTCAATCGAGTAGATGTTCATCGGCTCATCCTCCCTGGACACTATCGTCACCTTGGCGGGGACCTCATCAGCCTTGAGGTTGTATGTCTCGACGACCGTCCCCTCGACTGGCTTGATATTATCCTTCGCAACTGTCCGCTTTACTATTATCCTCGGGGAGGCGGATGGGTTAGCCGGATACTCGAGCATTAGGACCTCGCTCATATCCTTCGCCTTAGCCTCAATCTCTGCCTCAGTGGTTCCAAGGACTCGGGCGGCAGCTTCGACAGTGAGGCTCCTACTCCGCCTTGCGAGCTCAAGGAGGTAATCCGCTGTAGTGTATATTATACGCCCGTGTGCACGTAGTCTGCTTACATCCTGGTCTATCCTATACTTGAATATCTGATGCTCATCACCCTCTATCATACCGCCCCCACGGAGTCTTTCCCTATAGCGGACGAACTTTAGCACCTCAAGTTCGGCGACGAGATCCCTGGCGTAATCCCTTGAAACACCAAGGTCTGATGCAGCCTTCTTGAGGCTCATGCGGCCCCTCTTTACTATGAGCTCAAGTAGCCGTTCGGAATTCACGGTCTGGTCCTGTTTTGTCAAGGCTTGGAACTCAACCTCCCCCCAGAAGCGACTTTTCATCACAATCGCACCCTCGGACTCCAGTATCCTCGCGGCCTTGAGTATGCTCCCCCTGTCAGCAGCCAACATCTGCATGGCCAATTCAATGTCCAGCCTGCCGGTCTTCTGTACTACGTCAGCGAGTCTAGCCTTAATGTCACTTACAAGCCTGATGGCTCCAGCCTTGTCCTTTAAGCCCATTACAAACACGCGAGGGTACTGCTACCTTCAGGTTGCAGCTGAATCACGCTGGATTTTTCCCTCTCGTTTGCACCTCTTGTGTATTCTTTGCTACTTGGCATTTTGAGCGTGTTTGTAAGTCATACTGCACCCTTCAGGGTGCGGTATGTTGATTAAACAGATGCGAGGATTCTGGATACTCGCTTGCACCCCGTAAGATTTGTTCGGTTATTTTGCATTTTGAGCGTCTCACAGCGGAGGCTTCAGCCTCCGGTGTGTGCCCGAGCCTTCTGGGCTCGGCCACATCGTAAGTCATACGCAGTAGCGCCTAGCGCTCTTTCCTGAGTCAAGAGCGAATGTAGGCCGCTCTTGCTCACTCCCCCATTAGGGTGGGGCATGTGTATTACTTCACTCCATATCTTTCGAGTACCTTCCTGTATAGTTCATAATCTTTGGTTTTAGCGAATGCCTCTATCTCCCCATTCGAGAGTCTGCCAAGAAGGTCGTCGACTATCTTCAAAACGCGCTTGAGTTCCAAGTCATTGGCTCTGCAGTCTAGCAGGGCGTCTATGCCTCTACCCTCCATTTGAAGCTACCTCCTGCGCTATTTTCATGTACGCCTGTGCCGCTGACGAGTCGCTCTTATAATGGATTATCGGCATGTTCTTTGCGGCGGCTTCGCTTAGGGTCTCATCCCTCTGGATTATGGTCTCGTAAATGTAATCCCCATATTTCTGTTGCACAAGCGCGAGGACCTCATTGCAGAGCATCTTTGTTGGCTCGAATGCGCTGATGAGTATCCCTTCGATATGCAAGTCCGGGTTGACTTTTAAGGTGGTGTTTCGGGTCTGATCGAGCATGTCGAGGCTTGGCAGTGCATACTGGTCGCATTGGACTGGGACGATTATGGAATCGGAGGCGACGAGCGCATTCATGGTGAGTAGACTCAGGGACGGGGGGCAGTCGATTAGTATGAAATCATAGTTGCCCCTGACGGCGTCGAGCGTCTCCCTCAGCCTACTCACTCCCTCAGGTCTCATGAGCTCCGCCTCAGCGCCCGCGAGGTTTATCTCGGATGGTATGATATCCAAGTTAGGGTATATCGTCTTGTGGACGGCTGATGTACCATCCTGGTCTCCGATAAGAAGGTCGTAAACGGTCGGTTTCGCCTGTGTTTTCATCATCAATGTGGCGTTCGATTGAGGGTCCAAGTCTACTATAAGCGTCTTCTTCCCCAGTTGGGCGAGGCATGCTGCCAGGTTCACTGTGGTGATGGTCTTCCCTACTCCACCCTTAAGGTTGATTACGGATATTGTCCTGCACTTAGGGTTAGGGTACTCATTCAATATCTTAAGCACCCTCTCCTGGGAGAGGAACGGCTTCCTAATACTCACAGCACCCTTCCGCTTTAGCCTCAAGAGGGCGGCCAAGAGTAGTTTATGATTCCTTATCCTGAGTTTCGTCGCAAGCTCCCCGACCTTAATCTCTGCGGCTGGTAGTGCGTCAAATATGATTTTTTCGGTAAACATGACAGTCAATTATTCCCCGTTTAGATTATTAATGCATTCTTTAGGGTGCGCAGCAGCATGTGTCTTGGCTTGGTCCACCGGCACAGTATACGTCGCCCCCAGCCTCGTGCACTTCGCCGTTGTTCCCGCACTGGGCGGCGTTCTGCCTGCATGTGCCAGATGAATAGGATGTTGCGGGTGGTGGGGGTGGTTTACAGTAGGTGTCGCATGTCATCAAAGTCGTGGACGTTGTTGATGTGCTGGTCGTTGTCGTCGTTGTTGTCGTGCTGGTGCTTGTAGTGGATGTAGTTGTCGTGGTTGTTGTCGTGCTGGTGCTTGTAGTGGATGTAGTTGTCGTGGTTGTTGTCGTGCTGGTGCTTGTAGTGGATGTAGTTGTCGTGCTGGAAGTTGTTGGCGTTGTCGTGGTTGTTGTCGGTGGTGTGGGGGGTGTTGTGATGTTTGAGGAGGCCATAATCTGTGGTGTGAGCCAGAGGTAGTCGCTGCGCTCAAGGATGTCTTTTACCGTGAGCTTGCTGTTGCTCCTTACGCCGACCTCCATGTCGGGGGGGAACCTAATCCTCGTCTCAACGTACGGGTTGACGTTCCCAGTCTTTCTGATGATGAGGGAGCCGTTGCGCTCTAAGCCGCCGATGCTGTTGTTTCCTGCTCTGATGACTACTGTCGCGTCCCTGAGGTTGATGGTGAGTGTGGAAATACTGTCTCTCGCTAGTGTATATGATGTCATGTATCCCCCGTTAGGGAATGTGGCATTCAACCTCACAGTCATCGGCCCCCCAGTCGTATCTTCCGTTACGTTAACGAAGTCGAGGTCAGCGAACACGTACAAGTCATAGTCCACCATACCGTCGCCGCTTGCGTTATAAACCCTTATCTCCCCCTTGTTGAATGACGGGTAATCGTAGATGAGGCCAGTGGGGATTATGTTGAATGCAGGCGTCCCGGGATAGAATTCTACTTGCGCGTTCCACATGCTCCCATACGAGTGGATGAAATCCCCGTATCCGCCGACCATGGTGCTGCCGTTCTCCTGCGGGAAGGTGTCCATAAAGGTGACAAGGGAGCCCTCATCGTCATATGTGACCTCGGAGTCGACCAATAGAATGTCCTTCATGTCGCCTTCCGCGTCGTCGAATATGGTCCTCATCTTCTCTGCGCTGATGTCAGGCTGCTGCGTCTGGACTGAGTAGTATAATGCGAGCGTGAGCACGGTGAGCGCGAAAAACAGCGTCAAGACCGTGAATATGACCCCCTTTCTCATTTCAACCACAACCTCATCTCAGCAGAATAGAACCCGGACTGTGTCACGAAAGTCCGCCTCCCTATAACGTAATCGCTCGTCTTCTTGCATGAGGTGGAGTCTGAGTAGACGAGGCCGCCGGTGGAGTTCCTCAAGTATAGTTCGAAGCACGTCTGGGCTGGCATGGCGGCCTTGAGTTTCTGCGTCGCACCGCCGTCGCCATTTACCATTCGTGCGAGGAGGTGGTCCTCCTCTGCTACCGTGAGTAGGTCTCCTGCGCTCTGGAAGAGGTGCTCGTTGCTTTGGGTCTTGGGCGCGGCTATGAGGTACACAGCCGAGCCTAACACAAGCATCGACAATACCAGCGCCAAAGTGGCGTCCAACGTGAAAATGCCGGTCATGTTGTCATGTATGTCTGGTTGCTGTAGTACAGCGTAACCTTAACCTCCACTATGGTGTCGTTCAATAGCGCGTACCTGTTGGCTGTCACCCTAGTCCCATCAGGCTGCCGGCCCATCTCGTAGTAGACCCTCCTGTTGCCGCTCTCAAGTTCGGTGACGGTGACGTACACATCCTCCTTCCCAAGGCCGAGGAACTCCCTCAGGCTTTCGTAGTCTATGGTCTGTGCCTTCTCGAGGCGCTGAAAGTCCAGGACGTTATCCTGTGCGGCAAAACCTATGCTCCTCACGTTGTCTGCGTCCACATCCGTCATCGCAGACCAGTCTGTGGGGTCCCCGCCGGTTCTCACGAGAAGCTCGCTCACGTCCCTGAGTTTGTGCTCGAGCGTCCTTCTGGTCATGAAAGAGTCCAACTTAGACACCGTCATCCCCCACACCTCATACGCGCTCAAGATGATGAACAGGACCAGCACCATAGCCATCGTCAAGTCCACGCCAGACACCTGGCCCCTACACGCCCTACACGCTTTCAATATCCACCCTCCCCCCATTGTTGGCCAACTTCACCTTAAGGCCTGCAAGGTCGCCTAATCCGCCGCTGTCGACATCCTCGACCAGCGTCCTTGTGGAATAATGGTTCTGCTGCGCATTATCATAGACTAGCAGCACCGACCTTGGGTAGACGGTGAACGAATAATCCACCCCCCCGAGGGTGTCCGGGAAAACATACTCTACGCTGGCGTTGTTGCCTCCCAGGTAGACTGCATTCAACTTCACAGTGAAATCCTCAAGAAGCCCCCTCGCATTCGATGCGGCCATGATGCTCGAGGCCTCCGCCTGCTGGTTGATTATCGCGTTCACGAGGAAGATGAAGATGACTGCAGCCATCCCTAAAGACACCATGAAGTCGAATGTTACCTGGCCCCTCATTGTTGAGTTATTCCTTCTGATGGTATTTATAATCAATGACAAATGCTTTGGGGTTTTAAGATAGATTTGGCATTTGTCATTGATACTAGCGGATTGCATTGAATTCGAAGGAAATGGAGTGGGGAAGTTAAAACCTAATGCAATCCGCTATAACGGCATTATGGTGGTGTGCAACAGCAGGCCTTCTGTGAGCCGCCCGGGCAGCCGACGTCTCCGATGTATACGTCTGGGCTTACGCATTTGCCTGAGTTCTGTCTGCATGCCCATCCTGAATTGTATCCGGCTTGGATGCAGTATCCGCTGCATGTTGTTGGGGCGGTTGTTGTAGTCGATGTAGTGGTCGACGTTGTAGTGGTCGACGTTGTGCTTGTGGTTGATGTTGTCGTGGTGGTTGTTGTCGTTGTGGTAGTGGTTGTAGTCGTGGTTGTAGCGGTGGTCGTGGTTGTCGTGGTGGTCGTTGTCGTTGTTGTCGTGGTCGTTGTTGTAGTCGTTGTTGTGGTGCCTGCGGCGCATTCGTAGGTTACTATTAGCTTTTTGTATGTTCCAACGCATGGGTCCCCCCCGCATGCCATGTTGCTCGCATCTATACTGCACGTTTGCTGTCCTGTACAGGTGTTCGTTTCCGTTGAGCAATTCCCTGGACATAAGGGGTCTATGCCCTCGTTTGAGCAGCTTAATTGGCTGCTAAAGCTGATGTAATCCGACCTGGTTATGGTGGAGATTATTTCGCTCCCAGAGCAGGTGAGGATGGTAAAGTCTCCCTCATCCACTGATGTACAGTATTGTACTGGCTGCCCCGGGATGGTGGTCGTTGTCGTCGTGGTTGTGGAGGGAGCAGTCGCGCATTCGTACACTACTAATAGTTTTTTGTATATTCCATAGCATGGGTCCGACCCGCACACTGTGTTGCTCGCTTGTATGGTACATGTTTGCTGCCCTATGCAGGAGTTGGTTCCTGCTGTGCATGTTCCCGGGCAGGTAGCGTCATTTGCAGTCCAGTCCGAGCATGTCACAGCGCTCGCCTGGCTAACATATTTTGACTCAACTATGGCACTGATTGCTTGGCCTTGCTGACAGGTTAATGTTACATAGTTATTCTCATCTGCACTGGTGCAGTATTGTGTGGCCGGGAGTGTTGTTGTCGTTGTTGTCGTGGTCGTTGTTGATGTAGTGGTAGCCGATACTGCTGCGACCGCGACTGTCACGGTTGCCTCGGCTCCTTCTTTGCCGTCGTATGTCGCCGTTATCTTTCCGCTATACTGCCCGGGGGTAGTCGACATTGGAGGGCTTAGCGTGACTCTCTTGACCGAGCACTCCCCGCTGCTGAGTGATGTCATCGTAGCCCCATCTGGGTATGTCACCCAGGCGCTTGGGTCACCGCTCATCGATAAGTCGATGTTGTTGAGTGTAGCCTCACCGCTGTTGCATACCACCATACTTTGGGTTATGCTGTTGCCTTCCACCACATCTGGGTTCCAGGAGTCTGGGTACATAGTTAGCGATGACCTCAGGAGAATCTGTATCGTCACATCGATTAGCTGCGTCTCGGTGTTGTTGAGGAACAATTGTGCATAATGCGCTCCCTTGGGGGTTGCACCCGTTGGCATGACTGTCACTACGACGTCTCCAGAGGCCTGAGGATTCAATTGGATAGTGGATGGGTTCACGGAGAGGATGTCAGATCCTAAAGCCGTTACCTGAACGTTCTCGGTTTCGTTCCCGTAATTGGTGAGAGTCAGGGTAAGTTGCTGCTGCTCGTCGGAATATAGGCTGAATGACAGGCGCTCAAGCGAAGGCTCGATTATCTTGTCTCCGAACCTCACGCATCCGCCGGCGCTTGTGAGCGTAACCCACTGTCCGCCAGCCTCAGTGGGTATGTACCCGCTCACGCACGCCCTGCCTGACTCCAGTATGTCCTGCTCTCGGCCTGCGAGGTTCATCCTATATATGAGGTGGGTGCCACTGACGTCAGACGATTCTATCCTGTCTGGGACTGTGATGAAAATGCGCGTTGAGGCCCCCTCCCCCTGGGCGTAGACGTAATCGGCTGCATCCATCATGGACTTCAGGGCTGTGCGGGCCTTCACGGCGTCCATGCTCATCCTGGAGTTGTCGTATTCACTCTGGGCTATCGCGAAGACTATAGTGAAGACGACAAGCACCACCGACAGTATAATCAGAAGCTCAGCTGAAGCCTGACCCTTCATCACTTAATAATTAACGTCTGCTAAAATAATACCACTCATGGATTCAGGGCAGGTTAAGGAGGCTGACAGGAGGATAAACTCGTTCATAGCATACAATGTAGGTCAAGTGAAGACAGCGGAGAAAGGCGCGCTTAAGGGCCTTAGGATGGCTGTCAAATCCAACATCTGCGTTGGTGGCCTACTCACCTCCAGTGCGTCCAAGACCCTTGAGGATTATATCGCCCCCTATGATGCGACAGTCGTTGAGCGTATCCGGGATGCTGGGGCTGAGATAGTCGGGATGGCTAACATGGACGAGTTCGCATGCGGGGCATCAGGGGAGACGTCCTTTTACGGGCCGACCCAGAATCCAGCAGCATTGGGGCGTATCCCGGGAGGTTCATCAAGCGGCTCTGCGGCTGCGGTCGCAGCAGGCCTCGTCGACTGCGCATTGGGTTCAGACACCGGGGGTAGCATAAGGAATCCTGCCTCACACTGCGGTGTAGTCGGATTCAAGCCGACATACGGTCTAGTCTCAAGATACGGTCTCATAGACATGGCGATGAGCCTCGACCAGATTGGGCCGATAGCCCACGACGTGAGGACGTGCGCGAGGCTCCTTGATGTGATTGGTGGCCACGATAGCAGGGACGCCACGTCATTGGACGTGAAGTGCGGAGATTTCGAGAAGAATCTGAACCCCCAACTCAAGGGCGTTAAACTAGGTTACGCGCGCGAGTTCGATGATTTGGTCTCAGACAAGGGAATAAACAAGGCAGTCCACGCCGCAGTCGACGAACTGTCGTCTGCCGGGGCGGAGATAGTGGACGTGAGCCTCCCGAACCTCGAGCTTGCCATACCAACCTATTACCTTAACGTGTACGTGGAGTTCTTCAGCGCCACACGAAAATATGACGGCAGAAGGTACGGTCACCGCATCGAGGACGTATGCGGTGAGGAAGTACTCAGGAGGATACTCCTCGGCAAGTACATCAGCCAGAAGGAGTACTCAGGCAGATACTACAGGAAGGCTCTGCAGGCCCGCTCGCTCATACGCAATGAACTTAAGAGCGCGCTTGAGGGCGTGGACGTGCTCGTCGGCCCTGTCGTGCCGAAGCTCCCGCACAAGTTCGGCACTGAATTAACCGACCCCCGGCTCATGTACGCCTACGACGTATTCACCACCCCCGTCAACCTCGCAGGACTCCCCGCGGGTAGCGTTCCAGCAGGGAAGGTCGATGGAATACCGACTGGCTTGCATGTGATAGGCAAGCCGTTGGGCGACCAGTTGGTGTTGAACGTCATGCACGCGGTTCAAGAGGGAAGAGATGGTTCTTGAGAGTATCGTGGTACCAGAGAGCTGGGAAGAGCACCCCCGCAGGATGCTCCTCATAGGATTCATCTACTCGACAGTCGGGATATTCCTGGGTCTGTGGGTATTCGGAAAGTATGCGAGCCTATCCGGGATATTCCTCACCACCATCCCCATCGTCGTCGTCATGTACCGGGCCATAAACGGGGAGGAGGAGAAGGACATGAAGATCTGCAGGGAATACATCCTCATGAAGGAGCACATGCACATACTCTGGTTCTTCCTGTACCTGTTCATCGGCATGGTCATGTCATACGCGTTCTGGTTCAGCTTCCTGCCCTCCGATACCATAACCAACATCTTCAGCTCCCAGATAGACACCATAAAGTCCATAGGCGGGAGTAACGCCATAGGCCAAGCCCTGTCTCCCCCGGCATCAGACCTTGCGGAGGCGGCCCAGGACAGGCTGCGGATGATATTCATGAACAACATCCGCGTCTGGGGGTTCTGCATACTCTTCTCGCTCATCTACGGCGCTGGTGCGGTCTTCATCCTGGTCTGGAACGCCTCGGTCATAGGGGTTGCGATGGGAGACGTCATAAGACGGGGCCTTGTGACCCTCGGGCAGATGGAAAATAGCAATACCCTAGTCAACTACTTCACTGTAGTGCCCTTGAGCCTCGCCTACCTCGTACACGGTATCCCGGAGGTCGCAAGCTACTTCATGGGAGCGCTCGCAGGCGGCATAATATCCGTGGCGGTCGTATGCCACCACTATCGCAGCAAAGAATTCTGGCATATCATAACAGACTCTTTCGACCTGGCGATACTATCTCTTTTGACACTATTCTGCGCAGCATTCATCGAGGTTTATATTACCCCACTACTAGTATAATACGTAGAGGTGCTTGGAGTTGGAATCTACGCGTCTTATGGGAGTTTCTGTTTTCGTCGCCCTAACCTTGGCGCTATCACTGTTTTCTGCCTCAGCCCAAATCACTGACTTGAAGGTCCAGATAATCAACAGCCCGCCAAAGGTGTTTAGCGTCACAGCCAACGGAGTCACCCCAGAGAAAGCAGGCGCCATCGTCTGGTGCTCTGGATGGGTGGAGGACCTCAACAGCTACCGGGACCTCAAATCCCAGAGTGCATTCATAGGGGTCGCATCAAGCGGCGGCTTCGTCAACAAAC
>Ga0315284_10004946_pt1 | contig 18946 bp, 18 predicted proteins | sample YL17G09_16_MG_FD_203696 | JGI IMG/M metagenome (GOLD analysis project Ga0315284, IMG submission 203696) | Sediment microbial communities from Yellowstone Lake, YNP, Wyoming, USA - YL17G09_16 | ecosystem: Environmental > Aquatic > Freshwater > Lake > Sediment | place: USA: Wyoming | collected... | reverse complement strand
CACATGTTCAGGTTCAGACACATGTTCAGGTTCAGACACATGTTCAGGTTCAGACACATGTTCAGGTTCAGACACATGTTCAGGTTCAGACACATGTTCAGGTTCAGACACATGTTCAGGTTCAGACTCCTGCTCAGGCTCATGTTCAGATTCAGATTCCTGCTGTGGCTCAGGTTCCGGCTCTTTAACGACTGGCTCAAAATTTGGGTCAATTAAGGGTTTAGCAATAAATTCTTCAACAACTAATTGAACAGCTTGTTCTTCTGCAACTGGTGCTACATCGACCACATTAGCAACGTGTTCAACAATATGAGCAGAATTTTCATCGAATATTGGATGACTCTCATTATCATCGCTAGACGATTCGCCTTCAATATTGGTTGTTACTCCAGCTTCGTTAACTGGTTGGATAGATTTACGAATATACGTAATGGTCAATTTATTCTGATGAGACCTAATATTCGCGATATTATGCGTTTCAAGTATTTTCTTAAAACAATTTATTTTGTTAACAGCTCTGGCTTGAGTTGGGTTCTCATTCACCTTATGAAAAGAAATTACCATTTGCTTGAACCGAGCTATTTTTTCTTGCGATTGTGTTAGAACCCATAAATATTCAGCACCACCAATATCCAATTTTAGAAAAATATCCTTATATTTTGAAATAATTGCTTGAAGATTATCTGAAGTGGCAGTATTAAATGCACTAATATTTTTAGTAATTATCTTAATTTTATCAGTAGGTAAATGGGATGATATATTATTTATATTGGTATCAAATACTCTTCCTTCTCGGATATTCATATTTTGCATAACTAACTTACTAAACAATTCATTGTTGGCAATCCCAGCTAAAACAAAAAAATCATAATTTGGGTCGTTTACTATCACGCTATAATGGCTAACATGACCAACGGGAATAGTCTGATACGACTTATCAACGGCGAAATATGATGGTACTCCACTATTCATGTATTGTATTTATATATTATTTTTTTAATATTTTCTGCATAATATTGTTTGTAAAGAGCGCCAACTCAATTTCATCTTCGTGGATGTTATGAAAAATGGTGATATACTTGCAAATATAAGGAATAATGTTGTACTTGTCATCTTCTGTCAAATTCGCCGTTGTTTTTACAAATACAAAATAACTATCTAAAATATCAATGACGGAATACCCGTTGTCGTGCAAAGCATATAATGTGTTTATCGCACCATTTAAATTATTCTGTTTCAACAATTCCGTGTAATGTTCAAATGTAATGAAGCTAATATCGGTGCATATCTGATTTGCCAACGTAATGGTGATTTCTTCATTCACAAGTTTGAACTTTTCCATGTAGTTAATAAGGACCTTGACAGAATGATTGCATATATCTAGTACAAACTCTTGCGCATCCGGGCAAATACGAATATTCTCGGATTGTTTAATTTTATTCAAAATTCGCGTCAATTCGTGTCGTTGCAATGGTTTCATTTTTATACAAATGAAACGCGATTGAAGGCTTTCAATTACCTTTTGAATATTTGTGCACGACGATATAAAATGCACATTATGGCTATATTTATCGATACAATTGCGAAACACCTGTTGGCTCTGCTCAGTGATAAAATCAATGTCGTCCAATATGACTATCTTTTTCTTTCCCTTCACATCGGAACAGGTTTGGCAAAATGTTTTCACGTCGGTACGATAGTAATGGATACCTTGTTCTTTTAGATTGTTGATATACAAGACATTCTCTTTGTAATCGTCGTAGCCAACGCCGTTATAATACTCGCGTATAATTGCATCTAACAACGTAGTCTTACCTGAACCTGAATCTCCAATAAGCAGCAAATTTAAAGTGTTGGTGTTAATTAGCATGTTCAGAATCTCTACAAAGCTATCTTCTAATTGAAAATCACGAAAAAATCTAGGCTGAAACTTATTAATAAACAATTTGTGATACATTATTATTATTGGTAAAAAAGTATTTAAGCTTATCTCATAATATTTTAATTATGGCGGAATCATTTTATAAAATACTAGGTGTATCAGAACAGGCTACTCAAGAAGAGATTAAACGTGCATATAGACAGCTTTCTCTCAAGTCGCATCCCGATAAGAACCCGAACGATAGCGAAGCAATTGGTAGATTTCAAAAAATCAGTGAAGCTTATGAAACAATCGGCAACGCTGAAAAGCGACAAGAGTATGATATGGCGTCGAAGAACCCATTTATGCGAATGGGTGGGATGCCTGGCGGGATGCATCCGGGAGGAATGGGGATGCCTGGAGGTGTACACGTAAATATGGACGATATTCTGCAAAACTTGTTTGGATTTGGAGGAATGGGTGGACCAGGCATGATGCCAGGTATGGGTGGATTTCCGCCAGGAATGAACGGATTCCCTCCTGGCGCAAATATTCACGTGTTTCGCAATGGTGTCCCAATAAATATAAGTAACGCAATGCAGAAGCCGACACCTATCATTAAAAATATTCCCATTAACATGGAGCAAGTAATGAATGGTGCGAATATTCCTGTGGAAATTGAGAGATGGATATTGGAAAACGGCAACAAGGTATTTGAACGCGAGACGATATATGTGGCAATTCCAAAGGGCATTGATGACAATGAAATAATCATGCTTCGTGACAAGGGAAATATTCTGAATGAACACAACAAGGGAGATATCAAGCTGTTTGTCAAGGTGGAGAACACGACTGATTTCAAAAGGAGTGGTCTAGATTTGATATTAGAGAGAAAGGTGTCTTTGAAGGAGGCCTTGTGTGGATTCAATTTTGAGTTGAAACATGTGAATGGTAAATCATATACTATCAACAATAATCCGGGTTCCATTGTCACTCCTTCCTATTTTAAAAATATTCCAAACATGGGATTAACGAGAGACGGACACACAGGTAATTTAGTCATTACCTTTGACGTGGTTTTTCCTGAAACACTGGACCTGGACAAAATCGCCAAGCTGAAAGAAATATTGTAACAAGATAATATATAACAAGACATGTACGAAATTTATCAAGCTCCATCCATCTATGCGCACATTATGAATGGGATATTGTTGTTTATTTCCGCGATTCTTATCTACAGAAATTATTCCACGATATCTAGAATTGCTGCATCTGAAAAGATTAAATTGGTTCTATTATTTTCTCTCGCGGTTGGACTACATGGTTTGTCGCATTTAGGGTTGGAATATGTATACAAGTTTAATCCGTTGAAAACGGCGATGGCTAAATCAACCTCCAAGTAAAATAGTTGGCACAAACTAATGCGTTAAAATTTAGCAAAAATAATACTTAGGTATAGTAACTGGGCATATACCAGTTATACATGCTCTCGTGGCTTAGTGGTTATAGCGTGTGCTTAGTAAGCACAAGGTCGCGAGTTCAAACCTCGCCGGGAGCTCTCTGTAAATATATTCAACAATATTTGAATATATTTTTCTTGGTTTTGTGTTTTATTATTTATTTTGAAGAGGAAACACGAAATACCCATTTGGGTTTCCAGTATATTTGTCATAAAGTCCTAAATAGTTATAGAATTGTCCGCATGGAATTTTAGGACCGCAAACGGCCGCCTTAATGTTCTTTGCACGACGGACTGCAGTGCTTTGTGCGCCAATACCCGTGTTTCCAGGGTTGTATTTATTATAAATGTAGGTTGGACCATTACACGTGGTGTTTCCTCCAGGGGCCATCTTTGTGCTTCGTCGAGCTCCAGTACCGGTATTTTTTTTATATAAAAACCCAGGAAATCCCATAGAACCACCAAACCAAAAGCTTCCATTACTAGGCATTTAATATAACACGTTATATTATTCTTCAAAGGTGTAAAATATAGCAAATATATACATAAATATATATATTTATATATATAATGGATCCGCGATATTATAGAGGACACCAGGAACACCATCGTCCGCCATGCCCAAACCCAAACATACCTAGCAATATTTGTCCTCCTGGTCCTCCTGGTCCGCCTGGTCCGCCTGGCTATGATGGACCACCTGGCCCACAAGGCCCACAAGGCCAGCGTGGAGACATTGGTGCAACTGGCCCTCAAGGTATAAAAGGAACCGATGGGTTGACTGGACCAACTGGACAACTTGGCATGAACGGCACATCAGGAGGAATAGTGCTATTTATGAATATTGATGAGATCGTAAGAGTAAATAATTATAAATTTTATAATATTGATTCTGAGTTATACCAAACATGCGCACCTACTATTAAATCAGTCAAGATTGACACTAAGATCTCTCCTTGTGGAGGAACTCCAGCACCGAATGTGATTATTCCAGGCGGAGACATTAATAGTAAGCAATTTATTCAATTTGCATTAATGCCTGGAGTATTATCATCAAATATAATTCCGCCCGGTATGTGGGATATGCATTTATGGATTAGAACCGCTCAAGCGGGCGACGTTTCATTGCAATGGACATTATATTTTCAAGATGAAGACGGACCTTATACTCCGAACCCATTTGGTGTGTCTGAGATAATTACTATTACCAACTCGTCATTAACTTCTGCAAGTGAAGTAGTATTGCCTTTATATATTCAAAAGCCAGTTTGTTTGTGTAGCAAAAATACACGAATTTTAGTTGCGGTAAAAGCCTTCTCAAGTATACCTCATGCATGTTTATCAATTTATTTTGAAAGCTGTAGTGCATCTTTTATCCGTACTACTTTAGTTCTAGCTGGTCCAACTGGACCTACCGGCCCCCCTGGCGTGACTGGTCCTACTGGTCCTACGGGTGCAACTGGTATGCGTGGTATAGATGGTACTGCTGTCAATACTGGTGCAACGGGTCCTACGGGACCAAGTGGTGTTGTAGGGCCGACAGGTATTACTGGTATTACTGGTATTACTGGTCCAGCAGGACCACTTTTAACCCAAGCTAATGTTGCAAAATTTAGTGTAAATTTAAGCAATAATAGCGTAAGAGTAACGAAACTAACCTTTACTGGACTTCAACCTAACACACAATATGTCGTTAATTGGTTGGTAAATGAGTTAGGTGCTTCTAGTAGTTTAACTGCTACGAGCGCTTATTTAATTGCTAGCAATGTTTCTGCAAGTAGTTTTCCGACAGTAGATATAATTTGTCCTCTAAATCTGTCTACACCTTTTGACGCTAGTGGTAATGTATATATAATATCTGGTGCGGCAACAGATACCATTACAACAAATTTGTCTGGAACTTCCGTAACTTTTACGTTAATTCAGAATGCATTGGGTGATTTCGATATGACTGACGGAAGATTATGTATTGAACTCACGAAAACATTGTTTAATACAACTCCAGTAACAACTTATACCATGGAATATAATGGAAATGAAAACACTGGAGGCAGTCCCCCAACGGATGATTCATCGCCATATAACGCAGGTTCATCCGTATTAGTTCTAGGAAATACAGGTTCTTTAACAAAAACTGGGTACACATTTTCAGTATGGAATACTGCAGCAAATGGTTCAGGAACATCTTATTCTCCAACGAACACATTTAATATTAATGCAAATACTACATTGTATGCACAATGGGTATAATTAATTTGTTCTAACCACATCAATTTAACTTTATTATTCTCGTTTTTACAATAAAGTTAAACACATATACAAAATTTAAGAAATTCGCTTGGTAGGAATTTCAGAGGACACAAGATAAATAGAATTTTCAGTGATAATGATATACTCGGTGGCGCTCTTGTAAAACTTGGCAATCGGGGAGGTATATTCATCTTCGCTCTTGACCAACAACTTCTCTCCGTTTTCTTTGACACCAACAAGTGCCTTTTTATCCAAAGAGGCGGTCCAATAGTCGAGCATAATAGGTTTGTCTTCAACGATGGATAATTTAGATGCATGTTTCAAAGTAGCCTCGCTTGGCAATTTATAGCTGGCTTCGGCGCCCCCAGTCAATTGTTTTTGTTCAGACATTATATCTATAAGAAATCGATAGTCTTTATATTAATTAAAATTAAAAGTATTTTAATAATGTATTATATAAAATGAGTGAATTATATTCTTTAAAATTGACAGAGACATATCTTTCCGATGGACTATTTTTGGTGAACAATGTTATAGATAAATACATACAACTTCTAGTAGAATATTGCAGTTCAGTATCAAAGCAAAAACTTGTAATAACAAGCCCAAATATGTTTAATTTTATAATATTGCGCGGATTAGAAACAACAACGCATGTATTTAAATATGTTTTAGTGTATACGCAAAATTTAGACGCGGCGTTTCATCACGCACAAAAAGCAATATATTACTATCTTGAGTTTATTACACAAGTAGCTGAACAGAGGAATGCGTTTTTACAACTCTCGTCGAGAGATGCAATAACCTATGTATATAAAAAAACGATTTATTTGATAAACAACTTGGAATCAAAGAAATCAAAAAATGATATTATAAATACTATGAACCTATATATTCAACTTTATAAAAACCTGGGAGACAACATAATGATAACAAGAAAAAACACAACGTGTATCTCTCTCGATGATGTAGAGAGATTAAAATCAACAATAATAGAAATAAAGACGGAAAAAAGGCAAACAAGTGAATGGATAAAATATTTCAAGGATTTGAATGTAATCGACGATTAAAACCCGATGACGCGCGATGATATAACAATAAAATTGATATATTATTGTTATGTAGTATATCAAACAATCAACTAATGACAAATGACAACGTGTTTAGATATAAATGCCTGTCCAGGTGATAAAATGTACAATGTAGTATGCAATTTCTCAATTGGTCAGGATTCTTATGCGTGCAACTCTCAAACTACTTGTATGCGTGCAGATGGAAAATATGACTGCTGTGCAAACCATATAGTAAGGTGTATAGTAGATGCTACGTCATTGCTTGTGCCGACGATTCAACCAAGTATAAAAATCAGTGAAACAAATTGCAATCAAACGTGCGACAAAATAGATAAATGTTATTGGTATGAAAGACTAAGAACAGATAATTTATGTGTTGAAAATAACAATGAGTATTGTTGTTCTCAGAATAGAGCAGATTGTTGCATGACAAATAAAACAACTGCGTACATAGTATTTGGATGTATTGCGGGAATAATAATAATAATAGTAGCATATTACAGGTATTGTGTAAAGAAATCACATACCAAAGTAGTGCCCATAAAAGAACCAGTATTTGTATAGGAATGAGAAGTTTGCTTCATAAGAAAAATATACAACCAAATCAAAATCAAACACGCAATATTTATAAATTAACCATAATGGTCTTCTTTCGGATTTTTTTATTTTTATTTTTAGTAGATAGCATGGTCGGGTCTTGAAGTTTGATACCGACTTGTTTAAATTCATCCAGCAATATTTTTTTTAGAAATTCGTATATGACCATAAGAACGGGTTCTTGGCATTTGCCAACGATCAACACGCTACCTGTGCGAAATATCATAAACGAGACATCAACTATATTGACCGCAGTTTGCAGGTCTAATGTGCTGAGCCGACTTCCATTATGTTCTGCATCCAAGGGGTTATAGTAAAACTTGCACTGAATACCTGGATAGGAGCAAGGATCATAAATGCACTGAATATTATATTTCGTCTTGAGGATATCAAACAGAGCCTCGCGATTGATAAAGAACCCGCAATTAAAATTGGAGTTGATTAGAACAGTTTCCGTAGTGTTGGGCAAATATTCTAATTTTTCAGGAACAAATGGTTGTAGAATGTTAATGACCATGTCCAAGATTTGAAGGAATGATTCTTCAGTTTGAATGCCCGGAATCTCCAGTTTTCCGGTATTAAACACCTTCACATGAAATTCTTTAAATCGCCCCATATATTTCATACGCAAAATCATCACAAAACAATTGTAGAATGCGCTCTTCTTTTTGCAACGATAACTCATCAAATCCTTTTGAGAAATACCAATGCTTACCTTACGAATGTCCTTGAACTTGATTCGTCCAGTAGGATTATTGATGCTTGTAATAACATTTTCCTCAACGCAGACTTCGTCAAGCAATCGTTTTTGAATCAACTCCAACTCTTCAGCATACAAGGAGTTGAACTTCATTTGTTTCTTGACAACCCCAGCCCGTGTTTCGGCGTATGGTATGATGGGAATTTGCCAAAATACAAGTTTCAAATCAATCGGGTGATTTAAATAAGATATATTTGTTTTTGTGGAAATATATATGTCAGAAGCTTTAGGACATGTTTCATGCAAAATGTCCGCACTAATCATATTTGTGTTTTCTATTGTATCAAGAGTATCATCCTCTTCGTCTTCGTCCACGCATGATATAAAATTTTCCCATTCGTCGTCAATATTCAGCGACATTGGATATAACTATAAATTACCTTTAACTTCTTTAAGTCATTTTCTTTTCAATTGTTTATTTTAATACCCGCCCCCACCAAATTTTTTTATATGTAGATATTAAAATGCTGGCGTCTCAAAGCAGTCTCGCGATTCCAATTCCTCTTAGCAGTCCTACTAAAAAAACGGAATGCGTGTACAATTTCTTCGACCCGTCAAAGGCATCTCCGCCAAACGAATTCTTACGCAAACTTCAGGTTAGACTTGAAACATTTGATGCTGGGGTTGTTAAAAAACCGCTTAAACGCAACAAAGAATAAGTCAGATGACCTTTATAATCTTGAAAGTGTATAATATTTTCAACGAAGTTTAGGAATTCTGCGGTGATAGTATTTTTGTAATTACGAATGATATAATTCAAGAAATCTGTGATTATATTTTTTTTGTCCACGTTGTATGTCCTGCTCAGTTGTAGCACATAATTTACAACCAAATCTATTTTAGATGTTTTTATTTTCTCTATCAACGTCTCCCAAACGTCCTTGTCAATGATATGATAATGCGTGTCTAATATATCTTGATTGGATTGCATGAAATTAACCATGCTACGAATGTCCGATTTATACAATTGTTGCACACATTGCAATATCTCTTCGCTCATGTGAAGATTTTCGCAAACGGAGATTTTATTCAAAAACACGATAATATCTTCCTTGGGTAGCTGATTAAATCGGAGTTTGAGAAATTCATTCTGAAGCCCAATGTCTATTTTGCTAATATAGTTGCAAATCAAACAAAATCGGACATTGTCTGAATAACTTTGCAATAAATAACGCAATGCTTGTTGGGCATTTTTTGTCATGTAGTCTACTTCATCCAACACCACGAATTTCATACCCTCGTTAAAAAGCGGTTTTGACGTGACAAATGCGTTTATTTGGTTGCGAATCACATCAATGCCTCTCTCATCCGACGCGTTTAGATGAATCATTAGCCCAGCGTCCTTATTATTTAACTTTGTTTGATATGCGTTTATTAAATTGATAATGGTTGTTGTTTTGCCTGTGCCTGGTGGTCCATAAAAAAGTAAGTTCGGAAAATAAGAAGTTTCAATGATATTATTTAGTATCTTTTTGTTTAGCGGGTCTAGGACTATATCGTGGAATTGTGTCGGTCTATGTTTTTCTACAAAAGGACAATATGTGTTCATTGCGCTTACTTAGGTAATATGCATCATTAATTTTAAGTGGTCTTTTTACATATTTTTTATTTCTTTGTAAAACGTTTTAATTTATAAAATAATTGAAAGTGTAAATATATATCATGCAACATAACATCCACTCACCTAGACAATCTACTCAGACTATTACTACTAATACTATGTCCCGCGCGTATTTAGAAATCATTCTCGGTCCCATGTTTTCAGGCAAAACTAGCAAGTTGGCCGAAATATATAAACAATGCATGTTTTGTAGTATACCCGTAGCCGTTATCAATTATGCTTTAGATACGCGTTATCACGATACTATGTTGAGCACACATGACAAACATATGATTCCTTGTATTCAAGCCATGTTGCTCGCTCCTATGTGGGAAAATAACGCCCAAGTGCGCAACGCAGATGTCATACTAATCAACGAAGGTCAATTCTTCGAAGACTTGTACCCCGCTGTAGAATCCATGTTAAAAGCCGGGAAAAAAATATATATATCTGGTTTAGATGGCGATTTCCAGCGCAAAAGGTTCGGGCAAATTCTAGATTTAATTCCCTTGTGCGACAAAGTAACAAAGCTAACTAGTCTTTGTAGCATATGTAAAACTGGCGAGCCTGGAATCTTCTCTATGCGTCTTACAAATGAAACACAGCAAACCTTAATTGGGTCAGATAATTATGCACCCGTGTGCCGAACTTGCTACAAGTCAACATAAATATTTCCGGCTTTCCGCCTAAAGTATTTATATAAACAATTTAAATTGAAGCCTTTATAACTTGTTATATGACCGATACAAATAGCACTAAACCAAAAAGAGGGAGAAAACCAAAGGCGTTATCTAATCCTCCACCCGAAATAGTATTGGTGAATGAAGAAGTATCCACCAATCCTCCTCCTGTAGAAAAAATAACCATTCTTGTTTCAGAACAAGCCGAGACAACTGAAGACGCGGATGAAGCCGAGGCTGACACAACTACAGAGGTCGATAGCAAACCATTACCAAAAAAACGCGGACGCAAACCCAAGGGTGGTAAAATCGTCCAACCTGTTGTGCCGGTTGTCGCCGTTGAGGCAGCAAAAGAAAATATTATTTTACATCTTAAGTGTTCTTTGAAAGATTTGAATATTCAGCAAAATGAAGACATAGAGTCGTACAATTTTTCTTCTGAAATCGTCTATGAGCCAATTCATCAAGACACATCTCATATCTATGTTAATAACCATGCATCTGCATATGACGAGCTTTCATATGGAGGAACTGAACTAGAACCATCGCATAGCAACACCGGCGAAAAGGACGTTGAAACAAAAGAAATTTGGAAAAAACTAAAGCAACTTGAACATTCCTTACACATGAACAATATTAATGACAAAAAATCGGCTTGTTTTTGGTGCACCCATGATTTTGACAATCCGCCCGTGTATATTCCCAAGTATTTTTTAAATGAGTCGTATCACGTGTATGGTTGTTTTTGTAGCCCAGAGTGCAGTGTTGCGCATTTAATGGAGGAAAACATTGATAGCTCAACAAAATTTGAGCGGTATCACTTGTTGAATCACATTTATACAAAAATTTATGATTATAAGAAGAATATTAAGCCTGCCCCTAACCCATATTACATGCTCGAAAAGTATTATGGCAATCTTTCCATACAAGAATATAGAACGCTTTTGAGTAATGAACGGCTGTTTTTGATAGTAGACAAGCCTTTAACACGAATCATGCCCGAATTGCATCAAGATAATGAAGACTATATTATTAATAATAAAATCATTCCGACAAATAATCAAGGTATAAAAAAGAAGCTTCAGCGAAAAACACCTGTAAAGACGAATATTTTCAATGAAAAATTCGGACAAATTGCAGAGTAGTTGCGTAGCTTCATCTAAACATTCCATGTCCTATGGACAAAAGAATACATACAAATCTGAAAACACATATTTGTATGTATATTATTACGGGGGTTGTTCCGGCAAAGCGACTGCACCCAACTGATTTCTAAGCTGACGATATATTTGTTGGTTCAAGGATACTTGCGCCGGTGCCTTTTTTTCAGCGATTCCCATATACGCTCTGATACATTTAATCGCGTCATAATTATGGGCAGTTAACTTCTCTCTTGCAACGTCTTGGGTATAGTCTGTTTGTCTCATTACTAATTGTATTCTCTCTTCAAGATCTTCATTACTAACAAATGCGATTTTACTATCCTTGTCCATTATACATGGCTTGATATTTTAAAAGGGGTGGGCTACCGCAAAATAGTTTAACGCTAAAATATTTTATAAACCATATAAAAACATGCTTCTAGTATTCAGTAGACATGGCTACTCAAGTATTGCCGATTGATTCATTGATGAAAGAGGTATCCGCGTTGATTGAACGTGAGTTATACCAAATGCTAGATAAATACATGAAGAATTACAAAAAGTATAAAAAGACTTATAAACATATTATGAAGCTTCCCGCTATTCGTAAATTAAAAGAGTATAAAAAGACGAAAGAGGGAAGCAAAGGAAATATCGGCATTATTCGTATGTTAGTTAACCAAATAAATGAACTAACTGCTCAAGTTTCAGCGCTCAAGACTGCATTGTATACTTATGAGCATGAGAATGATGAACGACGCGAGCAAGAAAATATTTCCTTGAAAATTACAGAGCCTACTCTGGAGGAGATTGTATCAGATACAGGAATAAAAATTTATGCTGAGTTGATTGAGAATACGCAACCACAACAGACAAATTCAAATATTACGCAGACCAAAATTGTCAAGCTTGATGCTCGTGCAGTAGTCTCAGAAGGGGGAGGGGAAGAGGAGGAGGAAGATGAGCTTGAGGAGGACACTGAGGACGAGGAAGAAGAAGAGGAAGAGGAGGAGGAAGATGAAGAAGAAGAAGAGGAAGAAGAAGAGGAAGAGAAGAAGGAATCTGTTGTCGAGGCTGATGAAGCGGAAGAAGAGGAGGAGGAGGAGGAAGTGTTCGAAATTGAAATCGATGATAAAACATATTACACAAATAACGAAGAAAACGGCGTTATCTACGAAGCCCTACCAAATGACGAGGTTGGCGAGAAGATTGGATATTTAAAGGACGGCGAACCTTTTTTTACTAATATAGTATAAGGTAGTAATATGATGACAATATGTCCGCCAGCTCTCATTTATATTGTATTTTCTTTAACTCAAATCATAATTGACCTTGTAAAAGGATTGTACAATACTGCGTTTATGAAATTTATAGTAATGTCCATCATTGGATTTTTATTAAATCTATTATGCCAAGGAGGTTTAGGCATAATTTCTTGGATTATAGTATTTATTCCATTTGTTCTAATGACCATAATTACCGCAATGCTTTTGTATGCGTTTGGATTAAATGATACAACCGGGTCGTTTATAAAAATACCACAAAATACACCTGACCAACCACCGCCACCATCACCTACGACACCACCACAAATAATTGACCCTAGATGTTTCATTTTACAATCATCTGTTTCTCAACAACAAAAACATGGAATGAGAGCAGGTAATATTAGTGATGATGTCTATTGCCCGTGGATGCAAGACACGCAATAAAAATACACAGATAAAACAATATAAAAGTTAACATAATAAGACATGTATATGCCTTATTCTATTATGGATATATTTACAGCAATTTCGTATGAAATTATGTGGTTGTTTAGTTATGTGGAGATAATGGCCACGCAACTTTATAATCAAACTATTTTGCCCATTCAAGAAAGCGAATTTTTTAAATCAATTAAGGAGTTCATTGTGGACGACGCAACCATTTGTTTTGTAAAAAATGGCGATATTATACACAAATCAAGTAAGGGGGATACTTTCTGGTTCAAAGAAGATTACGATTTTCTTGTTGATACTTCCAAATACCATCAAGTGATACGTAAATGTTTACCTAATGATTTTGAGGATTATACCCTATCAAGCGTCGAATTTATTATGACCGAGTTGTGTATAAATAATGAAAAATTGCAAATAAAATTCACAAATAAACACGAGCACTATACGTACGCCATCGTGGACAATGTCATCGACATGAATTTTTTAATGTATTTCATTAGAAAGCATTATCATGACAAATTTTGCGAGAAGTTTAATATGCCAGTCACACAACTTGTTGAGGGCTACGCTTTAAAAATCATGGACAATAATGTCAACACGATAACAATCAGTGAAAATCAGTCGTTGTGTTATTTAAAGAATTCATATGTGGTTACAGAAATGACCCCCTTGGTGGAAGCGCCGGAACGTGAACCGGACCCAGCCGATGATTGAACATTATAGTAAAACAATATAAAAATTATCAGTTATAGTTATACAAATGGTAACTCCCCAATCTATGTTGGCAACAAGAATGGATGAAGAGTATCATACCCTGTCAGATAAATGGTGCTTATGGGCTCATTTACCACATGACACGGACTGGGGGATTAATAGTTACAAGAATATCTACACCTTTAATAGCGTCGAAGAAACTATTGCAGTGATTGAAACCTTGCCAGACATTTTAGTTAAGAATTGTATGATGTTCTTAATGCGTGAAGGAATTAAACCTACTTGGGAAGATCCGAAAAATCGGAATGGCGGTTGTTTTTCATACAAGGTTTCAAATAAACACGTATATAATGTGTGGAAGGAGTTGAGTTATGTTCTTGTGGGTGGTTCATTAAGTAGCAACGTGTCTTTTGTTGCCAACGTAACGGGAATTACCATATCGCCAAAAAAAAACTTTTGTATTATAAAAATTTGGATGTGTAGCTCTGAATATCAAAACCCAAAAATTATTACGAATGATATTGCAAATTTATCTAGCCAGGGATGTCTTTTTAAGAAACATGTACCCGAATATTAAAAATACAAAAGATAAAATATAAAAACATTGCGAATTTACGATTTTTTACTCCAAATCCTTTTTCAAGAAATGAAAAATGGACATTTATAAATGTCCATTTTTGAATATCCTAAAATACTTTTGGAAAATCGAACGTTTGTGAGCATAATTGAAAATTAGCGTCTCATGGCTGAAAAAAAATAAAAAAATTTGTGATGCTAATTTTTTTATTTTTTGGCGCGGAACCTTTAGGGATTTTTTCTGTTCTATTTATATAGAACGTTTTTAGAATGGATTGTCCCCAAAAATCCCCTAAACTATTTTGTTGTAATAATTGTCACTATTCTACGTGTAATTCGAAAGATTATAACAAACATTTAAGCACAGCAAAACATCAAGCCAGTGCGGGTTTGAACACATTAGAACAAAAAAATCCCAAAAAGTCCGACGTTTTATTTAACTGCACTTGTGGTAAGACATATACCGCTAGAAATAGTTTATGGTATCATAAACAAAAATGCACAACAAATGCAACGACACCAACAGAAAAGGACACACCATTACCAGTTGACGACCCAATGCAAACAAATATTATCCTTGAGCTGGTCAAGCAAAACCAAGAATTCAAACAACTACTAATAGAACAAAACAAGACCATTATAGAACTCGCAAAAAATGGTCAAGTCAACAATAATAACACTATCAATAATACAAGCAACGTCAACAACAACAACAAGACATTCAACCTCAATTTCTTCTTGAACGAGACCTGCAAAGATGCCATGAATATGAAAGATTTTATTCAATCTCTTGAATTGAGCCTGCCTGAGCTGGAAAAGATGGGCGAAATAGGTTTTGCTGAAGGCATGTCTCGTGTCTTTGTCAACCGATTGAATAACCTAGATATAACTAAGAGACCGATCCATTGTAGCGATGTCAAGAGAGAAATTATACATATTAAGGATGATAATAAGTGGGAACGTGACAATGCAAATCTAGATAGGCTCAGAAAGATTATCAAGCAACTTACTCATAAGAATATTTTGAGGGTAGATGATTGGAAAAAGGCGAATCCAGGTTGCACGGAATACAACAGCAGGAAAAATGACCAATACTTGAAAATAAATATGGAAGCTATTGGACCAGTAGAAGACGAAGAAGTGAAGAGAGACTTTAGCAAGATAATCCGTCGTGTAGCGGAGAACACAACTATTGATAAGAAATATTTATGTGTGTGAGTGGGGATATAAGAAAATAGTAAATTCTATTTTGTTATATTATATTATATGGCATCGGTTCAAAACGTTATTGAGCACATTTATAAGAATTTGAAAAACACAAAGGGTGGCAAAAATGCGGATTACATCCCCGAATTAAAAAAGGTCAACCCAAATTCCTATGCAATTTCCATCTTCACTATTAACGGCGACTCCTACAATGTCGGCATGTCCGATAAGGAATTCGCCCTTGAATCCGCCAGCAAAGTCTTCAGTTTGGCTCTTGCACTAAAAGCAAAGGGTGTTGCAAAGGTCAAGCAAATGATCGGCACCGAACAAACATCTACCGTGTTCAACTCCGTCGCAGCCATCGAAGAATCCGCGAATCATACCCTGAACTCCTTTGAAAACGGCGGAGCCATGGCTACTACCAGCATATCCTATGAGAAAAGCAAGTCTAAATTTGAAAAAAAGATATTTGATAACATGAGCAAGTTTGCCGGCAGAAAATTGTCATATTCGCGTTCAATATACAACTCGGAATACAACAATAGCGACCACAATCGCGCGATTGCCTACTTGTTGAAATCCTATAAGCGCTTCTATGGAGATGTAGAAGATACGTTGGACGTTTACACCAGACAATGTTCTGCCTTGGTGACAAGTAGAGACGTGGCTCTTATGGCGGCTACCTTGGCCAATGGCGGTGTCAATCCCAAAACGGGCGAACGTGCAATTGACGCCAAATATATTCCGTATATCTTGTCGCACATGGTTACCAATGGATTATATGAATATTCTGAAACATGGCTTACAAATGTGGGCCTTCCGGCCAAGAGCGGAGTTGGAGGTGTACTACTTATCGTTGTGCCGGGTGTTATGGGCATCGGCATTATTTCGCCTCCCTTGGACGAGCATGGAAATAGCGTAAAGGGTATCAAAACTGCGGAGGCCTTGTCCAAAATGCTCAACTTGGGCATCTTCAACCGAAACCAGCCATGTAAGATGTAAAATGACATGATACTTTCATGTTGTGTATAATAATTTATTTTGTAAATTATTATTCAATTATGCAATACTTATAGCGTATTACAAGGATTTTGTTATTTGAATGGAGAACCTGCCATTTGTAGTGTAAGAAACGTTTGTAGTCTGTTGTAGCGTAAAAACTACGGAGGTTGAAGTCGTCGTAATAGTGTCTACCACAGAACCAGATATTCTATGGATACTACTAGCATCATATGTGTTAAGGGCTACGGGAAAACTTATGTCACATGCCCGGAAACTAGCTGGACTTGCAACATTGGTTGCAGTTAGATACGCGGTGGCAGAATTTAAATCACCACTTGCGGCTCCTGTCTCATTCACAAACCAGTTAATAGCATATCTTGTACTAGTTTCTAGTCCCGTAAATGTTATAGTGTTTATAGTCGTATCACCTGTACCTAACACTACGCCTGATATATCTACAACGTCAATATGCGTTGAAAGTGGACCCACTGGACCAGTAACACCAGTAATACCCGTCGGACCTACATTACCAGTTAGACCAGTCGGGCCATGTCCGGTTGGACCAGTAGGACCCATCATACCAGTAGAACCAGTAATACCCGTAGGACCAGTAATACCAGTAGAACCAGTAATACCCGTAGGACCAGTAATACCAGTAGAACCAGTAATACCTGTAGGCCCAGTGATACCAGTAGCACCGGTTATACCCGTAGGTCCAGTGATACCAGTTGAACCAGTAATACCAGTAGGACCAGTAATACCAGTTGAACCAGTAGGACCGGTGGAACCAGTAGGTCCAGTAGGACCGGTGGAACCCGTAATACCGGTTGAACCAGTTGCACCGATATCACCAGTAGAACCAGTAATACCCGTAGGTCCAGTAATACCAGTTGAACCCGTAATACCCGTAGGACCAGTAATACCAGTAGAACCAGTTGCACCGATATCACCAGTAGAACCAGTAATACCAGTTGCACCAGTAATGCCCGTAGGACCAGTAATACCTGTTGCACCAGTAATACCAGTAGGACCGGTGGAACCAGTTGCACCAGCAATACCAGTTACACCGGTAGAACCAGTAATGCCTGTAGGACCAGTTGCACCGATATCACCAGTAGAACCAGTAATACCAGTTGCACCAGTAATGCCCGTAGGACCAGTAATACCTGTTGCACCAGTAATACCAGTAGGACCGGTGGAACCAGTTGCACCAGCAATACCAGTTACACCGGTAGAACCAGTAATGCCTGTAGGACCAGTAATACCAGTTGAACCAGTAGGACCGGTGGAACCAGTAGGTCCAGTAGGACCGGTGGAACCCGTAATACCAGTTGAACCAGTTGAACCGATATCACCGGTGGAACCAGTAATACCAGTTGAACCAGTTGCACCTTCAACGCCAGTAGCCCCGGTTATACCAGTTGCACCAGTAATGCCCGTAGGTCCAGTAATGCCTGTTGCACCAGTAATACCAGTAGGACCGGTGGAACCAGTTGCACCAGCAATACCAGTTACACCAGTAGAACCAGTAATGCCTGTAGGACCAGTAATACCAGTTGAACCAGTAGGACCGGTGGAACCAGTAATACCAGTTGAACCAGTTAAACCGATATCACCGGTAGAACCAGTAATACCAGTTGCACCCATTGCACCAGTAGCACCATTTATACCAGTTGCACCTTCAACACCAGTAGCACCAGTTGCACCTTCAACACCAGTAGCGCCGGTTATACCAGTTGCACCAGTAATGCCCGTAGGACCAGTAATACCTGTTGCACCCATTGCACCAGTAGCACCATTTATACCAGTAGCACCTTCAACACCAGTTGCACCAGTTGCACCTTCAACGCCAGTAGCGCCGGTTATACCAGTTGCACCAGTAATGCCCGTAGGTCCAGTAATGCCTGTTGCACCAGTAATACCAGTAGGACCGGTGGAACCAGTTGCACCAGCAATACCAGTTACACCAGTAGAACCAGTAATGCCTGTAGGACCAGTAATACCAGTTGAACCAGTAGGACCGGTGGAACCAGTAATACCAGTTGAACCAGTTAAACCGATATCACCGGTAGAACCAGTAATACCAGTTGCACCCATTGCACCAGTAGCACCATTTATACCAGTAGCTCCAATAGAACCAGTAGCACCAGTAATACCCGTAGGACCAGTAATACCAGTTGAACCAGTTGCACCGATGTCACCAGTCGAACCAGTAATACCGGTTGATCCAGTTGCACCAGTAATACCCGTAGGACCAGTAATACCAGTTGAACCAGTAGCTCCAGTAGGACCGGTGGACCCAGTA
>Ga0315284_10004945_pt1 | contig 18947 bp, 10 predicted proteins | sample YL17G09_16_MG_FD_203696 | JGI IMG/M metagenome (GOLD analysis project Ga0315284, IMG submission 203696) | Sediment microbial communities from Yellowstone Lake, YNP, Wyoming, USA - YL17G09_16 | ecosystem: Environmental > Aquatic > Freshwater > Lake > Sediment | place: USA: Wyoming | collected... | reverse complement strand
CATTCCTTGAGCGTAAAGGGGCCATAGCTCTGGAAAAAGCCCGGCTCGATCCACCTATCGCCACGGGCCTGCGTACAGTCGTCGCCCTCGATGATCCACTTGGGTGCGGCCATGGCTATCCACAAGCCAATGATGTTGGCGTTGTAGGCAGTCGGTTCCTTGAAATTGACTTGCAGCGTCCAATCGCCCATCGCCTTGACGCCGACTTGAGCCGTGTCGGTGATCTTGCCCGAGTTGAATTCGTCGGCGCCTTGTACGACGAACGTCAAGACATAGGCGTAAGGCGCTCCGGTTTTTGGCTCGAGCGCGCGCCGGAGGCCATACTCAAAATCTTGGGCCGTCACGATGCGATCCGAGGTTTTGCCGCCCTGATCCGGGCAAGTTTGTACCTTGACGACTTGTTTGCCATCCCACTTGACCCATGGCACATCGTCGCGCAGGTGGAAAGTATACACCCTGCCATCCGGCGAAATGTCCCACCGCGTCGCCATGCCAGGCTGCAATTCGCCGGTGACCTCGTCCAGATGGGTGAGGCCCACAAAAGTATCCTCGACCACCGTGATCGAACTGGTATCCTCGGACAGGCCGGGGTCGAGCGTCGGCACGTCGCCGGGGCCAAAAGCGACATGGAGAGCGTTTGGGCGCTGGGGCCGGGCGGTCGGCGCAGGCGTAACCCTCACGGCCTGAGTGTTGCGGGCCGCTGCGTCGGCGCTGGCCGTCACGACGGTCTGCGCGTGGGGCTGGCAAGCCGTCATCAACGTGCCGGCCAGCACGACAAACGAAACAGCAAAAAACAACTGGCGTTGTATTCTCTTTCCTCCAAACGATCCGCGTGGATTCCTCTTTCATCATAGCACGCGGATGTTACACCCGTGTGGCAGACGTATGGCAAATCTGAAACACCCCATCCCGGCCATCCAGCCCGGTTCGGCATTGCTATTACTGCGCCGGCAGCGCCTGCATCACCCTGCGCGAGCAAACATCGTCGCAAAATGATGTATACTATTCCCATGCAGACCGCGACTGCGTCGGCGGCGCGCCCTTAACGGCCGACGCGAGCGGCAACGTGATGCTGGCGAAATCCTACGAGCCGCAGGGCAGCGCAACGTCCATCTTTGGCTTTACAGGCGAGCAGATGGACAGCTCCACCCAGTTGGTGTTCCTGCGGGCGTGGTACATGCAGCCGAGGTTGGGGATGTTCCTCTCGCGTGATCCATGTGATCCAGCAGGTCTTGTCGGGGAAGAAACGGGAACTCGCGCCTTACATCCAGCGTCTAAAATGCAGGTTATGATGGCCGCAACAGATTGCCTTTGGCGCAGCGGATAAGCGGATAACGCATCGCATCCACTTACCTGCTCGCTCAAGGCGTCCGCTGCGGTGAGAGGGAGAAAAACCATGACTCGCACACGCAAGCTGATTATCGGATTGGTCGTCGTCGCCGCCGTTCTGGCGCTGGGCATCTATGGCCTTGTGTGGAGGCCGACCCCGCCCAGCGTGAGTCAGGCCACGCCGACTGCCGTCACGCCGCAGACATTCGCTTCGGCCACGCCAACGCCGGGGCGCGTTTCGTCGCCCACGCCCACACGCGAGCCGCCCACGCCGCGACCGCGTCCCGTCATCGGCTACACGCCCGTCCCGCCGGAGACCATCTCGCCCGTCGTCGTGCAACGTTCGCCGGAGGTCGGGCAAGAGACCGCGCCGGACGGCGTCATCCAGCTCGTGTTTGACCGCGCGATGAACACGTCCGCCGTCGAGTCGGCGTTTGCGATTCAACCGGCGGTCGCCGGCAAGCTGACGTGGAGCGACAAGCGGACGCTCGTCTTTAAGCCTAATCAGCCGTTGGAGCGCGACACGGTCTATGATGTCGTCGTCAACCAATCGGCCAAGGCTGCCGACGGCGCGCCGCTGCGCAGCGCGTACGCATTCCGCTTTGCCACGTCGGGCTACTTGCAGGTCGGCCAGGTCATGCCCGCGCCGGATTCGACAGACATCGAGACCAACGCGCGCATCACCGTCATTTTCAATCGGCCCGTCGTCCCGCTCACCTCGCTCGACCAGCAAGCGAGCTTCCCGCAGCCGCTCACGCTCGATCCGCCGGTATCCGGCAAAGGGCAATGGCTCAACACGTCCATCTATGTCTTTCAGCCGGATGGCCCGCTTTCGGGCGGCACGACTTTTACCGCCAAGGTCAGCGGCGTCAAAGACACGGACGGCAACCCAATGGCCGAGGATTACGTCTGGCGCTTTACGACACAGCCGCCCAAGGTCGTGTGGGTTTCGCCCAACGACAAGGCGACGCAGATTCGGATCGAAACCGGCGTGCGCGTGCAATTCAATCAGCCGGTGAACGCTGAATCGGCGCAAAAGGCGTTCAGCCTGCGCGCGGGCGGCACGCTTCGCGCGGTGGCGGGCACATTCAATATTTTCACCAATACACTAACCTTTACGCCGACCGAGCGGCTGCCGTTCGACGCGCAGGTCGAGGCGCGCGTGGACGCGGGCGTCAAGGCGGCCAGCGGCGGCAATCCTTCGCCGGCCTCGTTCGTGTGGAGTTTCAGGACGGTTCCGCTGCCGCGCATCGTTGAGACCACTCCCAAGGATAGCGAGCGCAACGCCAGCCCCTATACCAGCTTTTCCATTCGCTTCAACACGCGCATTGACCCGACGACGGTGATGCCCAACATTCAAATGACGCCGCCGCTTTCGCCGTCGCAGGTCTATACGTCCTCGTGGGGCGAGGGCTTTACGTTCTCGTTCGGCGCGCAGCCTTCGACCGATTACGTGGTCAAGATCGGCCCCGACATTGCCGACCCCTACGGAAACAAAACGGGGCAATCGCTCACGGTGCGCTTTCGCACGGGCGACCTTGCACCGGATTTGCGCTTGCACATTCCCGATTTCATCGGCACCTACAGCGCGTATGCCCCGGCTCGCCTGTATGCCGCCTACGTCAACGTCCGGCGCATTGACCTAAAGCTGTATCGCCTGACACCGGACGACATGTTGAACCGCTCGCGCAACTGGTACGATTACACGCCACCCGCCTCGCAGCTCGCGCGCCAGTGGTCGCAGCCGCTCGAAGCGTCGCTCAACAAAGTGAGCTACGCGGCGATTGACGCCGTCCAGGGCGGCGGTTCGCTTGCGCCCGGCGTTTATTTCTTGATCGCCAGCTCGCCCGATTTAAAAGAGAATCGCTACGGCGTGCGTCACCTGATGGTTGTCTCCAAAATCAATCTCACGCTCAAGGCTTTTCAAGGCGGCGCGCTGGTCTGGGCGACCGACTTGCAAAGCGGTCAGCCTGTGTCCGGCCTGGATGTGACGTTCCACAACTATGATGCGTCGCGCATCGGGGCAGCGACAACCGGCGTGGATGGCGTGGGGCAGATTTCGTTCGATGGCCCAGAGCGCCAGGTGCAGATGGCGCTGGCGACCGAACCGTTCTCCGCCGTGTTCACCAATTGGAGTGGAGGCGTCAGCCCGTGGGATTTCGGCCTGGAATCCGGCGGCTCGCCCGCGTATCGCGCGCACATTTACACCGACCGACCCATCTACCGGCCCGGCCAGAGGGTGTACTTTAAAGGCATCGTCCGTGCCGAAGACGACGTGGTGTACAAGCTGCCGACTGGCGGGGCGCAGGCGCACGTGACCGTCCGCAGCTCCAGCGGCGAGCAACTCTTGGACAAATACCTCACGCTCGACGATTACGGCGCGTTCGAGGGCGAAATCAAGCTGGCCGATGGCGCTGCGTTGGGGCCATACTATATTCAGGCTGAGCTGATGCCAGAGCAGATTTCATTCCAGGCCACGTTCCAGGTGGCCGCCTATCGCCCGCCCGAGTTCGAGGCCGTCGTCACGCCGGATCAATCCGAGGTCACGCGCCCGGTGAACACGAGCGCCACGGTGCAGGTCAAGTATTTCTTTGGCGGCAACGTCGCCGATGTGCCGGTGCGATGGAATGTGCTCTACGAGGATTACAATTTCGAGCCGAAATGGGGCGGCGCGTACAGCTTTCGCGATGTGGACGATCCATGGGTGTGCTTTGATTGTTGGTGGTATCGCCGCGAGCCGCAGCGCCAAGTCATTCTCTCTGGCAGCGGCACGACCGATGCCGAGGGTAAGCTCGCCATCACGATTGACGAAGCGAAATTCACGCGACCCATCACCGGCAGCCTGCGCTTGATTGTCGAAGCCACGGCGACCGGCAGCAACAATCAAGTCGTCTCTGGTCGGAGCGAAATCGTCGCGCATCGCGGCGACTATTATATCGGCCTGGCGACGGAAAAATACGTCGGCGAGGCGGGCCAGCCGTTCGCGGTCAACCTCGTCGCGGTGGATTGGCGCGGCGACCATCCTCGCTTGCCGAACAAGAATCTCAAGGTCGAAATCTATCGCCGCGAGTGGAAGAACACGTTCGTCAAGAACGAAACCGGCGGCGGAACGTGGAAGACCGAGACGAACGACATCCTCGTTGACACGCAGACTGTCACGACCAACGACAAGGGCGAAGCAACGCTTTCCTTCGTCCCACCGCAAGGTGGTTCCTATCGCATCGTCGCCACTGAGGCAGATGCTCGCTCCACGCTCTACTCTCCACGCTCTTCGCTCTTTGTCTGGGTGACGGGCAAAGATCATGTTTCGTGGCAACGGGAGAACAACGACCGCATCAACCTCATCGCGGACAAGGTCACGTATCAGCCCGGCGAGACTGCCGAAATCCTCATCCCCTCGCCGTACCAGGGGCCGCACGTCGCGCTGGTCACGGTCGAGCGCAGCGGCATCCTCAAGCACGAAGTGATTCAGATGACGAGCAACAGCCAGCTTTATCGCTTGCCGCTGAGTGCCGATGACGCGCCCAACGTGTACGTCTCGGTCGTGCTGGTCAAAGGCACCGACGCGACACAGGCCGTGGCCGATTACAAAGTTGGCATCGTGCCGCTGGAGGTCAAGCCGGCCGCGCAGACGCTCACCATTTCGCTTGCGCCCGACCCGACACAAGGTGAGCCAGGCAAAAGTTTCGTTTACAAACTAAAGGCGACTAATGCCTCCGGTCAAGCAGTACAAGCCGCCCTCTCGCTCGATTTGGTGGACAAGGCCGTGCTCTCACTCATGCCGCGCCAGAAGGATGCGATTGTCGAGGCATTCTATGGCAGGCGCGGGCTGGGCGTGCAAACGTCGTCCGGGCTGGCAGTCTCGGTCAACCGGTTGCTGCTCGAGATTGAAAAAGACTTGGGTGTGAAGCAGGAAGCCAAAGCCATGGGCGGCGGCGCGCCGATGGCAACCGCAATGCCGATGGCCGCGCCCGCGCCGCCCGGTGCGCGAGAAGCGTGGACCGATGCTTCGGCTGCCCAGGTTCCGCCGGGCGTGCAAATCCGCCAAGAGTTTGCCGACACGGCCTACTGGAACGCCAGCGTCGTGACGGACAAAGACGGCAAGGCGCAAGTCACGGTCAAGCTGCCGGATAACCTGACGACGTGGGTGATGCGCGGCGTCGGCGTGACGAACGACACGCGCGTGGGCGAAGGGACAGTGGATTTGGTCTCGACCAAGCCGCTGCTCATCCGGCCGGTCACGCCGCGCTTTTTCGTCGTCGGCGACAAAGCGCAGCTCGCCGCCATCGTCAACAACAACACCGATGCGCCGCTGCAAGCCACCGTCGCGCTCAGCGCGACCGGCGTGACGCTTGCCACATCCGCCGTGCAGACGGCGACCATCGCCGCGCGCGGCGAGACCAAGCTGACGTGGGATGTGTCAGTCAAAGACGTGTCGCAAACCGAACTCGTCTTTTGGGTGGTGGCCGAAAAATACAGCGACGCCAGCAAGCCGCGCCTCGCCACCGGCCCGGATGGATCGCTGCTCGTCTTTCGATACTCTGCGCCTGACATTGTGGGCACGGCGGGCGACCTGGCCTCGGCGGGCGGGCGCACCGAAGTCATCGCGCTGCCGCCGAAATACGACGACCGCCAGGGCGAGCTTTCGGTTCAGCTTGACCCGTCGCTCGCGGCGGCGATGCAGGACGGGTTGAAATATCTTGAGCATTACGAGTACGAGTGCGCCGAGCAGACCGTGAGCCGGTTCCTGCCGAATGTCTTGACCTATCGCGCGTTGAAGGAGCTGGGGATTAGCGATCCAGAGTTGGAGAAACGATTGCCAGGATTGGTCAAGCAAGGGTTGGACAACCTGTACAATCAGCAACGCAAGGATGGCGGCTGGGGCTGGTGGGCCGATAGCCAGGAGAGCAACGTGCACCTGACCGCTTATGTGGTGTTTGCGTTGACCAAAGCGCAACAGTCCGGCTTTGAGGTTCGCAGCGACGCGCTTCAGCGCGGCCAACAATTCCTCATCGGCAAGCTCGTCGCCGCGCGTGACCTCAATTACACGTACGCGGCCAATCAGCAGGCGTTCGTGCTGTATGTTCTGGCCGAAGGAAAGCAAGCACAAAAGGACAGGCTGAACGACTTGTTCGAGAATCGAGACAAGCTCAGTCACTATGGCAAGGCGTATCTCGCGCTCGCGCTTTCGCTCGGCGATGCAAGCGACAAGCGCATCACTACGCTGCTTTCCGACTTGAACAACGCAGCTATATTATCCGCGACCGGTGCGCATTGGGAGGAAAATGCGCGCGACTGGTGGGCGATGAACACCGATACGCGCTCGACGGCCATCATCCTGGATGCGCTGGCGCGGCTCGATAAAAACAATCAGCTTGCGCCGAACGTAGTGCGCTGGCTGATGGTGGCGCGCAAGGGCGGCTATTGGGAGACGACGCAAGAGACGGCGTGGGCGCTCATCGCGCTGACGGATTGGATGAAGGCGACGGGCGAGCTGCAAGGCAACTATGATTACGCCGTGTTACTCAACGACAAGGACCGAGCGAGTGGCAGGGTCAACAAAGATAACTTGCGCGACGGAACGGTCAAGCTGCAAATCGCCGTGGCCGAGCTGCTCAATGCTTCGCAGAGCAATCGCTTGACGATTTTGCGCGGCGAGGGTCAAGGCCGACTGTATTACACAGCGCACCTGCGCGTGTTCCTGCCCGTGCAAGATATCAAGCCGGTCTCGCGCGGCGTCACGGTTTTGCGGCGGTACACGCTCGCTTCGTGCGCCGACGGCCCGAAATGTCCAGAGGTCAAGGAGGTCAAGCTGGGTGACGTGATTCGCGTGGACTTGACCCTCATCGCGCCGAATGACCTGTACTATGTCGTCGTCGAAGACCCGCTGCCGGCGGGCGGCGAAGCGGTGGATAGGGGCCTGGCAACGACGAGCCTGCTGGACGCAAGCCCAGAACTGACACGACAGGGGAAGCGTTCGTATTATTGGTGGTGGTGGCGCTGGTACAGCCGCAGCGAGCTGCGTGACGAAAAAGTGGTGCTGTTTGCCGACCGGCTGCCCAAGGGCACCTACGAGTACAGCTACACGTTCCGCGCCACGCTACCGGGCGATTACCAGGTTATTCCCACCGTCGCCCGCGAGTTTTACTTTCCCGAGGTGTTTGGGCGGAGTGATGGCAGGTTGTTGAGCATCGGCAAGTGATGACGGCAGGCCGCCGACCCCTGATGCGAAATTGATCTTGGATGATAAACGCCCGGCCGTTGTTGCCGGGTGTTTATCTTTTTGCGCGCGAGGGTGTAAACTTGGGTCCGATGCACTACCAGACGGAGACACGTCACATGCCGAATGAGACAATTCTTGTGGTAGACGACAGCGCAGAAATGGTTCGCTTTCTGAAAGAGTACGTCCTGGGACCGCAGGGCTATCGTGTGCTCAACGCCGGCGACGGCCAAACCGGGCTAGAGATGGCCGTGGCTCACAAGCCTGATCTGATTATGCTCGATATGAGTATGCCCCGCATGACGGGCATGGAGATGCTCGCGGCTTTGCGCCAGACCGACTGCCAGGCCCCGGTGATTTTTATGACCATGCACGGCTCGGAAAGCGTCGCCGTGGAGGCGTTCCGGCTGGGCGTGCGCGATTATCTGTCCAAGCCGTTCACCATTGAACAAGTGAAGCAGTCGGTGGATCGCGCTTTGCAAGAGACGCGCCTGGCGCGCGAAAAAGAGGAATTGACCCGCAACCTGATCGCCGCCGAGACGGCGCGCCAGACAGTGGTGACGCTCTCGCACTATATCAACAATCGCTTGATGGTGGTGGACGGCGGCTTGACCTTGCTGCAAGAAAATCTGGAGCAAGAATTGCGGAATAACTCCAAGCTGGCGAGGGTCATGCGTGATAGCAGCGCCAGCGTCACCTACATCGCCGCCGTGTTGCGCGTCTTGCAGCGGGTCACATCGGTGAAGCAGATCACCTATCACGGCCAGACGCGCATGATTGACATCGAGGCGGCGTTGCGCGAGGAATTGGCCGCCGATAAAAAGACGTTGTGGCAGCCTCAGTAGATTGGGTCAGCAGAAACCCGTTGTCTGCCTGCGGAAAGAAAACGGGTTTTGGGGTTAGAACACCTTGACGAGGGTGCCCGTTGCGTCTTTAGGAGTGTAATAGAGCGCGGCTTCGTAAGGCGCAGTGGGCGTCGTCCAGCGCCAGAACCAGCGCGCGACGGGCGCGGGCACGTTGAGGCAGCCGTGGCTGCGCGGGCGGCCAAAGTCATTGTGCCAATAAGCGCCGTGGATGGCGACGCCTTTCCAGGTGATGTACGTCGGGAACGGCACACCGGGTAGATCGTAAAAGTCAGCGCCCACCCCGCCCGTCATGCGCGACGCGGCATTCTTGAACAGGATGGCGTGCGCGCCTGAGGGGGTGCGGAAACTGCCAAAGCCGCTCGCCACGCGCGAGGTCAACACCGGGCGGTCGTTTTCGAAAGCCGTGATGGTTTGCTCTTTCAGATTGACCTCGATGCGCTTGTTCTTTACGCCGGGCGCAATCGGCGTCAGCTCGGATGGGTCAATGCGGCGAAGGTGCGCCGCCGGCACGTACGGGCCAGGCCCCCAACCATAGCCATCTTGCAGGCGATACCACCACTGTCCATCTGTGCCCATCGCAGCCCCGATGACTCTAAAGACGCTCGTATAGTACAGGCGCGTGCCGGCCCGGGCCTTGGGGTCGGGCGCGGCCCGTGGATCGCTATAGGGTACCGTGACCTCGCCCCAGAATTTTCCCACTGCCCGCTCCGGCTCGGGAACATTTTTGACGTCCTCGACCGGCTGCACCCACGACGAGTAGGCATAGCCGTCCTGTGTTTCATACCAGACCGAATTGTGCGACATGAGCGCGTCGCCGGGGCCTTGCTTGTAGAGCCGCAGCACTTCGTCCCGCTTGGCGGTGCGGACGAGTTTGGCCGTGCGTTTGGCCTCGGCGCGAATCTCGACGCCCCACGTGGCGATGCGGCCCAGCGGTGTGGGCGGCGAAACCATGGCGCTGCCGGATTTGAGGTAATGTTCGTCTACCCGTTCCACGCGTTCGCGCTCACGCTCAAGCGGCGTTGGTCCTGCGGAGGGGATATTCACAGATTCCAGTTCGGCTGCAAAAGCGTGCGAGACATTGGTGAGCGGCAAAACCGCTGCTGCTCCCACAACGCTGCCCGCTAACTTTAATAGGTCACGTCGAGTCAGGTCAGTCATTTTTGCTCCGTGATCGTAAGGGTCTTGAGAGCCTATATGCAAGGCGCGGCTCAATGGACAAGTCCAAGTATATTATTAGCACAAGAATCCACTTGAGGGCGTTCCAATTGTGTTACGGCCACATTTCAAAAAACGCTGTGACCGCAGGGGGGTGAGCTTGTCGTCGAGAATCGAAGGGGTTTTGGGGTGTGGGATTATCTTGCGCTCAACCAGAGGACAGCCGCGCACCCGAGCAGCGTCACGATGCTGATTGCCACGCCCACTCGGAATGACAGCGGAGTGTAGATAAACTCGACGCGGTGCGAGCCGGCCGGAACGGGCGCCGCGCGGAAGAGAATGTCTGCCCGCCCAATCTCGACGGGCGAGCCATCCACGGTGGCGCGCCAGCCGGGATACCAGGCGTCCGTCAGCACTAGCCAGCCTGCGCTTTTGCCGCTCGTTTCGATCACGACTCGTTCCGGCTCATAGCTCAAGAGATTAGCTTTGTAGGACACGTCTTGTGTGCCATCTTGCCCTACTTTGACCTGCGTCTCATCCAGTATCACGCTCTTGGCCAGATCAACTGATGGCTCTCGCATCACCGTCAATGCGGTGGGATCACTCGGAGCGACAATCGCGCGAGAAACGACGAACGCGCGCGGCAACACGTCGAGGTTCTCGTAAATCTTGACGTCGCCCGAGTGAACGAGCCGGAAACGTCCGCGCCCGGAGATGACGAGCGATTGAAAGCCGCCCGTCCGCTCGTCCATCAGCGACGCGCCGCGCACGACGATTTGCCCTTGCGTCAACAGCGGCCGCACGACGGCGGACGTGACCACGCGCGGGCCATCAAAACGCAGCCGCGTCACGTAATCGTTAAACTCGGGATGATCGCGGACGAAATGCCCGCCCACTCGCGCAGGCCGATGCGCCACCGTGCCCGTGTAAATTCCTTCGGCAGTGTCCACGCCCGCGCGCAAGGTGAACGTCTGCGTGAGGCCGTCCGCAAAGCCGATCGTCACCTCGGCCACGGGCGTGTCGTCGGGCAGGCTCGTTGCGCCTTGCAGATAAGAGACGACGCCGAGCGCCGTCGCTTCAAAGCGCGGAATGTATGTCACACTTGCTTCGTGCTTGCCGGCCCACGCACTCCAATGTGTTGAAACAAGCACCGTCGTGAACTGCAAATCATAGAATACGTCATCGAGCCAGGCGTCGAGCGTCTTGTCGGTGATGACGTAGCGGACGTTCATCAACGACAGCCATTTGCCATCGGGCACGTCGCGTAGATTCTCGCGCAGGCGGCCATCGGGCGAAATCTTGTCCGGCGGGACAAAGAGCGATTGGAACGTCGCGTAATTTCGCAGCGGCAGCACGCCGCCATCGTAACCGTCGGCAGCGGGCAGGCGATAGTACAACGGCAAGTTGGGCGCGATGATTTCTTTTTGCTTGGCGGCGATCAGCAAATCGTAGAACGCATCGGGCGGGAGCTGATCGGCAAAGATGCTCGCCAGCTCCGCCGAGTCGCCAGGGTCAAACAGGATGGGAGAAATTGAAAGAAAGCGAAACGGGGGCTGATCGGCTTGGGCGGCCAGCAGATGCGCCACCGATGGACGGAGGTCGGTGAGCGCGTCGGGCGCGGTGGGATGGTTGTAATCGAGCGGGCGGCCGGCAAGCAACAATTCCCCGACGAGCAGAACGGCCAATCCAAATTTCAAATACCAAATATCAAATCTAAAATGGGAGCGTAGCCAATTTGAGACTTGAGTAAAACCAATACCGGCGAGCATCGCCGCGCCAAAAGCATAGAGCACCAGCCATCGCGCCGGGACACGGAACAAGTTGAACCCTGGCACGAACTGGACGAGCCAAGAGTACAGCGGGTTGTATCCGCCCAGCGCAAAGAACAAGCCGAGGAACGCCAGGACGCTCAATGCGCGGCCGACGGCAAATGACGAAGGACGAGTCTGATGCATCGTTCGTCGCGCAAAGCGGTCCTTCGTCACGTGCGACCAACACGACCATGCTCCAATCACCATCAACGCCAGCCCAATGATTCCGACGTAGGCCACGTACTCACTAAAGGCTGCTTCGCGATAGTTGGGCAACAATGCCTGGCCGAGCAGCATGGGATTGAGCGAGAACGACACGGCCTCGCGCCAGCTCAGGCCGCCCGCGCGGAGCGACTCGCGCGTCAGTTCGAGCGTCGGCAACAGTTGCGCCGCCGAAAGCGCCGCGCTCAATGTTGTTGCGCCGATCAATAGACCGAGTCGCCGGGCTAGAGCGCGAATGCTCCCTTGGCGCGCGACGAGCGCTTCGACGATAGGCCACAGCGCGTAGACGCTCAATCCCACGAGCGAAATGAACACGGATTGTGTGTGACCGGCGAGCCATTGCGCGGCCAGGACTCCGGCCAGCGCGAACGCCATCTGCCAGCGTTCCAGGGCCAGGTCAAAGAACGTGAGCAAGAGCGGCAGCCACGCCAACGCTTGCAGTTGGTTCACGTGCTCGACTTGCGCGCTCAGGTATCCGCCCAGCGCAAACGTCACTCCGCTCAGCCACGCCGCCAATCGGCCCAAGCCCAGACTGCGCCGCGCAAAAAGGTAGGTTCCGACTCCGGCCTGCCACAGGTGCAGAATGATGGTCGCGTTGATCGCGCGCGTCGTCGGCAGCCACGCCAGCGCGAGGTTGAGTGGATACAAGACTCCGGCCTGGCTGTTGGCGAGGAACGGCGCGCCCATGAACAAGTAGGGATTCCAGAGCGGGAGGTGACCATGTTGCACGGCGTCGGCGAAATAGTTCCAGTAAGGATAGAAATATAGGAACATGTCGCCGCGCGCGAGGATGAGGTTGGTGAAGGCGAGCTTGGCGAAAAAGAACATCACCAATCCCAACAACGTCAGCATCGCCAGGGCGTCAGTGATCAGTGATCGGTGGTCAGTGATCGGCATGGGCATCAATGCGATACAAGATAAAGGTTGGTTGGCCGCGACGATCTTGGGTGGACAGTACAGGTGACATTGCAAAGCCTTCTGCCGCTATCGCACGCTCCACGCGCGTCGTGGACTCGTCGGCTGGGAACACGATGTAGCGCGGAGAGGCGCGGCCAAAGACGCGCAAATCCTCGGCCAGCGACTGCGGTGCGGCAAAGTAGGCAATGTAGACATTCGCGTCCCACAAGTAATATCGCAAGACCCAGCCCAGCCAGTGATCGTAGACAACCGCGCCAGTCGGGAGGTCGCGCAAAAAAGCGGCGACGCGATCCATTCCATCGTGGGGCCCGTGATCGCCGCCAAAGGGGATGGCGCTTTGCGATGCTTGCGCTGCTGAAACAGCCAGCAACGCGAAAACGAGCATCACAGCAATCACGCTCGACCGAGCGTAGAGTCTAGCCTCTAACCACCCAACGGCCAACCCGCCTAACCTTCCAATCAATAAACACATCACCGGGACCAGTCCCAGCATGTACCGGTCCCACACCGGAAAAGCCAATAGCCAGTGCAAAACCAAGTAGCCCAGCGCGAATGCGATCAACACCAGATCGAGCGCGGCGGCTCGAGTGCGCGCGCCGCGAGTCAGGTCGTAGATCAACAACAACGGCAGGCCGACGGCCAGCGCAGCGAGCATCGGCCAGCCGAAAAAGTGAGGCAGAAAGCTAGCCCAACCTGCCAGGCGCGGCGTCACCTCGCTGGCGTACACGGACCGGATGCCGCCATAGTTGAGCGTCTGCTGAATCCAGAACGGCGCGCCGCCGCGCAGCCGATCCCACGCGAGAACGGCGCCGACTGGCATCGCCAGTCCAGTCGCAAATCGAATGACGACCGATGACGAAAGACGAAAGACGAATGCTCCACAGGCCACGACCAGCGGCAAAAAGATGAGCGACTGGACTTTGGTCGCTGCGGCAAGCCCGAGAAACACGCCCGCCCAACCGGGGCGCTTGCGCGTCGCCGCGGCGAGCGAAGCCAGCGCAAACATCACCATCAACGGATCGAGGAACGCGGTGGGCGAGAAGGAAATGGCGAACGGCGAAAGCGCCATTGCCGCTGCGGCAACATCAGACCTGACAGGTCTTGACCTGTCAGGTCTAAAGGCCCACACCAACGCCACGCTGACGACGCCAGCCATCAACCCGGCCAGCCGCGCGGCGACTTCTACACGTCCCACTGCCAGGAACGCCGCCGCCATCGTATAGAACAGCAGCGGCGGTTTATCTGGCGCGACGCCAGCGAGCAGCACGTCGCGTCCGCTCGCAATGTTCAATGCCCACGTCGCATACAGCGCCTCGTCCGAGTGAAAGCGGTTTGCCCACAACGGCCCCAGCCGCAACCCGAACGCGACCAGGCACACAAAGACGGGTAGGAATCGTAACGGCAATTGGGGCCATCTCATGCCGTCACCTTGTCACCCTGTCTCAGCCCACGAACCGATACTTGAACAGCGTCCACAACACCACGAACCCGTCGCGCCAGGAAACCTTTTTGCCCTCCTCGTATTCGCGCCCGTAATACGAGATGGGCACCTCGAAGATGCGGTTGCGGCGCTTGAGCACCTTGGCCGTGATCTCGGGGTCAATTCCCCACCGATTCGATTGGATGTCCAGGCTTTTCGCCACATCGGCGCGCATCACCTTGTAGCACGTCTCCATATCGCTCAACGTGGAATCGTACAGAATGTTGGTCACGAGCGTCAGGAACTTGTTGCCGAACATGTGCCAAAACAGCATGTTCTTGCGCGGGCCGAGAAAGCGCGAGCCGTAGACGACCTTGACGCGGCCTTCCACGATGGGGCGGATCAGCGCGGGATAGTCGCGTGGGTCGTATTCCAGGTCGGCGTCTTGAATGATGATAATGTCGCCTGTGGCGCGCTCGATGCCGCTCCGCACGCCCGCGCCCTTGCCGCGATTGCGGTCGTGCAAGATGAGCGTGAGCGTCTCGTCGCGCGTGGCCTCTTCCTGCAAAACCTCGCGCGTGCCGTCGGTGGAAAAATCGTCCACGACGACAATCTGGCTTACCATGTTCACCCCGCGCACCTGGTCCAAAATCTCGCGGATGGTGTCTTTTTCATTGAATACCGGCATGACGACGGATAGTTTCACGGCGCTCTCTCCACGACAGATATTTCAATTTCTGCAACTTCGGGCGGGCACAACCAGCGAACGCGCAGCGCCTCCAACCCTTCCATGCCAATCCCCCGGTTGACGTACAAATGAGTCGAGCCTACCTGATACGGACCTGCCTCATACCGCTTGCCGTATCTCGACGAGGTCACGATAGCTCCAAACCACGGCAAGCGAACCTGACCGCCGTGTGTGTGTCCTGCCAGGTAAACATCCACACCTAAATCGGCTGCCGTCTCGATCAAGTCGGGTGTGTGATACAGGAGAATGGTCAATGTATCAGACGACACTTGGCCCATCAGCGCCTTGAGGCTGGCGCGGTCTCGCTCCAGCCGCTGGTTGGCGACGCCGATCAGATAGATTGTCTGCCCGTCCACGTCCAGCGGCGCAACCTGGTCGCGCAGCACAGTAATGTTGTCTGTCCCGCCAAACAGCGACTCTATCGCATCGCGGGTGTCTACAGGCGGCGAGCCAGAGACGGCATACACGCCGCGCGGCGCGCGCAACTGGCGCAGCCAATCACGGGTATCCCGCCGCGCCGTTTCGTCGTCAACGTAGGACAGATTCAAATAGTCGCCCGTCAAAAGAATCAGGTCCGGCTTTGACTGCTCGACCATCTTCAACACAGTCCGCTCGCGCTGCGTCACCCGTTCGACATGCAGATCGGAAAGCTGGACGATGCGAAGCTGGACCGGATCGCTTTGAGAAAACAACGTTATATGCTGATGCGTGACGCTCAAGTTGAACGGTTCGATATATAGGCCGTACACCGCGCAGGCCAGAATCGCCAGGTTGAGTATCCCGAGCAAGATAGCCCCAACGGCTACGGCGCGGCGCGCTCGGCCAAAAGCGACGGCCACACTCCAAGCCGACAGCGCACGCACCAGAAACGCCCCCAACCACGGCAACCCGACCGGGCCGAAGGAAAGGCCCAGGCGAGGCAGCGCAGCGAGCAACAGGCCGTCGCTCGCTCCAAAGAAAAACGTGGCAGCGGCGATCCAACGTGCTATTGAGGGGCCGCCGACACGTGCCCAAGCCCTGTAACAGACCCAGACGGCAACAGGGAGCATTAGCAGTGGGGTGACTACTGGCGTGTCCGACACGAAACGCACTATGGCGCGCGCCAGGTTCGCCATCGGCCCAGGCAGGTACCCGAACATGTGCGGATTATACAAGCCAAACTGCCAACTAGCAAACTCGGCCACTTATGTTACAATGGCCCGCGATGAAACTTGTCGAAGCACTTGGTATCCAGCCTGGCGAGGCCATCGCGTTCGTCGGCGCGGGCGGCAAGACGACGGCCATCTGGCGGGCGCAGGCCGAACTCGTGGCGGAGGGCGCGCGCGCCATCTACACGACGACGACCAAGATGATGGAGCCAGCGCTGCAGGGCGATGGCTCGCTTTGCCTGGCCCCTCGGCCTGACGCGGCCCGCATCGCCGACTTGCTCAATCGCGCGCCGCATCTGGTGTTGGCCGCGCGCCGGTTGAGCGGGACGTACACGCCGCATGCCGACCATCCGGTGCCGTCGCGTCCGTTCAAGCTAGATGGCCTGCCGACTGATGTGCTGGATGAACTCGTTGCTCAACTGCCGGGCGTTACGTGGCTGATCGAAGCCGACGGCGCGAAAGGCTGCGGCCTCAAGCTTCACGCCGCGCACGAGCCGGTTATTCCTTCCCATGTGACGACCGTCGTCGTGATGGCGCACCTGGACGTGATGGGGCGTCCGCTTGATGCGACAACCGCGCATCGAGTGGACGACGCAACACGCTTGCTGAGCGTACCCATCGGAACGCCAATCACACCCACGCTGTTCGCTCGCGTGCTGTGCGACGAATCAAGTTTGAAAGGTGTGCCAAAGAGTGCGCGCGTCGTGGCGATGCTGACGCAACGGAGCGCGGCGCTTCACCCGGCCGCGCTCGCGTTAGCCGACCTGTTGCGCGAGCGATATAGCCGCGTCGTCATCGCGGCTTTGCGCGCGGATGATCCTGTGTTGGCTGCGTTGATGCAATGAGCGAGTTGCCTGTCGCCGTGATCATTCTGGCCGCTGGCGCATCCGAACGGTTCGGTCAGCCCAAGATGTTGTTGGATTGGCGCGGCAAGCCGCTCATCGCGCACGTCGCCGACGTTGTCTTGGCTTCGCCCGCGCGACCCGTCGTCATCGTGCTGGGCGCGCACGCGGAGGAGATTCGCCGCGCGTTAGGTGAGCGATCTGTGCAGATCGTCGTCAATCCAAACTGGCGTGAGGGGATGAGCGCGTCCGTCCGCGCGGGCCTGGCTGCGCTCCCATCCGATGTGGCCGCCACGTTGTTTGTCTTGGGCGATCAGCCGAACATTACGCCAGAGTTGCTGGCAAGGCTCATCGCGCGATTTCGAGAAACGAACGCGCCCATCGTCGAGCCGCGCTTTAGAGATCGGCCCGGCAGCCCGGCATTGTTTTCCCGCGAGATGTTTGCAGAGTTGACGCAAATCATGGGTGATAAGGGAGGGCGGTCGCTCATTAAAAAGTACGCTGAGCGCGTGGCAGTCGTCCAGGTGAATGACCTGACCGCGCTGGAAGACATTGACACCCTGGAGGATTACAAACATCAAATGTCAGATCTCAAGTATCAAGATACTCGTGCGCTTGCCAAGATTCGCGCGGTGGTGAGCGACATGGATGGTGTGCTTTGGCGCGGCAACAAGCCGATGCCGGGGCTGCCCGATTTCTTTGCGTTCTTGCGCGAGCACAACATTCGTTTTATTTTAGCGACGAACAATGCGACGCGCACAGCCGCGCAGTACGCCGCCAAGCTGGCCGAGTTTGGCGCGCAGGTCTCGGAGGCCGAGATTCTGCCTTCGTGCGACGTGGTGTCGGATTATTTGACGACGATTGCGCCGCCGGGCACGCGCGTGTTCGTCGTCGGCGAGGCGGCGCTGGCGCAAAGCCTTCAGGCGCGCGGATTTGTCGTCAGCGAGGGCGAGGCTGAGATCGTCGTGGCCGGGCTGGATCGCCAGGCTACATACGCCAAGCTCGCGCACGCCACGCGCTTGATTCGCAAGGGTGCCCGGTTCATCGGCACCAATCCCGATAAAACTTGGCCGAGTGAAACCGAGATCACGCCCGGCGCAGGCGCGATCCTGGCCTTTCTGGAAGCATCCACCGACGTCAAGCCGTTCATCGTCGCCAAGCCAGAGCCGGTGATGTTCCAGCAAGCGTTGGCGCGGCTGGGCAGCCGACCCAAAGGAACCGTCATGATCGGCGACCGGCTAGAGACGGATATCCTCGGCGGCCAGCGCGCCGCACTCAAGACAATCTTTGTGTTATCTGGCATCAGCACTGAGGCCGACATTGAGCGACACGGGATTCACCCGGATTGGATGTTTCGCGATATAAGCGAGTTGACGCAAGTTTGGCAAAGTGTGATTGAATGACCCGCCCCCTGGCCTTGCTCGACCAGAGTTTTGACCAGCTCCAAGATTTGTTTGCGTCTTGGGGTGAGCCAGCCTATCGCGCCGACCAAGTTTGGAGCCGGCTCTATCAAAAGCTCGCTGCATCATTCGACGAGATGACCGAGTTGCCTAAATCGCTGCGTGAGCGGCTGGCGCAAGAAACCATCATCGGCGTGCCTGCGCCGCGCATGGAGCAGCGTTCGTCGGACGGGCAGACGCGCAAGATTCTCTTTGCGCTGCCCGAAGGCGCTCAGGTCGAGTCGGTGCTGATGGACTATGAGCGCCGCCGCACGGCCTGCATCTCTACGCAAGCCGGTTGCGCGGTGGGTTGCCTGTTTTGCGCCACCGGCCAGAGCGGCTTGCAGCGCAACCTGACCTCGGGCGAAATCGTCGCCCAAGTCCTCTACTTTGCCCGCGAGCTGAAATCGGAGGGCGGAGGTCAAAAGTCGGAGGTTGCAAGTCGGAAATCCGACTTGCAACCTCCGACCTCTAGCCTCACCAACATCGTTCTGATGGGCATGGGCGAACCCTTTGCCAACTATGACCAGGTGATGTCTGCCGTTCGCCGACTGAATGACCCGACGGGGTTTAATTTCGGCGCTCGGCGGATGACGGTGTCCACAGTCGGCTTGGTGCCGGGCATAAAGAGGTTAGCCCAAGAAGACATCCAGATCAACTTGGCCGTGTCGCTTCACGCGGCGACCGACGACCTGCGCGACCAGCTCGTGCCGATTAACCAGCGTTACCCGTTGAGTGTGCTGCTGCCCGCCGTGCGCGAGTACATCGAGCGGACGCATCGCCGCGTCAGCTTTGAGTGGGCGCTCATCGAAGGAGTGAACGACACGCC
>Ga0315284_10004944_pt1 | contig 18952 bp, 15 predicted proteins | sample YL17G09_16_MG_FD_203696 | JGI IMG/M metagenome (GOLD analysis project Ga0315284, IMG submission 203696) | Sediment microbial communities from Yellowstone Lake, YNP, Wyoming, USA - YL17G09_16 | ecosystem: Environmental > Aquatic > Freshwater > Lake > Sediment | place: USA: Wyoming | collected... | reverse complement strand
TGCGAAAGCCGCGTCAGGGCGCGGCGAATTCGGCCTTGCGCTCGAAGCGCTCCACTTCCTGTTTTTCATCGCTCCCGTCATCATCCCGTTCGGCATGCTCATTTCCCGGAGCCGGAAATTTGCGCTGGAGGTCGGAATTCTAACGCGGCGCGCTTTGACTGGGATACCGATTCTGATTTGTGTACTGTTGCTGCTCTATGAATTCGTCGGATATACGGGCGCACAGACCATGGTCGGATTCCTGGAGGACATCATTTTCAGGCGTTTCGCGATCCCGCTGATCCAGGGAATACTGCCTGCGGGTTTTCTCCAGGAATTCCTGACCGGCAAGTTTGGTCTCATATCCATGGGAGTGACCTATGCGATCGCGATCGTGCTGCCTGTGGTGGCCACCTTCTTCATCGCATTCAGCTTACTGGAGGACAGCGGATATCTGCCGAGGCTCTCGATTCTTTCGGACCGGGTGATGCGCCTGATGGGGCTCAACGGGAAAGCCACGCTGCCGATGGTCCTCGGTCTCGGCTGCTGCACGATGGCTACCATCACCACGCGGGTGCTGAGCTCTCGCAAAGAGCGCCTGCTGGCGACTTTGCTCCTGGCGCTTGGAATCCCCTGCTCCGCACAACTGGGCGTCATTTTAGGCATCGCATCGGGCTTCTCTCCCGCGGCGACGCTGACGGTAATTGGTGTTGTGGTGATGCAGCTATTCCTGGTGGGTTTCCTGGCGTCCAAGCTGATCCGTGGCCAGCGCAGCGAGTTTATCTTCGAGATCCCTCCCATTCGAGTCCCTCAAATCAAAAACATCGCACTCAAGACCGGCTATCGTATAAAGTGGTATTTGAAGGAAGCTCTTCCATTGTTCCTCTATGGAACCGGGGCGCTCTTCGTCCTGGATAAGGTGCACCTGGCGGGACTGAGTTTGCTGGAATGGCTGCAGCGCGGGCTGGCTCCGATCATGACAGGCTGGTTGCACCTGCCGGCACAGGCGGCAAGTGTTTTTGTACTGGGATTTTTGAGGCGCGATTATGGGGCGGCCGGCCTCTTCCAGATGGCGCGTGCCGGAATGCTGAATGCGCAGCAGGTGGTCGTGAGCCTGGTCGTGATCACGCTGTTCGTTCCTTGCCTGGCCAGCTTCCTGGTGATTGCCAAGGAACAGGGAATGAAGCGTGCCGTGGCCATAACATCCTTCATCGTACCGTTCGCCATCGGCGTCGGGACGGTGCTGAGTTGGGTGCTGCGCACTTTGAACATCACTTTCGGCTAGTAACTCTTGCCGTCATTTGAAAACTGGACAGGAGCGCAATGAATCTCACGACTGGCAGGCTGCCCGAACCATTGGCCGAAATCCTGGAGGCTCTCTGGACTCTGGAAGAAAGGGAGCAGGAAACCATGGACGATTTGATGCGCGCGGTGGGAACGGAAGCTACCGAGGAGCGCCTCGCGGAACTGAAACTGCGGAACTGGATCACCGTCGACAACGGCGGCCGGATCAGGCTCGCGCAGGAAGGACGGAAGCTGGCGGAGCGGATCATCCGCCGCCATCGGCTGGCGGAGCGTCTGATCTGCGATGCATTAGGCGCCCATGTGGATGACAGTGAGGACGCGGCTTGCGAGTTCGAGCATATCCTGGCCGATGGGATCGCAAACTCGATATGCACTCTGCTCGGCCACCCGCGCTATTGCCCCCATGGCAAGCCGATCCCCGAGGGGGAATGCTGCCGTAAGACGCAGGAGGAGATTCGCTCCATTCTGGTATCCGGCGATCAACTCGATGTGGGAGAGTCAGCCGTCATAGCGTATCTGTGCACCGCGGAACATGCGCGGATGCTGAAGCTGTCGTCCCTGGGTTTGACCCCAGGCAACCGGCTGAAGCTATTGCAGAAGTGGCCGAGCTGCGTCTTCCAGTGCGATGAAACGGAGATCGCCGTCGACAGCGAGGTGGCAAAAAATATCTATGTCCGCCGCGAGGCGCGGGCAGAGCGTTAGGCGGGTCCCGGGAATGCGGCGGCATGACACCGCTTCTCCCATCGAGGGGAAACGCGGTGTCACGCCGCCATGCTCCGAAAGGCTAGTAGAGTTCCTGTGTCGGGCGCTTGGGGCGCTCGCGTTCCTTGCGGCGCGAATCATTGCCGCGGAATCTTCCACCGCCACCGCCACCGCCGCCCGGCCTGTTGCCGAAGCGCTGGCCACCACCGCCGAAATCGCGGCTCTTGGGAGGCCGTGCCTCATTGACGGTAAGCGCTCGTCCGTCGAGTTCCTTACCGTTCATCGCCTGAACGGCGGTATCCAAGGCAGTTTCGGGAGCCAACTCGATAAATCCAAATCCGCGCGACCTTCCCAGTTCCATATCGCGCATAACCTTGACGCTGGCCGTCTTGATATTCAAGTTCGCGCAGAGCGTGTCCAGATCCGCCTCTACAACGTTAAACGATAGATTACCGACAAAAAGTTTTCCTGGCATGAAATCTCGCTTTTGAAGTGATGATGCGTGCGATGCTTTTAGGAACGGGGATCCCGGCCCTCCGGAATCCCCGGAGTCCTGCCTATAGCTTTACGACGTTCTGAGCCTGCAGTCCCTTCGGACCCCTGGCCACCTCGAACTCAATCCGATCGCCTTCATTGAGCGATTTGTGGCCGGTTCCTTCGATCGCGGTGTGGTGGACAAACACATCATCCCCTGATTCGCGGCTGATAAAACCGTAACCCTTGTCATTATTAAACCACTTTACTGTTCCTTGTTCTTTCATATGTTTTCCTAGTGTCAAATGCCCTTGCGGGCAAAAATGTTAATTTAGGGGTTTCCGTAATCATCCGCGGGCTGTAGGGCCAAAAACAAAAAAGCCGCCCTCCGTCCAGGAGTAGCAGCTTATTCCTATCAACGAAGTTTTTACAAAAACCTGCTCGTATATAATACAGCTGCCCCGCGTCCCCAACAAGACAAATCGCACACTCGTGATTCAGATGGTAAAAGCTAAAAGCAGCCACGAATGACACGAATAGCCATAGCCGCAGCGAAAAGACCATATCCCGGAGCGCGCCGATGACCTGCGATTTTGCCTCCTCACCATGGCGGCCTCCGGCCAACATTCTGGCGCATCTCTCTCCTTTTGTGCTATTCGTGTCATTCGTGGCTGGGTTTTTTCCCACTGTTTGAATTGCAGAATTGTGCGGCGACCCAAAATCGAATGATTTCTTAGAGTGATAGGCGGCGCAGCCTCAAGGCGTTGCTGATCACCGAGACCGAGCTGAACGTCATGGCGGCGGCAGCGATCATCGGACTTAGCAAAATCCCCAAAACCGGATATAGGATTCCCCCTGCAATCGGAATTCCGAGCGTGTTGTAGGCAAAGGCAAAAAAGAGGTTCTGACGGATGTTCTTCATTGTTCCGCGACTCAACTTGCGCGCGCGCACGATGCCGCGCAGGTCGCCCTTGACCAGGGTGATGCCGGCACTCTGAATGGCGACATCCGTACCAGTTCCCATGGCGATCCCGACATGAGCCTGGGCCAGTGCAGGGGCATCATTGATCCCGTCGCCTGCCATGGCGACCCTGCGTCCCTGCATCTGGAGTTGCTTCACAATTTCCACTTTCTGGCCGGGCAGGACCTCCGCCCTAACCTCGTCGATGTTCAGGCGGCGCGCGACATCCTCGGCCGCCGCCCGGCTGTCGCCCGTCAGCATCACCAGCCGCATCCCATCGCGGCGCAGCATCCGGATCGCTTCGGGAGTGGATTCTTTGATCGGATCGGAGACACCCAGAATTCCCGCAGGCCTCCCATCGATCGCCACGAGCACGATCGACTGCGCGCCACGGTTCAGTTCTTCAGCCTGGTCTCTTATGTCACCGGGATCGACCCCAAGATGGCTGAGAAGGCCCCGGTTGCCGACGGCAACCATATGCCCGTTGACCGCACCGGTGATTCCCATGCCCGGGAAGGAGCGAAAATCAAGGGGGTCGCTGAGTTTCAACCCCTTCCGCTCGGCCGCGGTGACCAGGGCGGCAGCAAGCGGGTGCTCGCTTCCCCGTTCAAGGGAAGCGGCAGCCTGCAACAGCTCATCGTCCGTCACAGGAGGCAGGCACACGAGGGCGCTCAGTTGGGGCTTTCCTTCAGTCAGAGTTCCGGTTTTGTCGACGACCAGCGTGTCCACCCTCTCGAGTATCTGAAGAGCTTCGGCGTTTTTGATGAGAACTCCCACCATCGCCCCGCGCCCTGTCCCCACCATGATGGACATCGGCGTCGCCAGACCGAGGGCGCAAGGACACGCAATAATCAGCACTGCTACCGCGCTCACCAAGGCATAGGCAAACCGGGGAGCCGGACCAACGCGAGCCCAGATGAAAAAAGTGAGCAGGGCGGCAAGGACGACCGCCGGAACAAAGAAGGATGCCACTCGATCCGCCAGACGCTGAATGGGAGCTCTCGTGCGCTGCGCCTCGCCTACCATGCGCACGATTTGTGCCAGCAGAGTATCCCCTCCAACCCGCTCCGCCCGCATAATGAAGCTTCCCGTTCCGTTCACCGTGCCGCCGGTAACCCGCGTCCCCTTCGTTTTCTCCACTGGAATGGGTTCCCCTGTCACCATCGACTCATCAATCGAACTGGATCCCTCCAGAATCACGCCATCCACCGGCACCTTTTCTCCGGGACGAACGCGCAGACGGGAGCCGGGCCTGACCTGCTCCAACGGAACATCCTGGTCGCCGCCATCCTCTCGGACCAGGCGCGCCGTGTTGGGAGCAAGACGCAGAAGGGCGCGGATTGCATTGCCCGTTCGGCTCCGGGCACGGAGTTCCAGCACCTGCCCGAGAAGCACAAGCGTTATGATCACCGTCGCAGCCTCGAAGTAAACTGCGGGCTGCCCCCCATGGCCTCGAAAGGATTCAGGATAAATCCCCGGAAACAACGTCGCCATCAAACTGTCGAGATATGCGGTTCCAGTGCCGATGGCAATGAGGGTAAACATGTTTAAGTTGCGGTTGACGATGGAAGCCCAGCCGCGCCGGAAAAACGGCAGGCCACCCCATAGAACAACCGGCGTGGCAAACAGGCACTGGATCCAGACCGCGACTCTCCCGGATGGCATGAACTTCATTTCTGAGACCGCGAACATCTCACCCATAGCCATCAAGAGCACCGGAAATGTCAGCGCCAGGCTGAACCATAAGCGTCTCTTCATGTCATCCAGTTCAGGATTGGCTTCCTCGGAAAGTGTTACCGTGCGCGGCTCGAGCGCCATGCCGCAGACAGGGCACGAACCCGGCTTGTCGCTGATCACTTCAGGATCCATGGGGCAAATGTAATCGGTTCCGGGCTTGACCACCGTTTCTGCCGGCGGTGTCGGCGCCCTAGCCATCTCAGGCTTGACTGCCCGGTCAGGAGTTAAGAACGGTTCCGGCGCGGCAGAAAACCGATCCGCACAGGATCGGCAGCAGAAGTAATACTTCTTCCCCTGACAGTCCACGGTGGCTGCTGCCTTTTGCGGATCAACCCTCATTCCGCATACCGGGTCAAGAACCAGTTTTACCGGAGCCCCGAGTATCTTGAATGGCTGATCTTTCGTCTTACTACTATTGGTCTCGTTGTCCTTCATTCGGACTCTCCTCAGATGCTGCCGCCCAGACATTACTTTATCACACGGGGGATCATGGAATGCGCGTGGCCGGAGATCCCCGGTATAGCGCACTTTGTGAAATCATGCCCTGGGAAGAATGAAACATGCGCGCGACAACTTCGTCTAATGTGTCAGGAGAAAAAAATTTAAGAAACTAGTTGAGAATCTTTCAGAGATCTGAGAGGCTAGTGGAATCGTATCAGATTAAAATTCCGGATGATGTTCGGGGAGGAAATGATCTTCCTCGTTTTCGCCCGTAGTATCCACTAACATTGGAAGCGGGTGCCATCGGAAAGGAGGAGTAATGGTTGGTATTGTACTGACTGTCTTAGCCGTCCTCCTGGTCATCGTGCTCGCCTTTTGCCATTCAGAACAAAATCGCGGCTCCCGCGGCGCTCCCAAAGAACTTCCTTTCTTCGACAGAACCCACAAAAAGAGGAGCTGAACAGAAGGAAACTCCTAAGCAGCCACGAAGAGCTCGAAGATCATGATTTTCGCGTTCTTCGCGGCTCCTTTTGCTTTTATGGCGGGTCGTTGAAATCAACAAGGGCATCCATTCGGGTGGCGAGTTCGTCGGTAGAAGAAGGCGCCTGGCCAAAGCTCCGCTCCCAAACCGCGCGATTTTCCATGCAGAGGTAGACCAGAACCCGGGGCGCATGTTCACGGATCATGGCCTGCATTTTGGTGTACATCTCGTCGCGGATGGGCCGGAAGTAGCGCCATTTGCCGTGGTTGCCGGGTACGAACTCTCCATAGGGAATCCTGGATCGCGGAAACCTGCGTCTCACAATTTCCTTCAGGTCGTTGGTAAAACGCAGGCATCCCAGGCTGATCCAGCAGATGCCTTCCGGATCCACATATCGGAACAGTTCCCGCACTACTTCCTCATAGTCGCGTTCCCAGCCTTGGTAGTAAATGAGGGGATCGAAATGGAAGCCGACGCGATATCCCCACTGGCGGCATAGGCGGGCGGCATCGAGCCTTTCCTCCAGGGTGGCGGTTTTCAGCTCTTCATTGCGGATGATACGCCTGGGATTGAGTGACCAGGAAATGATCGTATGCCCGCCGTGATCCAGTGCCTGCAGATTCGCCACCTGGGCTGATTTCGTCTTCAACTCGAGTACTGCGTTCGGGAGCGAGCGGAAAAGGGGTATCAGCCTGCGGGAATAGAACGTGATTTCGTCGAGGGCGAGAGAATCGGCGGTCTCTCCGGTTCCGACCCTGAAAGTACGGCCGGGCGAGCCCAGGATCTTCTCTTTCACCTCGCCCATCAAATCGCCGATATTGGTATAGATGGTCAAGGCCGGGTTGTTGAGAAATGACTGCAAAACGCAATAGGTGCACTCGAAATGGCAATTCAAGGCGTAGTTAATCACGAAGTAGCCGCAGCAGATCTCGGCGCCGGCGCCCGGACACTCCTTCATGAAGCTGCCCCGATTGTGCATCAGGATCAGGGTGCGCTTCGCTGTGGTGCGATAGTCCGTCGAGGCACGCAGTTCAGGCAGCAGCGAGTCGACATCCCGCACTGTCTGTACGGGGATGCCCGGCAGCCTCTGCAGCATCTCCTGGGTTGCGGCATCGTTGCAGGCTTCCTCCTGGATCACAATGCGCTCGGGGTGATACGGAACCATCGACATATTTCAGGAGACCTCGAACAAGCGGTCTAACGAAGCCTTCCGGCAAGCTGTTGCCAGCGCGTCGACCGTCTCGCGAAAAGCCCGGGGAGACGCAACATCAAATTCCACGCGCAGGCGCGGCGTTTCAAAGAATGGATCCGCGGATATGCGGACAGTCCCCGGCAGAGCCAGTCCGGCCTTTTCTGCCTGGAAATTCTCGCGTGCCCTGGCAATCCGCGGATTGCGCAAGGAATAGAGGTATCCATGAGTCTTCTCCCCTTTTTGAAAGGCGGAGAGACGTGCATCGTCGCCAACAGCCCGGATTTCCGGCTGGTTGAAAATATCGGTGAGAGTTGTGTCGGTAATGGCGGCAAGATCCTCGGCGAGATCCAAAACCTCCCGTTGCAGACTCGCGCTCAGGCGAACCTTGCCCAGCGTGCGCGCGGCGCCGGCCTGGATTTCAGGTGCGGCCTGCGCAAGGCGTTCCGCGCTCGACAGGGTCAAATGTCCGGCATTGAGTTGGCTGCGCAGTTCGGGATGCAGTCGATGGAGATGGAGGTAGCCCTGCAACACATTCCGGTGTGGAGATAGGCCAAGCAACGGAAGGAAGCGCTCGACCAGGATATCGTTCTCCAGGCCGAATTCATTCTTGAGCTTATAGAGAATTCGCGCAGCCTCAAGCGGGGCCATTTCCCGGTGCGAGAGGTTATCCCAGATGGCCTTGAGAAAAAGTTCGAGCCGGCTGTGCTCCGTCGACTTCAAAGTCCTGGCCAACGTCATGTCGCTGCCGATGCTGCGCAGTCCATGCAGCCTGCGGAATCCGCAGACGATCGTGAAATTTGACGGTGTGACGCTCTCGAGCAGCACAACCGGATGGATCAAGCCCACCGCCTGCAGCGCGGAAACCATCCTGGCAAGGTCGAGATCTTCGCTGATTCGGAAGGTTTCGTCCTGATAATCGATCGTGCTGAGCGGAATCTCCTCGAAAATCATGGTTGGAAGAATAAACCGCCGGGCCCCCCGACGCCACAGGGAATTTGGGCGCGGTCCCGCAACGGCTGCGCAGGTTTTGGGGGTTGCGTCGTTAGTTATGGACAGGCATTTCAGCTCTGAGTTAGAGTAGGAATGACGCTCTTCTACTGGCATGTATTAAAGTCCGCAGGAGCGCTTACCGGTACGGGCAGCGCCCGTTTGCCGAGGGTGCTCCTCATTGATAAGGAGCTAAAGACATGACTTCTCTGTCAGGCTCGACCCGCAGAGCATTCCTTGTGGTTTTCATCTTTTGCAGTGTTGTGCTCTTCCATCCGCATCAGTATGCGCTGGCCCAGGATAATCCTGCCTATACGCTGGAGGAATACGATGCTTACCAGGCCATCACCGGCGAATCGGATCCGGCAAAAAAAATGGATCTGATCACCCAGTTCTTCAAGACTTACCCCAAATCGACTCTGAAGCCACACATTACGTCGGATTTCCAGGAAGCGCTGAAAAACCTGAGGGACGCCAAAAAGTGGGCCCAGGTGATCACCCTGGGAAGGCAGTTCCTGAACGCAGTGCCGGATGACGCTTACACGGTCGCAGTCGTTGCCGAGGGCTACTCAGAGACGAAAAACTATCAACAATTCGTGGTCTTCGGGGAAGCGACTTATAAGACCAATCCCAGCGGCAATCTGGCCTATGCCATGGCCAAGGCCTACAAAGAGCTTGGCAACAACGTCAAATATCTGGAATGGGGTGAAAAAACCGTCGCCAGTCTCCCCGACAACTACGAGACCATGCTCGAAATGGCCATTATCTACTCTGAAAATCAGAGAATCGCCGAGTCGGATAAATATGCCAAGCAGTGCCTCAAGCTGATCCAGGCCGCGAAGAAGCCTGAGCAGATGGCAGATAAGGACTGGGATGCCTATAGTTCGCGAGCCTTCCTGGCATGCTATCTCATCATCGGCAGCAATGCCTACCAGAGACAGCAATACACCATCGCGATACCCAACCTGGAAAATGCGGTCAAATACAACGCGCGCAACGACATGGCCTACTACTGGCTGGGAGAATGCTACTGGCAGGCACGAAACACCGTCCTGGCATTGAAAAACTACGCCAAGGCCAGCCTCTTGAACGGGCGCGCTGCAGTGCCCGCCAATCAGAAGCTCGAGTCTCTCTACAAGCAGACGCACGCAAATTCATTGGTAGGGCTGGATAAGGTGAAAGCGGCCGCCAAAGCCGAGTTGGAGAAAAAGTAGGCGATGGCTGTTTTTACTTATCGAGAAAATGTCAAAACCCGTGGCGAGACCGAGATCCTGGACATTACCGCGTTGGTGGCGAAGGCATTGCACAAGAGCGGTCTCAAAGATGGAGTGGTCACCGTTTTCGTGCCGGGTTCGACGGCGGCAGTGACCACCATCGAGTTCGAATCGGGCGCAATTCAGGATCTGCGTTCCGCCATCGAGCGCCTGGTGCCGAAGTCAGGGCATTACGAACACGATCAGCGCTGGGGCGACGGCAACGGTTACAGTCATGTCCGGGCTGCCTTATTGAAACCTGGTCTCGCTATTCCGTTCGAAAAGACAGATCTTCTGCTTGGTACCTGGCAGCAGCTGGTCCTTATCGATTTCGATAACCGCCCGCGCACCCGCGAAATCATCATTCAGGTTCTAGGCGAGTAGTCGAGTAGCGGGTAGCGAAAGGGATTCCGTATGCAGAGTGGGCCCCGCGCGGCGCCCGGCTCCCAGACCCTGGAACCATGCGATCATATGCGCCGTCCCGCGTAACTCTCCTAAGACTCGAGCGCCAGTTATTGGAATGGTCTCCATGAATGTTCACGAATCGCAATCTGCGGATGTCGTGATCATCGGCGGGGGAATTGTCGGCGCCAGCACCGCCTACCACCTTGCATCCATGGGCGCAAGAATCCTCCTGCTCGAGCGGGATGCACTGCTGGGAACGGGATCCACGGGGCGTTGTGCCGGCGGTTTTCGTCTCCAGTTTTCCACCGAGATCAATATCCGGCTTTCGCTGCTGAGCCTCCCGATGATCATGGCATTCCCTGAAGAAACCGGTTGGGAGATTGACAACCACCAGAACGGCTACCTTTTTCTCCTGAGCAAGCCTGAGGAAGTGGTTGCCTTCCGCGAAAACGTGGCACTCCAGAACCGCCTCGGAGTGCCTTCACACTTCCTCGAGCCGGAGGAAATCGCCAGGCTGGCTCCCCAGGTTTCCCTCGAGGGCATTCTGGGTGGGACCTATTGCGCGCTGGACGGAATCGGCGATCCGAGCGGGATGACGCAAGGCTACGCTGCGGCCGCGCGCCGCCTTGGAGCCCGGATTCACACCGGCGTTCGTGCCACCGGCATCAGATGCTCAAGAGGGCAAGTTGAAGGGGTGGAGACTGATCAGGGCTATATTTCCTGCGGGGCGATAGTAAATGCCGCGGGCCCCGATGCTCGCGAGGTAGCGGCTTGGGCAGGTATCGACCTGCCGGTTTTTCCGGAACGCCGCCATGTATACTCCACTTTCCCCTTCGCAGAGGCGCCGCGCAATCACATGATGGTGATCGACTTCAGCACGACCTTTTATTTCCATCGGGAAAGCGGCGGCGTACTCATGGGCATGGGCAACCCGAATGAGCCCAGGTCGTTCAATCTGAATGTTGATCAGGATTTTCTGGAAAAGGTGCTGGAGATCGGGCTGAAGCGCTACCCTGCCCTCGCCGATGCCGCGATCAATCGGGCCTGGACAGGGCTGTACGAGATGAGTCCCGACGCGCACCCCATCCTGGGCAGGGTCGATGAGGTCTCAGGGTTTTATCTCGCGAATGGATTCAGTGGCCATGGTTTCCAGCACGCTCCGATCGTCGGAAAACTGCTGGCGGAAGAGATCGTGCTGGGAAGCGCGCGCACCCTCGACATTTCCCCTCTGCGGCTCGACCGCTTTCGCTCTCGCGCCTCGATCCGTGAATACAACGTGGTCTAGCCCGGATCCCCATCAAACATCAAGCCACGCATGACACGGCGCGGCAAGAAATCCTTGTCTTTCTGCAAAGGATTTGCGGGTAAGTGGAACGAAACAGAAATTATTCGTGTCATTCGTGGCTGCTTTTGCTTGTTTCAGCTATTTAATACGGCTGGCGGCGGGGGAAAAGCGCCAGGACCGCGCCCGTTCCAGCCAATTCACGGTAACGATATCGTCCAGGATCGTGTACAGCACTGGAATCGCCAGCAGCGTGAGCAGGAAGCAGAGCGACTGTCCTCCGATGATCACGACGGCAATCGCGGAACGCGTCGCTGAACCCGGACCGGTGCCGAATGCGGTCGGTATCATGCCGGCGACGATCGACAGCGTGGTCATGAGAATCGGGCGGAAGCGCGCGCGGTTGGCATCGATCATCGCTCGATGCCGTTCATAACCGTGTTCACGGCGCAGCCGGTTTACGAAGTCGATCTGCAGGATGGAGTTCTTTTTCACCACACCGAACAGCAGCAGCAAGCCGAGGGCGCTCCACATGTGCAGCGTCTTGCCTGTGGCGAACAGCGAGAGCAGGGCAAAGGGAACTGCGAGCGGCAGCGAAGCCAGGATCGTGATCGGGTGAATGAAACTCTCGAATTGCGCCGCAAGCACGATGTACATGAAGATAAACGACAGGACGAAGGCAACGATGAAATTCGTCACCATCTCCGCCATCACCTTCCCTAGTCCGGCAAAATAGTAGTCATAGCCCACCGGCAATCCGGTGCCGGCAATCATCGCCTGCATTTCGCTCATTGCCGTTCCCAGCGACTTGGAGGGAAGCAGGTTGGCCGTCAGGGTCACCTGGTGCTGCCGGTTGTACCGATCGATCTGCGCAGGCCCGGTGCCGCGCTGAATGAGCGCAACATTGTCGAGCCGGACCAGGCGGCCCTGGCCGGAGGGAATCATCAAGCCGCCGATGACATCGGCGTTCACGCGCTGGTCGGGACGCACGCGCAGGCGCACTTCGTAGAGTTCGTCGCCTTCTTTGTACTTGGTGATATCTTCTTCTCCGGAAATCATGGTGCGCAAAGCCCGGGCAATGTCCGTAACCGACACGCCCAGATCAGAGGCCTTGTCGCGCAGGATGTTGATCTGCACTTCCGGATTGCCGACGTTTACCGTGCTGTCGACATCGACCAGCCCCGGAATCTCCTTCATCTTCTGGGTAAACTGACTCGACAGGACCGACAACTCCTTCAGATCCGGCCCGCGCACGATCAGATTCACCGGTGTCGACCGGCCCCCGATCGAGCTCACATTCTGAACGGCAACGCGCACGCCCGGAAACTCCTGCAGCGCCGCGCGCGCCTGTTTCATCACGTCAAACTGACTGATCTTGCGGCTCTGGAGCGGTGACATGCGCACATAAATCGAGCCGTCGGTCACTCCTCCGGTGCCCTGCGAGTTAATGGTAGTCAACAGGTGCCGGACCTCGGGCAACTTCCGGACGCGATCCTCCATCTGCTGCAGGATCGCATCGGTGCCACTCAGGGAGGTCCCCTCGGGCGTTTTGATCACAATTTCGAATTCATCCTGATCATCCGCGGGAAAGAAGTCCACCCCGATGCGCCTTCCCAATGGGATGATCGAAAGGAAAGTCACCGTGCAGATCAGCACCATGGTCTTCCGGTGCGCCAAACTCCATCCCAAGATCCTGATGTATGTGTTTTCGAGCCCGCGATAGAAACGGGACTCCTTCGACCCGTGGTGTGCGGTTCCGCCCGCGTCTTCGCGGATCTTGATGAAGCGCGAAGACAGCATCGGCGTCAGCGTGAAGCTGACCAGCAGCGATACCATGATGGCGACCGCCGCCGTCACACCGAAACACTGCAGGAAGCGGCCCGGAATTCCTCCCAGAAACACAACCGGAGCGAAAATGACGACCAGCGACAGAGTCGAAGCCATCACGGCAAGGCCGATTTCCCTGGTTGCCTCTACGGCGGCATCGAATGGCTTGAATTTCTTTTCCTCGATGAAGCGGAAGATGTTTTCGAGGACCACGATCGCGTCGTCGATCACAATTCCCACCGATACCGTCAAACCAAGGAGGGTGAGGCTGTTCAGAGTGTAGCCGAGGGCGCGCATGACGGTGAAGGTTGCGACCAGGGATGTCGGGATGGCAAGCGCTGCAATCAAAGTGGGACGCCAGTTGCGCATGAAGAAGAGGACTACGAGGCTGGCGAACAGTCCTCCGAGCAGCAGGTGCTCATAAATCGCGTTGATGGAGCCTTCAATGAAAGTGGATTGATCCCGGATCACGCTCGCGCTCAGGTCCGGGGGCAAGGTTCTGCTCACCTCTGCCAGCTTTTCCTTGACAGTATCAATGACTCGGACCGTGTTGGTGCCGCTTTGCTTGCGCACGAGCAATGTGACAGAGGGTTTGCCGTCGAGACGGGCGAGGTCGCGCGGTTCCTCGTAACTGTCCGTCACGGTCGCAAAATCGCGCAGCCGAATCGGCACGCCGTTGCTGACGCTGATGATGAGATCGCGGAACTGCTCCGGCGAAGCGATGCGTCCCAGGGTGCGCAGTGTCAATTCCCGCTTGCCCTGGTCAAGGCGGCCGCTAGGTATCTCGATGTTCTGGCGCTGCAGCCCCAGCGAAACCTGGCTGATACTCAGCCCGAGCGAGCTCATTTTTTCTGCGTCGATCTGGATCTGGATCGCGCGTTTTCGTCCGCCGATCAGCAGCACCTGGCCAATGCCGCTGACTCCTTCCAATCGCTGTTTGACCTGCTTGTCGGCAATCTCGGTGATCTCGCGCAGGCTGCGGTCCCCGGAAACGCTGATCGACATGATAGGCGATGCATCCGGGTCCGCCTTCTCAATAACGGGAGGATCAATGCCGGCGGGAAGGCGGCGTAGAATGACCGCAACTTTGTCGCGCACATCCTGAGCAGCTTGATCGGTGCTGCGCTCGAGCAGAAAGGTCACGATGACGCGCGAGACACCTTCCACTGTGGTGGCACGCAATTCGTCGATCCCTTGAATCGTGTTGACCGCTTCCTCGATCGGCTTGGTGACCTCCGTTTCCATCTCCTCGGCGCTGGCCCCGGGAAGCACAGTAGTCACCGTAACCACTGGAATATCGATTTTCGGATACAGGTCGACTCCCAGCTCGCGGAATGAAGCCACACCCAGTACCACGAGCGCCATGATCAACATGGTCGCGAAGACCGGGCGACGAACGCAAAGCGCAGCCAGCCCCATCTAGCGCTCCTTCCCGACTTCAACCCGACTGCCCTGGTGAATCTTGGTCAGCTGCGTGGTCGCAATCCAGGTGCCGGGCGCAAGCCCTTCCGTGACTTCGATGACGTCGCCAAAACGATCGCCAAGCTTGACCACCTTCTCGATGATTTGGGCATTCTCGACGGCGTATACTTTCTGTACACCATAGTAGGAAATCACGGCACTTGCCGGAACACGCAGAACCGAATCCTTCCGCGAAGTAAACAGTACCGCGCGGGCAAAGAGTCCGGGCCGGAGCCGTTCCGCGGTATTGTCCACCTCCGCTTCGATGGAAAACGTCCGGCTTTGAGGATCTATCGCGCGTGATACGCGCGCGACACGCCCCTGGAACTTTTCCTCGTATGCTTCCACGGTCAGCTCGATGCGGGCTCCGCCGGCAACATAAGGGAACCAATGCTCCGGGATGCTGGCACGCATCTTGAGAGGATTGGTGTCGGTGATCAACATGATCGGCCCCTGCTCTTTCACATATTGCCCCATCTCCACCATGCGCGCCCGGACGGTGCCTCCGAAGGGTGCGCGAACCATGGTATCGGCGACCTTCTTGCGCGCAAGGGCAAGCTGGGCTCGCAGGTTTTCCGCCTGCGCCACGAGGTTGCGCACCCCTTCCAGCGCGCTGGTATAGCCGGCATCCGCAGCCTTGTATCGCGCTTCAGCGGAATCGTATACCTGCCTGGCCACCACATTTTTATCCAGCAGCGACTTGGCCCGATCGAAATTGGTTTTGGCATCGGCAAGGTCGGCAGCCGCGCGTCGCACCACGGAGGTTTGCGAAGGATCCGGCATCGGGTCGGATTCTTTTGACAGTCCCAGTAAGGCCAGTACCTGTTGCAGAGCAGCCTGCTGCCGGTCCACGGCCAGGGCGAGTTCCCGGGCATCGATCTCCACCAGCACCTGCCCTTGTTGCACCCGGTCGCCCAGGTCGGCGCGGATCGCCAGTACTCGTCCCGCAACTTCGCTCGAAACGGTAACTTCGCGCTCTCCTTCCAGAGTGCCCACCAGCTCCACCGTCCGCTGGGCGGACTCCGGTTGAACCTGCAAGGTCTGGACCACAACCGGCGGATCCGGATTGACCGTCGTCGCAGCGGGAGTCCGGCTGGAGCAGCCCGAAGTTACTATCAATGCAAGGATTGGCACAATGAGAGCCGCTCCTGAAAGTTGGTTCCATCTCTTTGTCATTGAGGCAATATACAGGTTAATCCCCTGAGAAAACAACAGCCTACCTCAGCATTAACCTGCCTTTCACGATTATCAGGATTCACCATTGCAGGACTGAAACCAGCGGGCGGCAGCGGCAATGTCGACATTTCCCCCACTGATGATTACTCCAACGCGCTTGCCTGTCACGGGATATCGATGATTAAAAACGGCGGCCAGGCCCAGGACACCGGTCGGCTCGACAATGAGCTTGAGCCGCGACCAGACGAAGTGCATGGCACGGATCAGTTCCTCATCGGTCACCGTGGCCATATCAGCCACATTCTGGCAGATAAGCGGAAACGTTAAGTGGCCCAGCGATGAAGTGCGGGCACCATCGGCAATCGTATCAGGATTGTGAACGGACTGGAGTGTGCCGGTGTGAAAAGAGCGCGTGGCATCGTCACCCGCCGCGGGCTCCACGCCAACAACTCTACAGGCGGGAGACAGACGCCGCGCAGCCAGCGCGGACCCGCTTATCAATCCACCCCCTCCGCACGGGACAAACAGGTAATCCAATTCACCAACGGTTTCAAACAGCTCCATGGCCGCCGTACCCTGCCCCGCTATGATATAGGGATCATCAAAAGGCGGAATGACCGTGCTGCCGCGCTCGGCGGCAAGCGCGCGCGCCATGGCCTCCCGGGACGTGGTACCCGGATCGTGGAGAACAACTTCCGCTCCATAGTCGCGCACAGCGGCCAGCTTCATGGCAGGCGCGCTATCGGGCATGACGATCGTGGCCGACACCCCCAAAATCTGACAGACAAGCGCTAGTGCCTGGGCATGATTCCCGGAGGAGTAGGTGACGACACCGCGCGCCTTGTCCGCCTCGGATAGCCGTTGGATGGCATTGTACGCGCCGCGGAATTTGAACGCGCCCACGCGCTGCAGATTTTCACACTTCAAAAACATCCGATTCCCGCAGACCGCGTCAAGCAGGCGTGATGTGGCGACAGGAGTGCGATGCGCGACGCCGGCAAGCAGGCGCGCGGCGGCGGCGATATCCTCAAATGTGACTGATTCCCGCTTCCGACCTCCGACCTCCGACATCAGACCTCCGACCTTAAGACCCAGACTCCGGGCCGCCTGACAATCCGCCAAAAGGATCGCATTATTTCAGGAGGCTTCGCGACATCCATGGGCATGCACGATGTTGAGAGCGCCCTGAACAAACAGAAATGATATGCAAGGGGAACGGTATCTGCAATATCATTAGAAAGTTCTAGATTGCCGTGCGGCTGGAGGGAAAGAGCACAATGTCGGGCATACAGACCGATGGGAAACCGCTGGCACTGCTCATCCCCGGCCTGGATGGCACCGGAAGGCTGTTTTATCGTCAACTGGAAGCCTTGGGGGTCAGGTATCGTGTCTGCCCCTGGTCCTACGGGCCTGAAACGGATTTCGACCTGCACGATCTTGCCCGCAAATTAGGCGAGGCGACGGCGGAGGAGAAACCGGGTTCTATCCTCATCGTCGGAGAGTCTTTCGGCGGACTTGTGGCACTCGACTACGTACTCCTCTATCCAGAGCGAGTGCAGCGCCTGGTTTTGGAAAACGCTTTCCCTTGCTATCGCCGGCGCCTCCGCGCTCGCCTGGCGCACGCGTTGATACCGCTTTTGCTGCTTGGGGTCGGCCAGCGCATCAAGGATTTTGTGGTCGATCGCACCCTGCGCCAGGAGGGGATTCTTGTCGAAGATCGCAGGCTGCTGCAGGAAGCGATGAGACATATCAACCTGGGCGCCTACCGGCGGCGTCTGGAGTTAATCCGGAAGGTCGACCTGAGGCCGCATCTTCCGCAAATTACTGTCCCGACCGTGCTGCTCGCTTCCGGCCGCGATAAACTTGTGCCGTCGATTCGCGAGGCCCATTTCATGGCCTCGCAGATCCCGAACGCGCGCGTTTACGAATTTCCTGAGGCGGGCCACGCTCTGTTGCTGACGCCGGGGATTTCGCTCGCTGATTATGTGTAAAGGCATGGCGTGAGTCTGAAAAATTCAGTGATGTACTGTGCGCTTGAAAATGGGGACTTTGCTTTATGAAGCGAAGCGCCTTTGATGCCCTGGTCCGGAAAGCGCTCGCCAGGATTCCCGCGCAATTCCGGGATGCAATGAAGAATATCGAGATTGTAGTGGAAGACTGGCCGGACCCGGACTTGATGGAGGAAGTGACCGGCGAACGCGACGCCGTTGTCTACGGACTTTTCAGCGGCAAACCGCTCCCGCTGCACAGCGTCGGCGATTGGGGTGAGCTTCCCGGCCTGATCTATCTATACCGCGGGCCGCTCGAGGGAGATTTCCCTGATCCCGAAGAGCTGGCGCGTGAAATCGAGATCACCCTGGTCCACGAAATCGCCCACTACATGGGCTTCGATGAAGACATCCTCGAAGAATACGGGTACGGATAGTGGCGCGTGTGCTTCCGCTTCAGCAAGGGCGATGCTCGGGACGTGGAGACCGTGGATTACCACTAAATGGAGACTGTCATGAGCAGGATTAATCATAACAAGTTCTATCAAATCTATGTGGTGCGGCGAATTTGGCCCGTGCACACCCTGAAGCGGAATTGTTTCCGCAGGTGCATGGATTCGGTATTACAAGCACCTGATAGGAGAAAAAGGCGTACATCATGAAAACACGGACTGGCATTTCAGGCACTGAAACGTTTCTCACACGCGACAACATATTCATTCTCCAGGTCAAGACTTTTTAGGTTTCACGTCCAGGCGCACAATGGTCTTTCCTGACGCGAATTGCTGGCAGCGGGGTTCTGTCCGGTTTCCCCACAATACGGCCAAGTGATTAGCGAGCGGGAAACTGCCCCCGACCTGGGACGGCGCCTGGGACCGCCCCTGGGACCGCGCGCGTCCCGCGCGCAATAACCTTGGTAAGACCAAATCAAAGATGACTGGATCTCGTGACCGCATCGTGGTTTTTGACATCCTTAAGCGATCCCAACCTTTTGCCGCGGCCCCAGGGCGGCGGTCCTGGGGGCTATGACCTTCGACGGGCGCTCGAGTACTTCCATTGCGTCGCATCAGTTACCAACCTGGATTTAACCGGGTTCTGCTCGATGTATCCGATAGCGATGCGGAGATGATCGTCGTCGCGGATGTAACGGTCGTAGTAGTCCTCATCCCAAAACTGCCCGCTCCTGCCAAGAATCCAATTGGCCTTCTTCGCGGTGTACGATTTCCACGAATGGAGTATCCCTCCGAGGGAATAGCCCTTAACCATCTCGATCAGGCTGTGGACATGGTTGGGCATCACGC